>Ga0081538_10002202_pt1 | contig 19312 bp, 18 predicted proteins | sample TabmetS5T2R1_FD_71022 | JGI IMG/M metagenome (GOLD analysis project Ga0081538, IMG submission 71022) | Tabebuia heterophylla rhizosphere microbial communities from the University of Puerto Rico - S5T2R1 | ecosystem: Host-associated > Plants > Roots > Rhizosphere ... | reverse complement strand
CGGGAGTTCTCGAGGCCGACGCCCAGCGCAGCCTGTCCGGCCGGGGCGCGTACACCTGCCGGCGGCCGTCGTGCTTCGAGAAAGCGGAGGCACGGCGGGCGTTCGCCCGGACGCTCAGGCGAACCGTCACCATCCCATCGAGTTTGAAAGCGTCTATACCGGAGGAATAGGCTCGAACCGTGGCTGATCGTCAGAGACCGCTGAGACCGCGCGGCGGCGCGCCCGGAGGGCGCCGCAAGCGGCGCGTGGTGATCGACACGCAGGCCGCGCGTCCCCGTCCGGCCGAGCGTCCTCCGCGCGACGGCCAGAAGCAGGAGCGCGCACCGCAGCCGGCGCCGGCGCCGCAGACCGGGCCGGTCAAGGTCAACTCCGGCGCGACGGTCAAGGAGCTCTCGGCGGCCCTGGGCGTGCCGGTGCCCGAGATCATCAAGATCATGATGGGCGTCGGCGAGATGGTGACCATCACCCAGTCGCTCGCGGACGACGCGATCGAGCTCGTCGCTGGGGAGCTCAAGCGCGAGGTCGAGATCAAGCACGCCGACGAGGAGGAGCTCGAGCCGGAGACGTACGAGGACGACCCCGACGACCTGACGGCGAGGCCCCCGGTCGTCACGATCATGGGCCACGTCGACCACGGGAAGACCACGCTCCTCGACGCCGTTCGAGAGAGCGCGGTCGTCGAGACCGAGGCCGGTGGCATCACCCAGCACATCGGCGCCTACCAGGTCGACCACGACGGCCGCCGGATCACGTTCCTCGACACCCCCGGCCACGAGGCCTTCACCGCCCTGCGTGCGCGGGGCGCGAAGGTGACGGACATCGCCGTGCTGGTCGTCGCTGCCGACGACAGCGTCATGCCGCAGACGATCGAATCCATCAACCACGCGGGCGCCGCCGAGGTGCCCATCGTCGTCGCCGTCAACAAGATCGACAAGCCCGACGCCAACTCGCAGAAGGTCCGCCAGGACCTCGTCGCCCAGGGCCTCCAGCCGGAGGAGTGGGGAGGCACGACGCAGTTCGCCGACGTGTCCGCCAAGACTGGCGAGGGGATCGACGACCTGCTCGAGAAGATCTTGCTCGTCGCCGACGCCGAGCTCGAGCTCGAAGCGAACGCCAACGCCGAGGCCTCGGGCCCGATCATCGAGAGTCGGCTCGACGTCGGCCGCGGACCGGTCGCGACCATGCTCGTCTCGCGCGGCACGCTCCACGTCGGAGACGCGATCGTCGCCGGCGACGCCTGGGGCAAGGTCCGCGCGCTGCTCGACTTCCGGGGCGAGAAGGTGAAGGACGCGACGCCGGGAACGCCCGTCGAGATCCTCGGCTTCGACAAGCCGCCGGCTGCCGGCGAGCACGCCCGCGTCGTCGAGAACGAGCGCCAGGCGCGACATCTCGCGCAGGTCCGTGGACAGCGAGTCCGCGCCGAGCAGCTCGCCCGCACGACAAAGAAGGGCGTCTCCCTCGAGGAGCTCTTCACGCAGATGGAGGAAGGAGCCGTCCGCGAGCTCAACATCATCGTGAAGGCGGACGTCCAGGGCTCGATCGAGGCCGTCGTCGGGGAGCTCGCGAAGATCGAGCATCCCGAGGTGGGCGTCAACGTCATCCACACGGGCATCGGCGCGATCACCGAGGGGGACGTCATGCTCGCCTCCGCGTCGAACGCGGTCGTGATCGGATTCAACGTCCGCCCGAACGCCGAGGCACGGTCGCTGGCCGAGCGGGAGGGCGTCGACCTGAGGACGTACCGCGTCATCTACCAGCTGACCGACGACATCCGCCAGGCGCTCGTGGGCATGCTCGCCCCCGAGACGCACGAGGACATCCTCGGCGAGGCGGAGGTGCGCGCGCTCTTCCGGGCGTCGCGCCTCGGCGTCATCGCCGGCTCTTACGTCACGAGCGGCGTCATCCGCCGGAACGCCCAGGTGCGGGTCGTTCGCGAGGGCACCGTCATCTACGAGACGACCATCGCCGGCCTCAAGCGGTTCAAGGACGATGTTCGCGAGGTGCAGGAGGGCTTCGAGTGCGGCATCCTTCTCGACGGCTTCAACGACGTGAAGGAGGGCGACGTCCTCGAGGCCTACGAGACGACGCAGATCGAGCGCACGGACCTCTCGGTCGCCGGGAACGGCGGCGCCCCGGACGAACCGGAGGCCGACGACTCCGAGTAGGAGAACGGCGGTGGCCACCGGCTACGTCGGGATCCTGTCCGCGGAGCTTCACTTCCCGGACAACAACTCCCTCAAGGGGAAGCGGAAGGAGCTCCTCTCCGTCAAGGCCCAGCTGCAGCGACGGTTCGGCGCGTCCGTGGCCGAGGTCGACCACCACGAGGTGTGGCAGCGCGCGCAGCTGACGCTCTCGTGCGTGGCGCGCAGGCATGCCGAGCTCGTTTCGCTTCTAGACGGCGCGGAGCGCTACCTCGCCTCGCAGGCCTTCGAGCTCGTCCGCGTGGACCGCGAGGTGGTGACCCTGGATGATTGAAAACTCCTCCCGCAGTGGAAACCTCGCCGCCGGAGCGCGCTGGAAGGCGCGATTCGGCGTCCTCAGTCGCGCCCGTAGCTTCCGGCTACGAACGCTCCCTGCGTTCTTGCCTCGCACTCGCCCATCACACTCCGACGACGAGGCACCACTCCGAGATGAGTTCTGAACGCATGCGGCGCGTGAACGAGGCCATCCGGGAGGTGCTCTCCGAGTCCATCGGTACGCTCAAGGATCCGCGCATCGGCTTCGTGACGATCACCGGCGTGAAGACGAGCCCCGACCTCCGTCAGGCCACGGTCTACGTGAGCGTGCTCGGCTCCAAGCAAAAGCGCGAAGCGACGCTCGCGGGTCTCGGCTCCTCCCACGGAGTGCTCCAGGCGGCGGTGAATCGGGAGCTCCATCTGAAGCGAACTCCCCACTTGAGCTTTGAGTACGATCCGACGATAGAAGAGGGGGTGCGGCTAACCAGGCTCATCGATGAGCTTGCCCCAGACAGAAACAAAGACATCTGAGCGCGACGCGGTCGTCGAGGCGATCCGGTCACACGACCGGTTTCTCGTTACGACGCACGAGAATCCGGACGGCGACGCGCTCGGCTCGATCCTGGCGATGAAGCTCGGCCTCGACCAGCTCGATAAGGACGGATACCTCTACCTCTCGGGGATCATCCCGCTGCCGAAGGAGTACGCCTTCATGAGCCTCGACGGCCTGAGCCGCGACCTCCCCGGCGACGCGGCCGAGCGGGTGGTGCTCGCCCTCGACTGCGCCAACGTGCGGCGCCTCGGGCCCGATCCGTCCTTCATCGAGAACGCAGAGCTCGTGCTGGACATCGACCACCACCACGACAACACCCACTTCGGCCACGTGAACCTGGTCGTCGGTCAGGCCTCCTCCACGGGCGAGATCCTCTACGACCTCTTCCGCGAGCTCGGGGTCACGATCACGCCGAACATCGCCGAGGCGCTCTACATCGCGCTCGTCACGGACACCGGACGCTTCCAGTACACCAACACGACGCCGAAGGCCCTCCGGATCGCCGCGGAGCTCGTCGAAGCAGGCGCCAACGTCCACCAGGTCTTCCAGGACGTCTACGAGAACGTCGCCTTCGCCAAGCTCAAGCTGCTCGCCCGCGCGCTCGAGAAGGCGCGCGTCTACGAAGGCGGGCGCCTGATCGTCGCCGACCTCGACCGCTCGGACTTCGCCGCCGCCGGGGCGGAGGAGCCGTTCGCCGAGGGCATCATCGACTACCTCCGCGCCGTCGAGGGCGCCGAGATCGTCGCGCTCATCCGGGAACCGCCCACCCAGAACGGCCCGACACGCCGCGTCAGCTTGCGCACCCGGGGATCGGGGATCGACGTGTCCGCGATCGCCCGCAAGAGCGGGGGCGGCGGGCATCGCCAGGCCGCGGGCTTCTCGAGCGAAGACTCGCCGGATGAGATCGTCGACTTCATCCGCCGCGAGTTCCTCGCGCAGGCTCCGGAAGGTTCGTAGAACCCGCGGCTTAGACTGGTCGCCGTGACCGCGCGGCCGACATCCGGGCTCGTCCTGGTCGACAAGCCAGCCGGACCGTCGTCCTTTGCCGTCGTGGCCGACTTGCGCGGCCGCTACGGAACGAAGGCGGGCCACGCGGGGACGCTCGACCCGCTCGCGACCGGGCTCCTGCTCGTCCTCCTCGGCAAGGGGACGCGGCTGGCCCGCTACCTGGTCGGCCTCGACAAGCGCTACCGCACCGAGATCCGCCTCGGCCTCCGCACCTCGACCGGCGACGGCGAGGGCGAGGTCGTCGAGGAGACGCCGGTCGCAGGCGAGGAGGCGATCCTTGCGCTCGAGGGAGAGATCGAGCTCCCGGTGCCGGCGGCGTCCGCCGTCAAGGTCGGCGGCGAGCGGGCGTACCGCCTGCACCGGCGGGGAATCGCGGTGGAGATGCCCGTCCGCGCCTCGACCGTTCACGCGCTGCGGATTCGCCGCTACGCACCGCCACTCGTCGAGCTCGACCTCCACGTCACGAGCGGGACGTACGTCCGCGCGATCGCAGATGCGCTCGGCGGGCACTGTCGCTGGCTCCGCCGGACCGCCGTGGGGCCGTTCCTGGTAGAGGACGCAGACCCGGAGCGCGTCCTGCCGCCGCTCGCCGCCCTCGTTCATCTCCCGGAGCGACGGTTGGAGGACGACGAGGTTCGGATCGTTCGCTCTGGCCGTGCGGTCCCGGGAGCGGGGGAGGGGCCGACAGCGCTCTGGACAGGCGACGGCTACCTGGTTGCGGTCGGCCGCGCGGCCGGCGGCGAGATCAAGCCGGAGACGGTGGTCGGATGATCGTGGCCCGCAGCCTGGGCGAGCTCGAGCCCGCCGCACGGGCGGTCGCGCTCGGGACCTTCGACGGCGTTCACCGCGGCCACCGGGGGGTGATCGACGCCGTCAAGGCCACGGGCCTCCGCTCGACGGTGCTCACCTTCGACCCACACCCCCGGCTCGTCCTCGGCTACGACGTGCAGCTCCTCACGACCTTCCAGCGCCGGCTCGAGCTGCTCGAGGAAGCCGGTCCCGACGAGGTGCTGATCGTCGAGTTCACGCAGGAGCTCTCGCGGTGGGAGCCTGAGGCATTCGCGGGCGAGTACCTGGCAGGAATCGGCGCGGAGGTCGTGGTCGCGGGCGAGGACTTCCGTTTCGGGGCCGGCCGGCGAGGCGACATCGCGCTCCTCCGCTCGCTCGGGCTGGAGGTTCGCCCCGTGCCCCTGCTCGAGGGCGTCTCGTCGAGCCGGATCCGAGAGCTCGTGCACGAAGGCGACCTCCCGGGCGCCGGAGCGCTGCTCGGCAGGCCGTTCGAGCTCGAGGGAGACGTCGTCTACGGCGACCGGCGCGGCGGGACGCTGGGCTTCCCCACCGCCAACCTCGCGCCTCCCGCGCACGCGCTCGTCCCTGCCTACGGCATCTACGCGGGCGAGGCGCTCGGACACCGGGTCGCCGCGTCGATCGGCGTCAATCCGCACTACGGCGGCAGCGAGCGTCGGATCGAGGCGTTCCTGCTCGACTTCGAGGGCGACCTGTACGGGAGCCACCTTCGCCTCGAGCTCTGGCAGCTTCTGCGTGAGGAGCGTGCGTTCGCAAGCGAGGCCGACCTGGTTGCGCAGATCACTGCCGACGTGGAGTCGGCCCGCGCGGCCGAGCGCCCCGTCTAGCCGAGGGCGCGCGCGAGGCCGCTGCGTCGCGGATCGGCCGCCACCCCGGTCCTCGCCATGACGCTGACGCCCCCGAAGTAGTGGTGACGCTCCTCCCAGAGGCGGACGTCGTAGCCCTCGTCGCGCAAGGCCGCGACAGCACCCTCGTCGAAGCCGGGCTCGACGTGAACGATTTCGCCGGTCGAGTGGAGGCGAGGTCGGTCGACGGCCACCTGTGGCGGGAGCCCCTCGTCGAGGATCCCGGACAGCACCTGGGCGAGAGCCGGCCGCAGGCGCGTGCCGCCGGCCGCGCCGGCGGCGAGAACGGAACCATCGCCGTCCAGCGCGACCGTGGGCGACATCATGCTCGCCATCCGCCTTCCCGGCTCGAGCGGTGCGATCAAGAGGTCCGACTCGCCGAGCATGCTGTTCAGGTGGACGTCGTAGCCGGGCAGGAAGTCGCCCGAGCCGAGCCCGAGACTGGTCGTTGCGACGCAGGTGTTGCCCGCTTCGTCGACGACGCAGAGGTTGGTCGTGTCCTCGTAGGTCCTGCCGCTGTAGAGCGGCGCCGCCAACACGCGCGCGAGCACGAGCGCTCGCCCGGCCGGGGAGACGCCGCGCAGCGGCGGCAGCGCGACGAGGACGTCCACGAGCTGTGCGAGCCCCCCGCGCGCCTGAACGCCGAAGCCCGCATAGGAAGCCTCGGCCGGCGGCAGCCACTCGATTCGGTAGGCGGCGAGGTCATCGGGCGTTATCAGCCCGCCGCGCTCCCCCATGAGCCGGAGAAGCGACTCGGCCAGCGTCCCGTCATAGAACGTGCGCGCTCCCTCGGCCGCCACGACGTCGAGCGCGGCCACCAGCCCGGGTTGGTCGAGCCGGTCCCCGGCCTCCAGCAGGGTGCCCCCTGGCGCGTAGATGCGCCCGCCCTCGCGCATCGTCATCACCGGGGCGAGCATGGCGAGGCACTTGGCGTGCGCCAAGGGCATGGCGACGCCCGTTCTCGCTAGTCGCAGCGCGGGCTCGACGAGACGCCCCCACGGCAGCGTCCCGGCGCGTCGCCAGAGCTCGTCGATCCCCGCCGGGACGCCGGGAACGGCACAGGTGGCGGCGCCGACGAAGTAGTGCACGAGCTCCTCGCCGAAGGGAACCGCGAGCTCCTCGAGCTCCGGCGTCCGGGGCTGCCCGCCGAGCCCGGGCACGGCCACGAAGAAGTCGAGCACCTCCGCGCGATCGCCTCCCGCTTCGAGCCAGAGGGCATAGCCGCCGCCCGCAATGCCCGTCATCACGGTCTCCGCGACGCACGAGGCGAGCACGGCTGCCACCGCGGCATCCGCCGCCGTCCCGCCCTCGGCGAGGATCTCGAGGCCCGCCTGGGCCGTCGCAGGATGGCCTGCAGCAACGCCTGGGGGTACTTGCACCTTTGCTAGCCTACGTCGGTCGTGACCCTCACGAAGGACGCAAAGCGCGAGATTTTCGACCGCCACGGACGGTCCGACAGCGACACCGGCTCGCCCCAGGTGCAGATCGCGCTGCTCACGAAGCGAATCGAACAGCTGACCGAGCACCTGCGCACGCACCGGAAGGATCACCTTTCCCGCCGCGGGCTCCTCAAGCTCGTCGGCAGGCGCCGCCGGCTCCTCAACTACCTGCAGAGGCGGGACCTCGAGGGCTACCGCGCGCTGATCCAAGAACTCGGCCTCAGGAGGTAGGCGGGACTCCCGGACTCCCGACCGCCACCGGCTGGCCAACCACTCTGGGAGACCTGGTGGAAGTTTGAGGGAGCTCCTCGGGACCGCGTCCCGGCAGGGCCTGCCTCAAACCTCCGCCTCCGTCTCCCGGCAAGGAGAAGGAGGACAACAGATGAGCACGATCGCACAGGAGATCACGTCGGTGACGGCTGCCGTCGGCCGCGACGAGATCCGCTTCGAGACGGGCAAGCTGGCCAAGCAGGCCGACGGGGCCGTTCTCGTTCGCAGCGGGGAGACGATGGTCCTCGCCACGGCCCAGGGTCGCCTCGAAGCGCGGGAGGGCGCGGACTTCTTCCCGCTCACCGTCGACGTCGAGGAGCGGATGTACGCAGCCGGGAAGATCCCCGGAGGCTTCTTCAAGCGCGAGGGCCGCCCCACCGAGAAGGCGATCCTGACCGCGCGGATGATCGACCGCCCGATCCGGCCGCTCTGGCCGAAGGGCTTCCGGAACGAGGTGCAGGTGATCTGCACGACGCTCTCGGCCGACCTGGTCACCCCGCACGACATCCTTTCCATCAACGGCGCCTCGGCGGCACTGATGATCTCGCCGCTTCCGTTCCTCGGCCCCGTGGGGGCGGTCCGGATCGGCATGCTCGACGGTGAGCTCGTCGTCAACCCGTCGCTGCCCGATATCGAGACCTCAGAGCTCGACCTGATCGTGGTGGGGACGAGGGAAGGCCTGACGATGGTCGAGGCCGGCGCGAACGAGGTGCCCGAGGAGACGCTCCTCGAGGCGTTCGACCTCGCGCACGCCGAGATCAAGAAGCTCTGCGAGCTGCAGGAGGAGCTTCGCCGCCGCGTCGGCAAGCCGAAGTGGCTCGACTCCGAGCTCACCGAAGAGCTCGAGGCAAGCCACGGCGAGCTCATCTCCTCCCGCATCGCTGCCGAAGGCCTCCGTGAGGCTGGCGCGGCGGTCGAGGAGATCGTCGCGGAGCTTTGCCCTTCGATCACGATCGACTCCACCGAGGAGGACATCGTGCGGGAGACGCAGGTCCGGGCGAGCCTCGACGCGATCCTCGAGCGGCGCCGCCTCGAAGCGGTGCTGAATCCGGTGCGCGCCCAGTTCGAGGACGAGCTCCGGGTCCTGACGGACGCCGAGCAGGATTCGAAGCAGCTCCGGTCGGCGAAGCGCCAGCTGCTCTTCGAGCGGATCATCGAGACTGTCGTGCTGCCGTTTCCGGTCGGCCCCGCGACCGTCGAGGGCGAACCGCCGGCGGTCAAGGACAGCCTCACGAAGACGTACGTCAGGAAGGCGGCCGAGGCCATCTACAAGGAGCTGATCCGGACGAAGATCGCCGTCGAGAAGCGCCGTCCGGACGGCCGCGCCACCGACGAGATCCGCCCGGTCTCCTGCGAGGTGGGGGTTTCCCCGCGCACGCACGGCTCCGCGCTCTTTACGCGCGGCCAGACGCAGATCATGACCCTGCTCACGCTCGGCACGGCCAAGGAGGGCCAGCGAATCGACGATCTGTCGCTCGAGGTCGAGCGTCGCTACATGCACCACTACAACTTCCCGCCCTACTCGGTGGGGGAGACGGGCTTCATGCGCGGCCCCAAGCGGCGCGACATCGGGCACGGCGCGCTCGCCCAGCGGGCGCTCGAGCCGATGATCCCCGGCCTCGAGGAGTTCCCCTACACGATCCGGCTCGTCTCCGAGACGCTCGAGTCGAACGGCTCCTCGTCGATGGGCTCCGTCTGCGGGTCGACGCTGGCCCTCATGGACGCCGGGGTGCCGATCAAGCGCCCCGTGGGCGGCATCGCCATGGGCCTCGTCAAGGAGGGCGACGAGCACGTCATCCTCACCGACATCCAGGGCGCCGAGGACCACCTGGGCGACATGGACTTCAAGGTCGCCGGGTCGCGCGACGGCATCACGGCGCTCCAGATGGACATCAAGATCACCGGCGTCACGCAGGAGATCATGCGGAATGCCCTCGAGCAGGCCAAGCGGGCCCGCGAGTTCATCCTCGACAGGATGGGCGAGACCATCTCGGAGTCCCGCGAGCAGCTCGCGGCGCACGCGCCGCGCATCACGACGATCTCCATCGACCCGGAGCAGATCGGGCTCGTGATCGGCAAGGGCGGCGAGACGATCCGCGGCCTCGAGGCCGACTACGAAGTACAGATCGACATCGAGGAGGACGGCACGATCCTCATCTACGCGACCGAGGGCGAGAAGGCCGAGGAGGCAATCGCCGCCATCCAGGGGCTGACGAAGGAGCCCGAGGTCGGCGACACCTACACCGGCAAGGTCGTGAAGACGACCGACTTCGGCGCCTTCGTCGAGCTGAAGAAGGGCACCGACGGCCTCCTCCACGTCTCCAACGTGGGCCCGGGCCGCGTCGGCCACATCGAGGACGTGATCAGCCGGGGCGACGTGCTCGACGTCGTCGTCCAGGAGGTCGACAAGGCCCGCGGCCGCATCGGCCTCAAGCTCGTCGGCAAGCACGAGAACGGCACGGTCGTCCAGCCCGAGGAGCTGATCGAGCGGGCGAAGGACGCCCCGCCGCGCGAGCGGCGCGAGCGCGACGGCGACCGTGGGCGCGACCGCCGCGGCGGCGGGAGGCGCGGCGGAGGCCGCGGCCGCCGCGAGGAGAGCTAGCCGGCGCTCCAGGAAGCCCGACGCCTGGGCCCCGCGAAACCCCCACGTAACAGACTGTTACTTGGCAACGGCCCGCGGGGCTCTCAGCCTCGGGCCCGCTGGGCGACCGCAACGCCGCCGAGGACGAGTGCACCGCCGACGGCGAGCCACACGGTCACGGTCTCGCCCAGGAAGAGCGCGCCCATGAGGACGGCCACAGGCGAGATCAGGTACGTGTATGTCACCGCTCCGGTGGCGCCGAGGCCCCGCAGCCCGATGTTCCAGGCGATGTAGCCGAGGAACGTGGAGACGACGCCGAGGTAGAGCACGAGTGTCGCGTCCTCCCAGGAGATGCCTTTGACGGAGTCGAACGCCTCGCGGTCGACGAACGGGAGGAGAAAGACGGTGCCGACGAGGCTCGTCGCGGCGGTCAGAGCAAGAAGGTCGTACCGCGCGAGCAGCGGCTTCAGGAGCACGTTGTAGAGGGCGAAGGAAACAGGGGCGGCGAGAACGATCAACGGTCCCCTGGCATTCGCGAAGGAGAGCTCCCCTCCGGCACCGAGGAGGACGACGATCGCGACTCCCGCGAAGGCGACGGCGAGGCCGGCGGCGCGGCGCAGGCTCCAGCGCTCCTGCCCGAGACCGACGGCGAGGAGAAGTGTCAGGGCGGGGGAGAGGGCGACCACGAGCGCTGCGGTCCCGGAGGTCGTGTACTTCGTGCCCACGTTCAGGAAGATGTGGTAGCCCACGACCACACACACGCCGATCGCGACCAGCCGCAGGGCGTCCCGCCGCGTGAGGCCCGGCAGCCCGCCTACCCGCCAGAGGAGAAACGCAAACCCGGGGGCGGCGACGACGTAGCGCAGGAGAGCGATGTCTTCCGCAGCGAAGCCGTGGTCGAGCAGCGCCTTGATCACTGCGAACGCGCTCGCCCAGACGACGACGACGGCCCAGAGCGCTCCGTGGGCCGAGGCCGTCGAACGCCTGAGCGCGACCGCCGAATTCATTCGCCGACTTAAACCGGGAGCGCCGCGGTTCCGTGAGACGGCCAGGGATAATGGCGCCGTGCCGCGATACGACGTCATCGTCGTGGGAGCCGGGCCCGCGGGCTCGGCGTGCGCGTACCGACTGGCTTCGGCGGGCGCGAGCGTCCTGCTCCTCGACCGCGCCCGGTTTCCGCGCGACAAGCCCTGCGGCGGCGGGGTCACCGGCCGCGCGGCGCAGCTCATCCCCTTTGCGATCGCGCCGGTCGTCGAGGACACGGTCACGTCCGTGCGGATGCGGCTCGGCTACGGCAGCTGGTTCGAGCGGGGAGAGGATGAGCCGCTCGTCCTCATGACACAGCGCCTCCGGCTCGACGCATACCTGGTCGAGCGTGCGGTCGAGGCCGGCGCCGAGCTCCGGGAGCGCGTCAAGGCGGAGAAGGTGGAGGGGCTCGCCGGCCGCGTGGAGGTCGCCGCCGGTGGGGAGCGTTTCAGCGCAGAGGCGGTTATCGGCGCGGACGGGGTCAACGGCATCTCCGCGCGGACGCTCGGGCTGGGCGGCAACCAGGCGGTCGGCGTCGCGCTCGAGGGCAACGTCTCCTACGAGCGGCTCGGCGACGGCTACCGGGGTCGTGCCGTGCTCGAGCTGGGCGTCGTGCCGGGCGGCTACGGCTGGGTCTTCCCCAAGGGCGACCACGTGAACGTCGGCATCGGCGGCTGGGAGCGGGAGGGGTCGCGCCTGCGCGAGCATCTGGGCGCCCTTTGCGCCGCCCACGGCGTCGCGCAGGGCGACCTGGAAGGGGTCCGCGGCTATCGGCTGCCGCTCCGCTCGCCCCGCTCGGCGCTGGCGCGCGGGCGCGCGGCGATCGTCGGCGACGCCGCCGGGCTGGTCGACCCCGTCTCGGGCGACGGCATGTTCGAGGCCTTCCTCTCCGCCAAGCTCGCCTCGGAGGCCACGCTCGACCTCCTCGCCGGCCGCGCCGAGGGGCTCGAGCCCTACGGCGAGCGCCTCACGCGGCAGCTCGGAACGCACCTCTGGGCCTCCTGGGGCGTGAAGGCGGCGCTCGACCGCTTCCCGCGGACGACGTTCAGGATCGGCCGCTCGCGGATCGTTTGGCGCACGGTGGAGAAGCTCGTGCGCGGCGAGATCGACGACGTCGGCGCCGCGCGTGGGCTCGCCCGCCCGCCGCTCAAGGCGCTGGCGGCGCTCGCGCGGGCCGCGGGCGACCCCGGAGCGGCCTTCAGGCAGGCTTGAGGCGTGCAGAACTACCTGCTGACGACGCTCGACAGCGGAACGCGGGTCGTCACGGAGCCGCTCCCGGCCGTTCGCTCGGTGGCGATCGGCCTGTGGATCGGGGCGGGCTCGCGGGACGAGGACGACGCGCACGCGGGCGTCAGCCACTTCCTGGAGCACCTGCTCTTCAAAGGCACGGCTTCCTACTCGGCGCTCGAGATCGCAGAGGTCTTCGACACCTTCGGCGGCGAGCTGAACGCGGCCACGGCACGCGACTACACGGTCGTCTACGCGCGCGTCCTGGACGAGCACCTCGACACGGCGCTCGACGTCATGACCGACATGGTCTTCGCGCCCAGCCTCGCCGACCTCGACTCCGAGCGGGACGTGGTGCTCGAGGAGATCGCCATGGTCGAGGACTCGCCGCAGGAGCTGATCTTCGACCTCGTGACGAAGGCGGTCTTTGGACGGCACGCGCTCGGGCGGCCGGTCCTCGGCTCGGCAGAGGTGATCTCCACCGTCTCCCGGCGCTCGCTCACGGCCTTCCACCGCCGCCGCTACCGGCCGGACAACGTCGTCGTCGCCACGGCAGGGAGCGTCGACCATGACCGGCTCGTAGAGCTGGTCGAAAGCGCGCGGGCCAAGGCCGGCGCGCCGCCCACCAAGAAGCCGTCCGCCCGGACGCCCTTCGTCGCCGCGCCGAAGCCCTCGCTCGTCTTCCAGGCGAAGACCACCGAGCAGTACCACGTCTGCCTCGCGGCTCCCGGGATCGCGCGCTCGGACCGGCGGCGCTTCACCGCCTCCATCCTCGACGGTGTCCTCGGCGGCTCCGCGTCCTCGCGCCTCTTCCAGGAGATCCGGGAGAAGCGCGGCCTCGCCTACGCCGTCTACACCTTCTCGTCCCAGTACGCGGACACGGGCCAGATGGGCGTTTACGTGGGGACGCGGGAGGAGAACCTCGACGACTGCCTGCGCATCGTCGCGGAGCAGATCGCCGACGTCGCCGAGCACGGCCCGCGGCCCGAGGAGCTCGAGCGCGCGAAGGAGAATCTGAAGGGCAGGATCATGCTCTCGATGGAGGCGACCTCGAACCGGATGAGCCGTCTGGGGAAGTCGCTCATCACCGACAGTGAGCTCCTCGACCTCGACCGGATCCTCGCGGAGATCGAGGCGGTGGACCAGGGCGCGGTCGCCCAGCTCGCGCAGGTGATCCTGCGGCCCGAGGCGCTCTCGGTCGCCGCGATCGGGCCGGCCGAGGAGCCGCTGCTCGAAGCCGTCGCGCCCGTCTGTCCAGGGCTCGTGGAGCGCGCCGCGGCGTGAGGGTCCTGCTGCTGGGAGGCTCGGGGAAGGTGGGCTCCGCGCTCGCCCCGCGCCTGGCCGAGGCGGGTCACGAGGTGACCTCGGTGTCCAGCGGGGACGCCTGGGAGCCCGCTGGACACGAGGCGGCGGTGGACTTCACCGAGCCCGGCGCCGTCCGGGAGAACGTCGAGCGCTGCCTGGCCGGATCGGTGCCGGCCGTGGTCGGCACGACGGGGCTCGGCCCGGACGACCTGCAGGCATTCGACGCCTTGGGGCGCGAGCACGGCGTCGCGTGCTTCGTCGCGCCCAACTTCGCGCTCGGAGCCGTCCTGATGATGCGCTTCGCGGCCGAGGCCGGCCGTCACCTGCCGCGGGCGGAGATCGTCGAGCTCCACAACGAGGCGAAGGTCGACGCCCCCTCGGGGACCGCGAAGGCGACGGCGGACCGGCTGCCGGCGGACGTCCCGATCCACTCCGTCCGCCTTCCCGGCCTCGTCGCCCACCAGGAGGTCCTCTTCGGCGGCGAAGGGCAGCTCCTCACGATCCGTCACGACACGTTCTCGCGGGAGGCGTTCGCCCCCGGAGTGTTGCTGGCGCTCGACCGCCTGCCGGAGCTGCCGCCCGGCCTCACGGTCGGCCTGGACAGCCTTCTCTGAGCTTCGACCGGGTCCCCGAGTAGAATCGCAGCGGTGCTCGGCGAGGTCCTGACAGCCGTCGTCACTCCCTTCCGCTCGGATGGAGCCGTCGACCTGGACGCTTTCCGACGGCTCTGCGCCTACCTCGTGGACACGGGCTCCGACGGCGTCGTCGTCGCCGGGACGACCGGCGAGGCGCCGACGCTGACCGACGACGAGCGGCTGTCGCTCCTCGCGGCAGCGGTCGAGTCCGTCGGCGACCGCGCGACCGTGGTCGCCGGCACCGGCACCTACTCCACCGCTCACTCGGTTCACCTCACCCGCAAGGCGCACGAGCTCGGCGTCGACGCTTTGCTCGTCGTGACGCCGTACTACAACAAGCCTCCCCCGCGGGGCATCGTCGCGCACTTCCGCGCGATCGCGGAGGTCACCGACCGACCTATCGTCGTCTACAACATCCCGCAGCGCGTCGTGGTCAACATCGAGCCCGAGACGCTCGCCGAGCTGGCGGAGATTCCGAACGTCACCGCCGTCAAGCAGGCGACTACAGACCCCGACCAGGCACGGCGCATTCTCGCCGAGACCGATCTCGCGCTCTACGCCGGCAACGACGAGCTGTTGCTGCCGTTCCTGGAGCTTGGAGGGGTGGGTGGGGTCCTCGTCTACACCCACGTCGTCGGCCGGCAGGTGCGCGATCTGGTCACCCGCTTCCGCGCCGGCGACGTGGAGGGCGCGCGAGCAATCGACGCCGACCTCCGCCCGGTGATCGACGCGCTTGCCGTGGCGACGAACCCGATCCCGGTGAAGGCCGCACTCGGCATGCTCGGGCACGACGTCGGCGGCCTGCGGCTTCCGCTCGTCGAGGCAAGCGACGAGGAGAAGGCCGTCGTCCGCGAGGCGCTCGAGCAGGTCGGCGTGCTCGCCGTCGCGCGCATGTAGCTCCTCCGTTCGGGCGCGAGGACAACCTGCGGCGGGCGCCGAATACACTTGCGCGGATGCCGGAAAGCACGCGCGTCGTCCCGCTCGGCGGCTTGGGCGAGGTCGGCAAGAACATGACCGTCGTCGAGTGTGACGAGGGGATCGTCGTCATCGACGCCGGCCTCTCGTTCCCGCGTGACGAGCACCTCGGCGTCGACCTCGTCCTGCCCGACTTCGAGTACCTGCGCGAGCGGCGCGGCGAGATCCGCGCGGTCGTTCTCACGCACGGGCACGAGGATCACGTCGGCGCGCTTCCCTATCTGCTCCGCGAGGTGGACGTCCCTGAGGTCTGGGCGACGAAGCTCACGCTTGGGCTCGTGAAGTCGAAGCTCGACGAGCACGGGCTCATGCGCAGCGCCGAGCTGCTCGAGATCGAGCCGGAGAAGGGCGCGATCCAGATCGGCCCCTACCAGGCCGAGTTCATCCGCATGGCGCACTCCATCCCCGACTCCGTCGCGGTCGCGCTGGACACGCCCGGAGGCCTGCTCGTGGTCACCGGCGACTACAAGATCGACCATACGCCCGTGGACGGGTTCCGCACCGACCTGGGCAGGCTCGCCCAGCTCGGGAACAGGGGCGTGGATCTCCTCCTGGGCGACTCGACCAACGCCGAGCGCCCGGGCGTGACGGAGTCGGAGCGGACTGTCGGCGAGGTCTTCCGCCACCTGATCCCGCAGTGCGAAGGACGGGTTCTGATCGCCTCGTTCGCCTCCAACATCCACAGGGTGCAGCAGGCGATCGACGTTGCGGCCGAGACCGGGCGCAGGGTCTCGCTCATCGGCCGCTCGCTCCGCAAGAACGTGAACATCGCGCGCAATCTCGGCTACCTCGAAGCGCGCGACGACCTGCTCGTCAGGCCGGACGAGCTCGACCTGCTCCGGCCGGAGGAGACGATGATCCTCTGCACGGGGAGCCAGGGCGAGCCGATGTCGGCGCTCACGCGGATGGCCTACAACGACCACCCGCACGTGGCGATCGAGGAGGGCGACACCGTGATCATCTCGGCCAAACCGGTGCCCGGGAACGAGCTGCGCGTGCACGACACGATCAATCGCCTGGCCAAGTCCGGCGCGGAGGTGCTGCACCAGGAGATCGCCCCGGTGCACGTCTCCGGGCACGGGAACGCCGAGGAGATCCGGACGATCCTGGCGCTGCTCCGGCCACACAACGTCATGCCCGTCCACGGCGAGTTCCGCATGCTCGCCGCGCAGGCACGGCTTGCGCGCGACGCTGGCGTGCCCGCCGACCGGATCGTGCTCGCCGAGAACGGCTCAGTCGTCGAGTTGCGCGGCGGGATCGCACGGCTCACCGACCAGCTCGAGATGGGCAGCACATTCGTCGACGGACTCGGCGTGGGGGACGTCCAGGACGTCGCGCTCCGCGACCGCCGCCACCTCTCCGAGGACGGCGTCCTCATCGTCGTCGCCACCGTCGGGATGCAGGACGGTCGCGAGATCGCGGCGCCGGAGGTGATCTCGCGCGGGTTCGCCGAGACCGACTCGCTGCTCGAGGAGGCGAGGCTCGAGGCCGAGCGCACGGTCGAAGAGTGCCTGCGACAGAACGTGCGGGAGCTGAAGCTCCTGCAGGAGCACATCCACGACAACGTGGGGAAGCTCGTCGCCGAGCGAACCGGCCGCCGGCCGATGATCCTCCCGGTCGTCGTAGAGGTCTAGCCCTTGCCCCAGCGGAAGCCCGTGGGGCTCGGTTGGGGCTCGAGCGGGCTCGTGGGCAGGCCCGGGGGCGGGTCGAGGCGGTGGATGTTGAACGCCGCCGGTGCGACGTCGTTCGGCGTGGAAGGGTGGAAGAGTGAGGCGAGGTGCTGGATCTGCCCGCGGCCCGGGCCGAGCTCCCACTGGCCGCCGCCGTAGACGGCGATCCCGTGCTCGGCGCAGTAGTCGTAGCCGTCGAAGAGGCGCTGGACGCTCCCGAACCGGGACGGCTTGAAGTTCAGCGTCTTGGGAGCGAACGGGAGGCTCTCGATGTCTGCGACCGAGTGGATGGGCGCATCCCAGGTGATCCGGTCGCGATGGGGCGCGAGCACGGCGGCGGTGCCGTCGTTCAGGTCGGGATCCTCGATCCACGCAGTCGGGAAGCCTTCGGCGACAAGCCGGTAGAGCTCGGGATCGCCTGCCTGGTCGACGGGCGTGCCTTTGTAGGCCCCCTTGAGGTCGACGGTGTCCACGGCGCCGGTCGCCCCCAAGGCGTTCACGAGCGCCTCGTCCCATTCGTCCGTCGGATCGAGCTTGAAGCGGAGGGTCGGGTACCGCTCGAGCAGAAGCGGGACGGGGTCGGCTGCCGGGGGCTGCTCGATGCGCAGGGACACGACGAAGTTGACCGGCTGCGGCTCGCGGCCGATCGCCTCGCCGAGCGGATGGCCGGCCTGGCGCAGCGCGAGGTCGAGCGCGGCGCTCTCGTAGGCCCAACGTCGGTAGTCGCGAAAGGCTTCCATCCCCGGCCCGGAGGGAAAGAGCGAAAGACGCTCGAGGAGCTGCGAGAAGCTGTCCAGCGTGTGGCTCCCGGCCAGCGGGAGCGTGGGTCCCTCCGCCTGCAGAGCCAGCTGGTCTTCGCCCGAGTAGGTGACGTCCTCCCCGACGCCCTCGTGGCCGCCGCCTTCGAGGTGGATCACGGTCGTAAGCCGGGTGAAGTCGTGCGAAGCCTGCACCTCGAGGGGCTCGAGCCGGTACGACTCGATCTCCAGCGGCAGGTCACGCACGCGGTCGTAGGTCCGCATCCCCGGGAACCGTACGCGTTGTCGCCCACTTGATGTACTAGTTAGGGAATGACCGCTCCAACCGACACCGGCTGGCAGAGCCTCATGCGCTCCTACGGCGTCTCCGACGCCACGACCGCGCGGCTGATCCGCTCGCTCGCGGCGAGCGAGGTCGCGGGCCTCGCCTTCTGCCGCCTTCTCGAGCGCTGGGCCCGGGGAGAGCCCGAGCCCTGCACCCCCGAGCGGCGTCAGGCTGCGCTCCGCCGGGCGGCCGAGCGCGCGGAGACCGCGCTCGCCGGCCTGGAGCAGCCGCTCGGCCGCTACCTGCTCGAGCTCGAGCCGCAGGGAGCGGAGGGCCGCTCCTGGTATGGAGAGCCGGGGCCGGGGGAGGTCGTCACCTGGGACGCTGTCCTCGACCGCGCCGGCGTCGTCGCCGCGCCCCATCGCGTCGCGCACGCCTACCTCGAGCTCGCCGTCCTCATCCGCGCACTGCAGGGCCTCGCCGACTCCGCCCGCCTCGAGTCGGCGCCGAACCGGGATTCCCTCTGGGCCGGCCTCTTCGACCTGCGCGAGAACCTCCTCGACGGCGCCCTCGACGACCTGCGCGCGCTTGCCGCCTGAGCGTCTGCCGCCGCGCATCACCGTCGTCGGCTCGATCAACCTCGACCTCGTCGCCACGGTTCCGCGACTTCCCAGGCCAGGCGAGACGCTGACCGGCGCCGAGCTCGCCCACGTCCCCGGAGGGAAGGGAGCGAACCAAGCGCTGGCTGCCGCCCGGCTCGGCGCCCAGGTCCGCTTCGTCGGCGCCGTCGGCGGCGACGACTTCGGGCGCCGGGCGATCCTCGAGCTGGAGGCCGAGGGCGTCGACCTCTCCGGCCTCCAGGTCACCGAGGCGCCGACGGGGATCGCGCTCATCTTCGTCGACGAGTCGGGAGAGAACCAGATCGTGGTCGTGCCGGGGGCGAACCACGCGCTCGACCCGGCCGAGATCGTCTTGGGAGACCCGGCCACGCTCGTCTGCCAGCTCGAGATCCTCGACGAGGCGATCGAGGCGGCGTTCGCGCAAGCCGACGGATTCGTCTGCCTGAACGCGGCGCCCGCGCGGCCCGTGCCGAGCAGCATTCTCGAGCGGGCAGACCTGATCGTCGCAAACTCGCTCGAGCTCGAGGCCCTCGGGTCGAGCCCGATGGGGACGCTCTTCGCGCTCACGCTCGGTTCCGACGGCGCGCTTCTCCTCGAAGGTGGGGTGGAGGTGGCCCGCGCCATCCCGCCGGAGGTCGAGGCTGTGGACGGGACGGCGGCGGGCGATGCGTTCACCGCCTCTCTCCTCGTCTCCCTGCTCGAGGGACGTGATCGCGAGGAGGCTCTGCGCCGCGCCTGCGCCGCCGGCGCGATCGCCGCCTCGAGGCCCGGCGCGCAGCCGTCCCTGCCGACGGCCGCGGAGGTCGAGGAGATCCTGGCGGCGTGACCGTCGCTCGTCTTCGGCTCGCTCCCGTGGGGGAAACCATGTTTCC
>Ga0081538_10002201_pt1 | contig 19317 bp, 15 predicted proteins | sample TabmetS5T2R1_FD_71022 | JGI IMG/M metagenome (GOLD analysis project Ga0081538, IMG submission 71022) | Tabebuia heterophylla rhizosphere microbial communities from the University of Puerto Rico - S5T2R1 | ecosystem: Host-associated > Plants > Roots > Rhizosphere ... | reverse complement strand
AGAGGTCCTTGAACCCGCGAAGGCGCGGCATGGCGTCGGCGATCTGGCGCGCCGCCTGGTGAAGCACCTGTGCGAGCTCCTGGGCCTGCGACATCGGCGCCTCGATCTTGTAGAGCCCGAGGTAGTCCGCCACCTCCTCGGTGTAGTCGACGACGTCGTCGAGCGCCGACGCCAGCTCGTAGATGTCCTCGCGGTCGATCGGGGTGACGAACGTCTGGTTGAGGCGCTGGATGATGTCGTGCGTGATCCGGTCGCCGTCCTGCTCGCAGATCAGGATGTCGCGCGCGAGCTCGTTCCGCTCCGGGAAGTCCGTGAGCATCTCCTCGAGCAGCGAAGCCGCGCGGAGGATGTTGCCCCCCGCCTCCTCGAAGAGATCGAAGAACTCGCGGTCCCGCGGCGCCATCACGCGTGAAAGCCGCACCGGCGGAGACCGTAGCATCAGGACACGTCGAAACGGGCCTGCTCGATGCGGTCGGCGGGCAGGTCGCCGACGGCCTCGCGCACCGCGCGCGCCGAGGCCCGCCAGTCGTACTCGACGCGACGCTGCTCGACGCGTCCGTCGTCGTGGAGGAGCGCGTACGCCGCGCGGCGATCGCCGTCGAGCGGCATTCCCACGCTTCCCGGGTTGACGAGCTGGATCCCGCCCGGTCCCCGGCGGTCGAACTGGAGGTGGGTGTGGCCGAACACGACCCGCTCCGCCTCCACTCCCATGAGACGCTCGGCGTCGGTTTCGTGCGGCTCGGGATAGAAGCTGTCCATGTCGGACAGCGGCGAGGCGTGGCAGAAGAGCGTGCCGGCGTGGACGACCGACTCGGGCAGCGCGGCCAGCTCCTCGCAGAGGGCCTCGCCCACCATCTCGCGGGAGCGCTCGATGAGCGGGAGCATCGGCTCGGGGGCATCCGAGGCGTCGACGAGCCAGCGGTCGACGTTCCCGCGGATCCATTCCGCACCGAGCTCGCGCAGCCGGTCGACGGTCTCCCGCGGCCACGCCCCGAAGGTCGCGTAGTCGCCGCCGAGGAGGAACCGTTCCGCCGGACACTCCTCGATCACCGCCTCGAGCGCAGGCAGATTCCCGTGTACGTCGTAGAGCAGCGCCAGCACGAGCCGGCACGCTAGCGGACCCCTGCCCCCTGGCTATACTGGCCGCCCGCCTCCCCGGGCCGTTAGCTCAGCAGGGAGAGCGCCGGCTCGACAAGCCGGAGGTCGCTGGTTCGAGCCCAGCACGGCCCATACGGAGAAGGCGCCTCCGGAGCGCCAGTGCCGGCCCGCTCGCCGCCGACCACCGACGGGGGTACGATCACATAACGGCCCGGTCGCTGGGCCGGGGCCGCGATCGAGGGTCAGGAGGACTCGCATGACCGCAACGCGATTCGCGCTCGGTGTCTCGGTGGCTGCCCTAGCCCTGGTCGTCGCCGTGGCCGGCGGCCCAACCAGCTCGACCGGACAGACGTAAGGGGGTCCCGGCGTGACCTACGGAGGCGTGAAGGATCGCCTGCCGGCATGGCTGCGCCTGGATCCGGCCAGACGGTCGATCGCCACCACACACATCGAATGGGCGGCAGCTCCCGAGCGCTGCTCGAACGGGGAGGTGTATCAGAGCACCCTCTGGGCCGGCTACGAGTGGGAATTCCCGATCATGATCAACGAGGACGGCACGTTCAGCAAGACGGTCGTCGAGCGGTACACGGACAAGGGCGGCCGCCACGTGGAGCACCAGATAGTCAGGGGCACGATCACCGACGACGCCGCCACGGGTTCGATCAGCGGCCGAGTGAGGGTCGTCAAGCCGGGCGGGCGGGTGGTGACCTGCACCTTCGGACCTCAGCGGTTGCGGCTCGTGGATTAGCCTCGCAGGCTGATCCTGCTGCCGCCAACCTCGGCGAGCGCCAAGTGACCGCCGAGATGCCGAGAGGTGGGGGCGGTGAGGGCGTTTAGGGCGCGGTTGTCGCCGGTCTCCGCCGGCCGGGTTGTTTGCGGGTTACGGGTCGACGCGCCCGGCCCGGTGTACAGACTTGTGGGGGCTATAGAACCAAAGACCTGGACACCCTCGTCTCCGGGCACGCGGACTCGACCAAGAGGGCTACGCCGTGATCGCCGACAAGGGCTCCGCCGGCGAGCAGTTCGAGCAGTTCATGTTCGAACGCCAGGGCGGCCCCACCACGACTCGGCACCTCCATCGGCCCGCCCCCGCTCGCTCTCGCCGCCGGCGCCTCCGCGGCGACCTACCGATGTGACTCCACGGCTTTAAGGGCATCGGCCGGCGACCCGTAGAACATCATGCGCCGGAGCCGCCCGTTGCGGAATTCGTAGACCCAGCCCATGCGCTCGGCCATGTCGACGCCGCTCTCCTTCGCCCGGAAGCTGATCCCGCCGACGGCGACGACCCGATCGTCGCCCGCGTCGCGCGCCTCGTCCAGCCACGGCTCGAACCGCACGAAGTTCTCCCGAATCTCGGCGAACCAGGCGCGCACGCCGTCGTGTCCTCGGTAGGGGGTGCCGCTGAAGCCGCCGAACCGCGAGAACAGCTCGATATCCGGAGCGGCGTTGGCGAGAAAGAACTCGAGCAGGCGGTCGTAGTCGCCGGCTCGCCAGCGGGCGTAGCCCTCCCGCACCAACCTGACGTCGTCTTGCGACATGGCCCTCAGTATCGCTCCCTCAACCCGGCGGCCGCCAGGGCCTCGAGCGCCCGCTCACGGTCCAGCGTGAACCGGGCGCTCCTGATCCGACCGTCGTCGAGGGTCGCCACCCAGGCGGCCCCGACCTCGACCGGCACGCCGCTCGCCCGCCCGACGGCGCGGCAGTGAACGAGCGCGACGACGACGCCGTGGCCCTCCGCGATCGCCTCGGGCTCGATGGTCAGCTCGGACCAGACGTCCGCACGAAGCGAATCGAGGTAGGCGCGGACGGTGTCGCGGCCCCGGTAGACGCGACCGTCGATCAGCTCGGACAGATCGAGCTCCACGTCGGGGCAGAGATGCGCCTCGATCCGCTCCGACCCCGAGCTGCAGTCGATGAGGCGCTCCAGCTGCTCGCTGCGGGGGGCGGTCGAAATCACGCAAGCAGCATCGCGCCGGAGCCGGGCGTCCGGTATGGGGGGATCTCCCCTACTTCGCCCCCCACCCCCTAGGAGGGGATAGTCGTGACCTCGGGCTCGCCCGCGGCGGGCGGCTCGGCAGGAGGAAGCCTTCCATGGGCGCGCATCGTGAGCTCGAACGTCTCGCGGCTCGTGTAGCGAGGGGTCCAATCGAGGGTCCGCTTGAGCTTCTCGTTCGAGACGATCCACGGATGGAGCGCGAACTCGACCTGGCCGGGCGGGGCCTCGGAGGCGCGCAGCCGCCACGCGGCCCGGGCCAGGCCCCGGTAGGCGCGTAGCGGCAGCCGCCGGATCGGGGTCCCGATCAGCTCCGCGCACTCGCGCAGGCTCATGAGGCCGTCCCCGGCGACGTTGTAGGCCCCGGCGTGGCCGCCGAGGAGTAGCCCCGCGATCGCGTCGAGCACGTCAGCCTCGTGCACGAACTGGATGGGGTTGTCGAGGTTGCCGACGTCGGTGGTGAACGGCACCTTTGTCCAGAACCGGAGGAGGTAGTTGTCGACATTCGGTCCAAAGACGATGCACGGCCGCACGATCGTCATCACCCGGTCCGGGTACTTCGCGGCCCATAGCTGGCAGATGCGGTCGGACTCGGTCTTGTCCCGCGCGTACGAGAAGCTCGCCACGCCGCGCACGGGGTCCTCCTCGGTCAGCGGCAACGGGTTGTCCGGGAAGGCCCCGTAGGCCGCCGCCGAGGAGGTGACGAGCGCGTGCCTAGTCCCGGCCCGACCAGCGGCTTCCAGCACGTTGTGCGTCCCGTTCACGTCCACGTCGTACATGAGGTGCTCGTCGTGGACCGGGTTGAAGATGAAGGCGAGGTGGACGAGCGCGTCCGCTCGCGCCCGCTCGAGCACGCCGCGAACGGCCTCTCGGTCGCGCACGTCCACGCGCTCGAACTGCGTCTTCGGCCTGTACTCGCGCGGGGGCGCGAGGTCGCAGATCACGATCCGCTCGGTGTCCTCGCGGCGGGAAAGCAGATCGACGAGCCGGGAGCCGATGTAGCCGGAGCCGCCGGTGATGACGTAGCGCATGGGCGGGCATGCTAAGCCGCCGCCCGGGAGCCGGCGGCCCGTCAATGCACCCGATGTCGGTCCCCCCTACCCCTCCTTGCCCGCGAACCTCTCCTCCAAGTCCTTCATGACCCCGGGCTCGCGGAGCGTCGTCACGTCGCCCATCTCGCGGCCCTCGGCGATGTCGCGCAGGAGGCGGCGCATGATCTTGCCGGAGCGGGTCTTCGGCACGTCGGCGGTCCAGATGATCCGCTTCGGCCGGGAAAACTTGCCGATGCGGCGCCCAACCTCGTCCCGCACCTCCTGCTCTAGCTCGTCGCTGCCCTCGAGGTCGCCCTCCAGGATTACGAACGCCGCGATCGCCTGACCCGTGTCCTCGTCGGCCTGGCCGATCACGGCCGCCTCGGCGACCTTCGGATGGGCCACGATGGCCGACTCGACCTGCGCCGTGGATAGCAGGTGCCCGGAGACGTTCACCGTGTCGTCCGCCCGCCCGACGATCCAGAAGTAGCCGTCCTCGTCGCGGCGCGCCGCGTCGCCGACGTAGTACTTCGTCTCGTCCCACTTCGAGAAGTACGTCTCCCTGAAGCGATCGGGATCCCTGTAGAGCGTGCGCAGCATTCCCGGCCAGGGGCGCAGGAGCGAGAGCAGCCCCTGCTGGTTCGGCTCCGCCTCGTTCCCGTCCTCGTCCAGCACTGCCGCCTCGATCCCGGGAAGCAGGCGGGTGGCCGAACCCGGCTTCGCGGGGGTGACTCCGGGCAGCGGCGAGATCATGATGTGGCCGGTCTCGGTCTGCCACCACGTGTCGACGATCGGGCAGCGCTCGCCGCCGATCACCTTCCAGTACCAGAGCCAGGCCTTCGGGTTGATCGGCTCGCCCACGGTTCCGAGCAGCCGCAGGTTCGAGAGGTCGTGGCGCTGGGGATGCTCGATGCCCCACTTCATGCACGCCCGGATCGCCGTCGGTGCGGTGTAGAACACCGTGACGCCGTAGCGCTCGCACAGCTCCCACCAGATGTCCTTCGCCGGGTAGTCCGGCGCCCCCTCGTACATCACGGACGTCACGCCGTTCATGAGCGGCCCGTAGACGATGTACGAGTGGCCGGTCACCCAGCCGACGTCGGCCGAGCACCACCACACGTCCTCGTCCGGCCTCAGATCGAAGACGTACTTGGTGGTCCACGCGACGCCCGTGAGGTAGCCCCCCGTGGTGTGCTGGATGCCCTTCGGCTTCGCCGTGGAGCCGCTCGTGTAGAGGACGTAGAGCGGCTGCTCGGCGTCGAGCGGCGACGCCTCGCAGTCCTCGGAGGCGGCCTCGATCGCTTCGTCGTAGAAGACGTCGCGCCGCTCGTCCATGTCGACCTCGGCGCCGGTGTTGCGGACCACGATCACGGTCTCGATCGACGGCACCTCGGCGAGGAACTCGTCAACCGCCGGCTTGATGTCCGCCGCCTTCCCCTTCCGCCGGGCCTGGTCCACCGTGATGAGCGCCTTGGCCTCGGAGAACGCCATGCGCTCCTTCACCGCGTCCGGCGAGAAGCCGCCGAAGACCACGTTGTGGGGGGCGCCGATGCGGGCGCAGGCCAGCATCGCCACCGCGACCTCGGGGATCATCGGCAGGTAGATCCCGACGACGTCGCCGGGCCCAACGCCGCGATCCTTCAGCACGTTCGCGAGGCGCTTGGTGTCACGCAGGAGCTCCGCGTAGGTCACGTCGCGCTCCTCGCCCTCCTCACCGCGCCAGTGGAAGGCGACCTTGTCGCCCCGACCGGCCTCCACGTGGCGATCGAGGCAGTTGTACGACGCGTTCAGCTTGCCGCCGACGAACCACTTGAAGAACGGGGCGTCGGACTCGTCGAGGACCTGGTCCCATGGCTCGAACCAGTCGAGCGCCTCGGCCTGCTTCGCCCACCATGCCTGCGGGTCGCGAGCGGCCTCCTCGTAGACGGATTCGTCCGCGATCAGGGCCTTCTCCTGGAACGCCGCCGGGGACTCGAAGTTCTCCCGCTCGAGCAGCTCGGCGAGGTCGCGCTCTATCTGGTCCGCGGACGGCTTGGTGGTGGCCTCCATCTCTCCTCCTTGTCGCCCTCAGCCCAGGTTGTAGCGGATCGCGCTCACATCGCCGACGCGGGGGCCCTTCCGGCGGGCCGCCCGGTGAGGCCGATCCCCGTCCCCGCCTCGGCGCCAAGGCCCGTCTCCGAGCGGACGTAGAGCTCGTCGAAGCTGCGCTCCGCCCTCCGTTCCTCCTTGCTCAGCATCGTCCCGAGCCAGCAGCCAAGGAAGCCGAGTGGGACCGAGACGATGCCCGGGTTCGCGAGGTCGTAGAAGCCAAAGGCCCCACCCTCGGAGTCGGGCCCCGGCCACACAGTCGGGCTGATGATCACGAGCAGAATCGAGCTGACGGTGCCGACGATCACGCCGGTCACCGCCCCGGTCGTGTTGAAGCGGCGCCACGTGAGCGAGAGCAGGAGCGCGGGGAAGTTTGCGCTCGCGGCCACCGCGAACGCCAGCCCCACCATGAACGAGACGTTCAGCCCCGCACCGCCCAGGACGGCGATGAAGATTGCCACGGCGCCGATGCTCAGCGCAGCGATTCGCGCGACCAGGACCTCCTCTCGTTCCGAGTCCCTGCCGTGCCGCACGATGTTCGACCACACGTCGTGGGACATCGCGGCCGAGGCAGAGAGCACAAGGCCCGCGACCACCGCGAGGATCGTGGCGAAGGCAACCGCCGCGATCACGGCCAGGAAGAGGTCGCCGCCGAAGGTCCCCGCGCCGCCGCCGAGCTCCTCGGCGAGCAGCGGGGCCGCAAGGTTGCCGCCCGTGCCGGCCGCCTCGACGCCCGCCTCCCCAAGCACTGCCCGGGCCCCGAAGCCAAGGGCGGTCGTCATGACGTAGAAGCCGCCGATCAACACGACCGCCCACATGACGGAGGAGCGGGCGGCCTTGGCATTAGGCACCGTGAAGAAGCGCATCAGGATGTGGGGGAGCCCCGCCGTTCCGAGCACCAGACCGATACCGAGCGACACGGTGTCGATCGGGCTCGCCAGGAACAGGCCGGGTTTGAGATAGGCGTCGCCCTCGGGCGACTTTGCCTTGGCCTCGTTGAAAAGGTCGACGGGGTTCCAGCCGACCTCGCCCAGCACGAAGAGGGTCAGGACGATCGTCGCGGACATCAGCAGGATGGCCTTGATGATCTGCACCCAGGTCGTGGCGAGCATGCCGCCGAAGACCACATAGATCAGCATGAAGGCCCCGGTGAGAATCACGGCGAGGTTGAAGTCGATCCCCACGAGCGCCTCGATCAGCACACCGGCGCCGACCATCTGGGCGATCAGGTAGAAGCCCGCCACCGACAGTGTGCCGAGCGCTGCCGCGGCCCGCGCGGGCCGCTCGTTCATCCGGAAGGAGAGCACGTCGGCGATCGTGAACTTGCCGGAGTTGCGCATCCGTTCGGAGAGCAGGAACAGCACCGTCAGGAACGCGACGAGAAAGCCCACCGAATACAGGAACCCGTCGAAGCCGAACAGGAAGATCAGGCCGGCGATTCCCAGGAACGACGCGGCCGACATGTAGTCGCCGGCGATAGCGAATCCGTTCTGCGGCCCCGTGATCGCACGGCCGGCGGCGTAGAACTGGACGGCGCCGGTCATGCGCTTCGATGCGAGATACGTGACGACCAGGGTGACGCCGACGACGATCGCGAAAATCGCGAGGGCGGTCTCGTTCAGGTCCGCTGCGATCGGGATGGTCATGACGGCTGCACCTCACGACCGGTGCCGGCATCCGCCTGGCGCTCGAATCTCCCGGGCGCCTGTGCCTCTGCCCCACTCTTGCGGCCCGCTTCGACGGCGGTCTCGGCGGCCTTGCGGGCCAGGGGGTCGAAACTGCGGTCGGCCCTCCGGAGGTAGAGCCAGCCGAGCCCCCAGACCATGATGAACTGAGTCAGGGCGAGCAGGTAGCCGACGGTGAAGCCCTCGTAGATCGACTCGCCCATGAAGTCCTCGGCGTAGCCCGCGAGGATGATGAAGCCGAAGTACCACAGCAGGAAGAAGATCGTGGCGGGCAGCACGAAGCTGCGTCGCTTCTTGATCAGCTCCCTGAACTCGGGGGACCGCTCCGCTGCGATCCAGTCGATCTCGGGGTGATGCTCCGGCCCGGCGGTGACGCTCTGTGGCTCGGGCACCCCCTTCTCCTCGCCTGGCATGCATCCCTCCTCGGTCGTTCGCGACGTCTTAGTGATCCCCAGCTCGGACGCGCCCCAATCCCCTTCTTGGCGAGCTCAGCTCGTGTACAGGGAATCGCTCACGCGCGCGAGATAGGTGTGCCGTGCGGCCTCGCGGACATCCCCAAGCGTGCGCAGTCCCCGTGCGGCGAGCAGGCTGCACTGCCTGAGGAAGATCTCGCCGGTGAGGATGGCGTCGCCGAGCGCCGTGTGGCGCCCGACCATGCTGACGTCCATGCGGGTCGCCATGGCCTCGAGGGAATGGTCTTCCTCGTCGGGATGGAGCACCGCCGAGAGAAGCAGGGTGTCGAGGACCGGCTGCGTGAACCGGACACCGGTCCGAGCCTCCTTCAATTCGAGGAAGCGCAGGTCGAATGCGACGTTGTGGCCGACGAGCACGGTCTCCTGCGCGAACCGCGCGAACAGCGGGAGCACGTCGTCGATCGCCGGCTGACCTGCCAGCATCTCAGAAGAGAGGCCGTGCACCGCCATCGACGCCGGATCGACGGAGCGGCCCGGATCGACCAGTCGATCGAAGGTCTCCTGTCGCAGCAATCGACCGTTCACGATCCGCACCGCGCCGATCGCGATGATCTCATCGTCCGAGGGGCTGAGGCCGGTCGTCTCCGTGTCGAAGACGGTGAAGACCAGGTCCTCGAGAGCCGTCTCGTCCCGTTCGGGATCCCCCTCGCCGACGCGGAAGAGGTCGAAATCGTAGAACTCGGGGCGGCTCGAGGCGGGGGCCGAGCTCGGTCGCGGGCGAGCGGCGTCCGGCACACTGAGGGGAAGGAGCAGTCTGACGCAGGCGGTTCCGGCGCCTGCATCCGCCTGGGGGAAGACCTCTCCGCCATGGCGGTCCACGACCTCGCGCGCGGTGTACGCCTTGCCTCCGCCCCCGAGCGGCTCGTCCAGCCACGCCCGCAGCGTCTCCTCCGCCAGAACCTCGCCCTCCCAGCCGAGGTCCAAACGCGCGTAGCGCCCGGCCTCCGCCAGGTCGAGCATGAACCCCGGGATGCCGACCTCGGCGTGAAGGCGCTCGGCCAGGCGCCTGACCGTGCGCACCAGCGCGTAGCTGTCGACCTTCAACCACAGCTCTTCCCCGGCTCGAGCGCCCGCCCTCAGGCCCGCGTCGCGCTCCAGGCTGGTGCGCGCCGCGGCGAGCAGGTCTGAGCCGAGCATTTCCGAGAGCGACCACTGGTCCGTGAGGTAGGCGGCCGACTCCCGCAGGGCGCCCTCCATCCGCTCGCTCAGTGCCTGCGCCTCCTGGCCAATGATCGCGGTGAAGCGCTGCCGCTTCTCGGCGCCCATCTTCGGATAGTCGAGCATGCTCTCCGCGGCCGCGCGGATGTTCGCCACCCCCGCGCGGGAGTCCTCGGTCAGGCTGCGGAGCAGCGCGTCACGCCGGGCGTCCGTCTCGGCTGTCTCGGTGATGTCCTCGAGGATCAGCACGAAGCCCGAGGCCTCCCCCTCGCGGTCCCGGACCGGCGCCATGGCGATGCGAAGCAGACGCCCGCCGCCCGTGCTCGCGGCGAGCCGCACGGCCGGGGTGCCCGCGGCGTTCTCCCCGGAACCGACCCGGTCGAGCGCGTGCGCCACGAGGCCGCGATCCAGGATCGCGAAGATCGATCGTCCGAGGCCAAGCAAGCCGGAAGTCGATCCGTCACGGTTCAGCAGGTCTCTGGCGGCAACGTTATAGAGGAGGATGCGCCCGTCGGCGTTGCAGACGAGCACCGCGAGGCTGAGCTCCGCCATGAGCGCAGCCAGTCGGTTTCGCTCCTGCTCGAGGTCCGCTCGGGCTGCGGCTACCTGCTCGCGCACGGTCTCCTGGGCCAGCTGGGCGCGACCGGCGAGCTCGTTGAGCGCCTCCGCGAGCATGCGAATCTCCGCCGGACCATTCGGTTCCACCCGGTGTCTCGGGTTGGCGGCGACGATCAGCTGGGCCTCGTGCGCCAACCGTCGGGGAGCGACCACGTACCGCCTGAAGAAGAGCGAGACCAGAGACGCGAGACCGAGCAGGAACAGCAAGCCGACGAAGATCGCCAGCGACGCCTCGCGGCGCAGCACTCGCTCGAACACATCGCGCTCGACCGGCCCCAGATCCGAGGACACGGCGACCGCGAGGACGACCAGGGCGATGAGGACGTAGACGAACAGCACCGCCACGACGAGCGCGAATCCGACTCGCGAGCTCACCCTACGTCCTCGAGCATCTCCGCCACGCGCTTCACGAGCTCGCCCGTGGCGAACGGCTTGGTTACATAGCCGTCGGCCCCGAGGGCGAGACCCTTCTCGATCTCGACGTCGCGGCCCCTGGCGGTGAGCATCAGGATCTTGAGCTCGGACCAACCCTCGGCGCGCAGGCTCTGGCAAACGTCGAAGCCGTCCCGCCGCGGAAGCATCACGTCGAGCAGCACGAGGTCGGGCCGGAAGCGCTCGACCTCGGCGAGCGCCTCTTCACCGTCACGGGCGACTCGTGTCTCGTACCCGCGCTGGTTCATGATGAACTCCAGCGATAGGACGATGTTCGGCTCGTCATCGACGATGAGGACCTTGCTCGCCATTACCCCTCCCCCACGGCGGTGCGCGCCCGTGCAGTGTCTTCCCGCGTGCCGGCAAGGGGGAGCGTGAACGAGAACGTGGAGCCGTCTCCCCGCGCGCTGGTCACCCACAGCTCACCGCCCAGATGCCTGATGATCTCCCGGCTGATCGGCAGCCCGAGCCCGGTGCCCGACGGGCGGTCGCCCATCGCCGGCCCGCCCTGCCTGAAACGGTCGAAGATGACCTCCTGTTCCTCGCGGTCGATGCCGGGCCCGTTGTCGCGGACATCGACTCGAACCGCGCCGTCCCCGACCGCCAGGTCTACGGCCACTCGCCCGCGCTCGTCGTCGCAGAACTTGGCCGCGTTCGAGAGCAGGTTCAACAACACCTGCTTCACGCGGTCGCGGTCTGCAGCGACGAGGGGCACCCGTTCGGGCAACGTCACCCGCAGTTTGGCCCTCCTGGGAGCGAAGAATTGCGACGCGGCTGTCGCCGACTCCTCGATCACCTCGCGAAGGTCAACCTGGGCGAGCTCCCATTCCGCGAGCCCCGACTCGATCTTGGAGAGGTCCAAGACGTCGTTGATGAGCCGGGTGAGCCGCTCGGTCTCGTCCACCACGATGCGCAGGAAGCGGGCCCGCTCCGGGCGCGGCAGCTCCGGATTGTCAAGCAGGATCTCGGCGAAGGCGCGCATCGACGTCAGCGGCGTCCGCAGCTCGTGGGTCACCGTTGACACGAAGTCGTCCTTTAGGCGGTCGAGCTCCCGGAGCCGACGGTTGGCCCCCCGAAGCTCCGCGGTCGCCACCTCGAGCTCGCGCGACTTTCGTTCGAGCTCATGGCTGTAAGCGATCACCTGAGAGGTCTCGTCGAGGATGTCCATCACCTCCTCGATGCCGAGCGGCTCCTCCTCCACCACGGACGCAACCATCACGCGGGCGGAAGCGGCTCCGATGGAGCCCGCGAGCAGCGTCTCGACGTGATGGACGAGCTCAGCGTCCGCCTCGTTCCAGTCGTTGATCTCCTGTCCCCGCTCGCGGGCGTAGCGGGCGAGCGCGTCGCGGGCGCGGGTGGGGCCGAGGAAACGAGCGAGCAGGGACTCCAGGGCCTCCACGGAGGCGGTCCCTCGCCAGAAGCGCGCGCCCTCGCCGGGCCCCCGAAAGGCGTCAACGAACAGGGCCGCCTGGCCGTGCTCGGCCGCGCTCTGACGCGTGAACAGCGACACGCCCACGTATAGGCCGACGTTGGCCAGCATCGTCCAGAACATCGCGTGCGAGACCGAGTCGAATCCAGTCAAGCCGAACAGCTGCTCGGGCCTCAGCAGCTCGATTCCCAGCGGCCCCTCGCTGAGAAAGCTCTCCGGAAGCCAGTCGGAGCGCGCGAATGACGGCAGGAGCAGTGTGTAGGTCCAGAGCAGGAAGCCGGCTCCCAGCCCGGCCAGGGCTCCGCCTCGATTCCCGCCCTTCCAGAAGATGCCGCCGAGCACCGCGGGCCCGAACTGGGCGACCGCCGCGAACGAAACGAGCCCAATGGACACCAGCGCGGTGGCTTCCCCGGCGGCGCGGAAGTAGGCGAAGCCAAGCAACAGCACCGCGACGATCGTCACCCGCCGGATCCCGAGGACCAGCCGCCGCAGGTCTCTGCGATCCGTCACCCGCGCCCTCACCCGCAGCAGCGCGGGCATGACGAGGTTGTTCGACACCATCGTGCTGAGCGCGATGGACTCGACGATCACCATCCCGGTGGCCGCGGAGACGCCGCCCAGGTAGGCGAACAGCGCCAGCGCCTGCTGGCCCTCCGCCATCGGCAACGCCAGCACGAAGGTGTCCGCGTTCACGCCGGCCCCCTCGAAACGCACCAGACCGCCGAGGGCGACTGGCAGCACGAACAGATTGATCACGAGCAGGTAAAGGGGAAAGAGCCAGATCGCCTTGTTCAGGTGGCGTTCGTCCACGTTTTCCACGACCGTGACATGGAACTGCCGTGGCAGCAGGACGATCGCGAGCATCGAGAGCAGGGTCAGCCACAACAGGCTGCCGTAACCCGTGTCGGGACCCCCGAGCGTGAACAGCTCGTCCGCCCCTGGCAGCGCGGCCGCCCGTCCGAACAGGTCGCCGAAGCCGCCGAACATGCCGAAGGTGACGAACAGGCCCACGCAGAGGAACGCCACGAGCTTCACCATCGACTCGAAGGCGATCGCCGCGACCATGCCCTCGTGGCGCTCGGTGGCGTCGAGCTTGCGGGTGCCGAACAGGATCGTGAACGCCGCGAGCACGAGCGCCACATACAGGCCGGTGTCGGCGAACAGGGACCCCGGATCGAGCTCGCCGGGTGAGACGATGTTCGGGTACTCCGGGAGGATGCTGAAGGTGTTCGAGATCGCCTTTAGCTGCAGCGAGATGTAGGGGACGATTCCGATCACCGCGATGATCGTCACGAGCCCGCCGAGCAACGTGCTCTTCCCGTAGCGGGCGACGACGAAGTCCGCGATCGTGGTGATGCGGTTGGCCTTGCTGATGCGAATGATCTTGCGCAGAACGAGCCATCCGAGGGCGAACATGAGGGTCGGCCCCAGATAGATCGGCAGGAAGCCCACTCCCGTGTCCGCGGCGCGTCCGACGCTGCCGTAGAACGTCCAGGAGGTCGCGTAGACCGCGAGCGACAGGGCGTACACGGACGGCCTCGCGACGATGCTTTGTCCGGCCTCCGCGCGCTTGTCGCCGTAGTAGGCGATCGCGAACAGCAGCCCGAGGTAGGCGAACGAGACTACGAGGATGAGGGGGGTGTTGAGCATCGCTGACCCTCAGGCCTCGCTGCTCATCCCGCCTTCCGCACCACGAGCGCCATGAGCGCGATCAAGACGCCCCAGCTCACGAAGAGGTACGCGTAGAGGACGGGAATGCCCAGCACCGTGCCCTCCGTGCTGAAGAGGGAGAGGAGCGGATAATTGAAGAGCAGAAAGCCCAGCAGCGCCAGGGCGACCAGGCGCTCACCCTTCCGTCGGTGCCTCACGCATGTCCTCCTCCGGCCATGGTAACTGGGCCCAGAGCGCTTCTAGACTCCCGTGAGGGCCATGGAACGCACAGGCGAGCTAGGCCTGGCATCCGGGGCGGCACAGGGCCTCGAGGCGTCCCGCATCGGCGAGGAGCTCACGACCCCGATCGGGTCACTCGTATCGAAGCCGCCGGTGGCCGTGCGGCCTGAGGCCAGCGTGGCAGAGGCCGCGCGGGCAATGCGTGACGCCCAATCGACCGCCGCCCTGGTCACGGACGAACCGCCCGGCATCGTGACCCACCGCGATCTGAGCGAACGCGCCCTCGCCGCGGGCGTGAAGCCCGACACCCCGGTTCGCGACGTGATGAGCCGCCCGCTCGAGGCCCTCCCCGCGAGCACGCCCGTATTCGAGGCGCTGCGCCGGATGCTGGAGCTGGGTGTCCACCACCTGACCGTGACGCGCGGTGCACGGGTGGTCGGCATCCTCAGGGACACAGACCTCCTTCGTCATCAGCTGCGGAGCCCGCTACCACTACTCAACCGGGTCGAGGCCATCCGGCGGCTCGCCGACGTACCTCGCGACTACTCGCGCGAGGTGTCGAGCATCGCCGAGACGCTCTTCTCCGGCGGCCTCGGCGTGGCCCAGATCGGCGAGGTCCTCGCTGCCGTCAGCGACGCACTCGCGCGGCGACTGCTCGAGCTCGCCGAGCTGGAGCTCGGACCTCCCCCGTGCCCGTTTGCGTGGATCGTGCTCGGCTCGGAGGGACGCCGTGAGCAAGTGCTGCTCTCGGACCAGGACAACGCGCTCGTGTATCTGGAGGTCGCGCCCCACGCCGGCGCCTATTTTCAGGCTCTGTCCGAGTTGGTCGTCGAGGGGCTGATCAAGGCGGGGTTTCCACGCTGCCCCGGCGATTTCATGGCCACCAGCTGGTGCAAACCGCTTGACGAGTGGGAGGCACTGTTCGCGCAGTGGGTGGATGTCCCCGAACCCCAGGCCCTTCTCGAGGCGCAGATCTTCCTCGACTTCCGCGTCGTGCATGGGGGGCTCTCGCTGGAGCCTCTCGCCCGGATCCTCGCGGCCGGCGGGCGGCGCGCGCGCTTCCTCCACAACCTCGCGCGTGCGGTGCTTCGGTTCCGCCCGCCCCTGGGTCCCCTCGGGCGCATCCGAACCGCGGAGGGCTGGATCGACCTGAAGACCGGAGGCATCGGCGCGATCGTGATGCTCGCCCGCGTCTACGCCTTGGCCGGCGGCGCCACGGGAGGCTCCACACTCGAGCGCCTCGAGGCTGCGACGGATGCCGGTACGCTCAGCCCGGCGGGCGCGGAGATACTCGGCGAGAGCTTCCGCTTCCTCACCCGCCTCCGACTGCAGGAGCAGCTCGGCAGCGTCCGTCGCGGCGAGGGGCCGAGCAACCGAGTGCGCCTGGATGCACTCAGCCCGTTGGAGCGTCGGCGCCTGGGAGAGGCCCTGCGCGCGGTTCGCAAGCAACAGGATGCCGCCGCGCTCCGGTTCCCCGGCTGACAGAGGCGCCGACCGGAATTGAACCGGTGTACACGGCTTTGCAGGCCGCTGCGTAGCCACTCCGCCACGGCGCCGAGAGGACACCTAGCGTAGCGCCGCGCGGCGCCCGCGAGCTACCGCCGGCGGAGCTCGAGGACCTGCTGGTAGACCGGTCGGTTCGTCCAGCGGAACGTGTTGGGGATCAGGCCGGGCGCGAACCTCGTGCGGGTGGCGATGCTTCGCCACGCCGCCGGATCCCCGTTGCCGTACTGGCCGACGAGGCCGTCGGCGGCCCGGGCGATCGCGGCCCACAGCGACCGCCGGCAGGCGGCGAGCGAGCCGCGCCCGCAGTAGCGGAGGTTAAACCGGCCCCGCACCGGGCGTCGCAGGAGCGTGCGGAGGTCCTTGTCGACGTAGGAGTGCGCGGAGCCGCCGTCGAGACCGCGCACGTCGTCGAGATCCTCCAGGAGGTCGTCGCGGAAGACGGGCCTCATGACGGCCTCGGCGACCGGCCGCCACACGGCGTCCATCAGCGCCGGGCCCGCCCCGTCGTAGAGCCCGTCGCCGTCGGCGTCGAGGCGCGGGGCATCGCGGCGGACCCAGTCGTCGAGGATCTCGACGACTCGCCGGGCGCGCGCGCTCGACGCCGGACCGGTGCGGAGGACGGCGCTCACCACGGGCCAGACCGGCGAGCGGATGTCCTCGGTCGCCGCCCGGTTCATGACCCCGACGACATCCGTGAGCCGCGGTCGCCGCGTGAAGCCGCCTAACAGCTCGACCCGGTGCACGGAGCCGTACGGCTCGTCGTCGCCGTGCATGAACCCCGGCGCCGAGCGGTTGTTCCAGTTGAGCAGGAGCCCGCCGGGGCCGCCCACGGCGTGCGGGTGCTCGCGCTCGCCAAGGAAGCCGCGCCACTCGTAGCGTCCGCCGCCGCGCGTCGGGAGCCGGCGGTCGAGCCCGCGCGGACGCCGGGGCAGGCGGCCCGACGTAAAGAAGGCCGTCGCCTTCCGCGACTGATAGGCCCAGTTGAACGTGAACTCGAACTGGTTCGCGGTCCGCCAGAAGCGCTTCGGGGTGGAGGCACGGCCCATCGTCATGTCGTGGAGGGCTGCGAGGTTGAGGGCGTCGCGGCCGAAGGTGGAGCGGCGCCGCGTCAACGCGTACGGGCGGCCGGCCACCGTCGCGGTGGCGATCACGGGTCCGTGCACGGACCTCCTGAAGCGGATGGGCCGGCCGCTCAGCAGCCCGGCGTTGAACTCCCGAAACGGCCGGCACTCCCCTCTGAACATGTAGTGGGCCGACGCGCGCGTCGGCGCCGAGCCGTCGGGCTCGCACATCTGCTCCGCGTAGACGTCGCGGACGTCATGGCCCGCCGAGGTCAGGCCCCAGGCGTAGTTCTTCGTCCGCCCGATCAGGATGTACATCGCGAGCCCGGGGACGGCCGCGCCCTGCGCCCGCATGCCGGGCCCATGAAGGTCCAGCTGCTGGACGATCGGCGGGTAGAAGTAGCCGAGCTGCGGGCCCATCGCGCCGAGCGTGTTGCGGGGAGCCGACCGCCCGGCCGAGGCCAGCAGGAAGTTCGACGCCCGGCGTCGCGATGTCACGGCCGCGGCGGCGCCGGCCGAACCCTGGGTCGGGTCCACCTCCCGAATCGACCCGGGGTCGATCACCACCGAGCCGCGGACCTTGCCGCCGGTGAGGGGCCCGTAGCGGAAGCGGCGTGCGATGGTCGTCGGCGCCTCGGGATCGTCGGCCAGCATCACGTCGTCCCAGGCCCGGTAGCCGCGCACCGGGCCGAGGCGGGCGCGGAGCTTCGCCAACAGGTCCGCGTTGCTCGCCTCGGCGCCCCCGCCCGCGCCGAAGATCGAGCCGATGAACGCGGTCACGGCGAGGACGTCGTTCACCGTCGCCGGCGGCTGGTTCGCGCCGCTCGCCCGCCAGTAGGCGTTGATCCCGTCGGCATACGCCTGGGCGTCCGCGACGATCTGCCTTCCCTTGGCGCCATAGGTCTTCACGAGAAGCCTCCGTTGCCTCGTCACGAGCGCCTCGGCCTCCGCGCTGGGCACGAACGACCGGGCGCTCGTAACCAGCCCGAAGGCGTCGATCCCGGGTACGTCGGCGACCGCGACGCGCGCGGGACCGCGACCGAGCTGCAGCAGGAGGCCCCGGTCGCGCGCCGTCGTCCAGCCCGCCCCAAACGCGACGTCGCCACGGGTCCGGCCGTAGACATGTGGGATCCCGTAGCCGTCGTAGACGAGCCGGAGACCGGGTCGCCCCGTCCGCTCCTCGCGCACAGGCCCGACGGGCGAGAAGTTCTGCGGGAGAAAGAGCCGCCGGACATCGTCGGAAGTCACGTTGCGCCGGAGCGGCGTCAGGGCGTCGTAGAGCGGAAGCTGATCGAGCGAATCGTCCGTCGGCGTAAGGCCGCCGAAGTTGCCGGGCGGCAGGATGTACCGCGCCGTGTCGCGCCTCTGCGCCAAGGCGATCGCAGGCAGCGCCACGGCCGCGACGACCACCGCGACGACCGACCCCAGCAAGATCCGCACGACTCGACGCCTCCCTCGCGAACGCCGCGGCCCGGGCGGGCCGCGGCGCCATCCTTTCACACCGGGTGCAAATAGATGCCGGTTCCGTACCCAGGACCGACCGCGCTATCCTCAGCCCAGCTTGCGGCTGTAGCTCAGCTGGCTAGAGCGTCTGCTTGCCATGCAGAAGGTCGTGGGTTCGAATCCCATCAGCCGCTTCGCCCGATCAGGCTCTACAGAGCCTCAGATCGGTTCTAGGCGGCGCTGCTGGTGCTGGGCGCTGCGAGGGTTTTCGCCGCGGGTACACAGTCGGTACGCAAACCGCGAAGCCAACGGATCGTGCAACGCTGGCGGTCGAACGCATACCGACCGCCGTGCGCGCCACGACGCCCTGCGCGCCGACGATCAGCCGCTTCTCCGGGATCTCGATCGCCATGTTCTTCGACGATCACGGCCCGCCCCATTTCCATGCCCGACATGCCGAAGGCAGCGCGAAGGTTCGGATCGACACGCTCGAGCTGATCGACGGCAGCCTGGGCCGGCGTCAGCTGCGCTTCGTGCTTGCGTGGCGGAGCCGCATCAGGAAGAGCTGATGGACAACCGGAAGCGCGCGCGGGCCGGTGAGACACTTTCTCCGATCGAACCACTGCGATGATTGGCCTCACGCCCGACATAACCGAAGCCTGGTCGTCCGCCACGGCGTCCTACGACTTGTCTTTGCCGACGGATTGACTGGCGAGGTCGAGGTGCTCAACCGGATGCACGGACCCGTGTTCGACGAGGCCCGCACGCCAGACGGCTTCGCGAAGGTCGGCGTCGACGCCGAGACGGGAACGGTCACGTGGCCAGGGGGAGCGGACCTTGCTCCCGACACGCTCTACGAGCGCGTGCGCACCGGCGCGGGGCCCGGGCAAGACGTTGCGGCCTGACGCCCTGCCCTACGCCGCGACCACGGCGCGGCGCGCGGATACGAACTCGTCTTGGAGCCGCGCGGGCAGGGCGGCGAGCCCATCGCGGGCGGCGTGCATTCGTTGCCGCGCGTAGCCGGGATCCGCCGCGAGCGCTGTCGCGGCCCCGAGCTCGGCGGCGCAGCCCAGTCCGGGCGCGAGCGGCTCGCAGTGCTCCAGCAGCTCCGCGAGCGCGTCGCGCGCCGTGCGCCGCTGCTGCGTGCGATCGTCGATCAGCTTCGCGTGCACCCCGTCGCGCGCCGCCAGGAAGCGGTTCTCGGCGATCAGCTCCGGTGAGCTGGCATCCGGGTGTTGGGCGTCGGCGTGGCGGCGGACGAGGCAGTGGACGACGGCGGCGAGCGCCGCGGCGTCGCGCACCCGCGATTGGGCGTCCATGATCCGGACCTCGACGGTGCCGAGCCGTGGTTGCAGGCGGGCGTCCCACCAGAGGAACCCCGGTTCGGGGATCGCGCTGGAGCGCAGGAGCGG
>Ga0081538_10002200_pt1 | contig 19323 bp, 19 predicted proteins | sample TabmetS5T2R1_FD_71022 | JGI IMG/M metagenome (GOLD analysis project Ga0081538, IMG submission 71022) | Tabebuia heterophylla rhizosphere microbial communities from the University of Puerto Rico - S5T2R1 | ecosystem: Host-associated > Plants > Roots > Rhizosphere ... | reverse complement strand
GGGAACGTGCATGAAATAGGCATGTAGCCCTTGGGAATGCTGGGCTCCTTGGCCCCAACTCTTGCCGATCATGCAACGAACGACCATCGGTACGTGGACCTGACCGCCGTACATGTAGCGGCTTTTGGCGGCCACATTGACAAGCTGGTTCATGGCCAGCAGGAGAAAATCCATCCGGATATGGACATGGATGGGCCGCAAGCCAGCCAGAGCCATACCGATGGCGGCACCGGTCATGGCTTCTTCGGAAAGCGGGGTGCCAAAAACCCGCTCTGGTCCATACTTTTCCACTAAACCCCGGGTGGTACCTTGAATGGCTTTGGGATCGTCTACGTCCAGTCCGAAAACCACGACCGACGAATCCTCCGCCATTTGCTGATCCGTGGCTTCACGAATCGCTTCTACATACGACAAGATCCGCTCCACTTTCAGTCCCCGGTCACATCCGTCAACAGTTCTCTCGCGTCGGGAAAAGGCTCCTGGTCGGCAAAAGCGATCGCCGTCCGAATTTCCTCTTCGACGGCGGCCTCTATACGCTCGCGACTTTCGGGCTGAATCAGCGCTGCGAGCCGTGCGACTTGGTCCCCCTCCACCCACGGACGGGCTTCCTCATAGTTCCGATAACCGAGATGAAAGTCGTCGTTGGGGCCGACATGCTCCTTCCACCGGTAGGTGAGGCACTCGAGAAAAAACGGTCCCGCCTGTCTTCCGCGCAACTTGGAAACCGCAACCTTTGCCTGCTCATGAATCATTAGCATGTCGTTGTCCTCAACGCGCTCCGCCGGTATGCCGTAAGCTCTTACCCGTTCGCATAAGTTGGCTTCTTTGTGTCTGCGTAGCAAATGGGTATGAATGGCGTAAGAATTATTCTCGCAGATAAAAAGTAGCGGCAGTTGTTTCAGAGCGGCAAAATTCAAGCTCTCATGAAAAACCCCCTCGTCCGTCGCGCCGTCTCCGAAGAAACTGACGACGATAGAGTCTTTCCTTTGGAGCTTTAGAGCGTACGCATAGCCGACTGCATTCGCGATCGTCGTCCCCACCACCGCAGAAGCTCCCATGACCCCGTGAGCCACATCGACCAGATGCATGGAGCCGCCCTTTCCCTTGGCGCAGCCTGCAGCTTTGCCGTAAAGCTCTGCCATCATTTTTTTGAGATCGCCTCCCTTTGCCAGGTAATAAGCATGGCTCCGGTACGTGCCGAACACCACATCATCCGGACGAAGAGCTTCGCAAACGCCAACGGAGACCGCTTCCTGTCCGATGGAAAGATGCACCGGACTTTTGATCTTGTCGGTTGGGTAGACTCGGGCGATCTCTTCTTCCACGCGCCGAATCCGATATATCGATCGGTAAAATTGCTCGAACGCAGGGTTATGCATGAACTCCAGTGTTATCGACGAACCAACGGTAGGTTTGTTCCAAACCAGCTCGAAGGGAGGTTTTGGGTCGCCAGCCCATCGCGAGCAATTCGCTTGAATCAAGAGCCTTCAAAGCCATACCGTCCGGCTTTGTGATATCGAATCGTAGTTTGCCCTGGAAGCCGACCACTTCTTTGAGCAGCTCGGCGAGAGTTCGAATCGTTATATGGCATCCGCTGCCGACATTGATCGGTGTGGGACTGCTATAATTTTGCATCAGAAAAATGGCCGCATCCGCTACATCGTCGACGAAGATAAATTCCCGTCGCGGCGCCCCGGATCCCCAGACGTCGATTGACTGTGCGCCGGTCATCTTGGCTTGATGCATCCTGCGCATGAGGGCGGCAATGACGTGGGAATCTTCCAAATCGAAATCATCGTCGGGCCCGAAGACATCGCCCGGAATAGCGCTAATCATGTCCGCGCCGTATTGCTGCCGGTACGCTTGGCATAGCCTGATGCCGGCGATTTTCGCTGTTGCATACGCTTCACTGGTGGACTCCAGGGGCCCGGTCATTAGAGATCCGACCTGCATCGGCTGGGCGCAAGATCGCGGATAACTGCAGGAGCTGGCAAAGTAAAGCAGTTTTCGTGATCCATGTCGTTGAGCCGTGCGAATGATCTGGCACTGAACCAAGAGATTATCGAGCATGAGATCAGCCGGATATTTTTGATTGGCGCCGATACCTGCCGACTTTCCGGCCGCCAAGAAAACATAGTTCGGCTTTGTAGAGGCGAAATGAGCCTCGACTTTTGCTTCGTCGGTGAGATCCAATTCCGTCGATCCTGTACCGATGACATTGGCATAGCCACCAACGTTCAATTGCCGCAATAAGGCTTTTCCGATCAGCGTCTCAGTACCGGCTACGTAGATACGATCCGTCCTGTTCACGGTCTAGCTAACGATCTTGCTCGAGAAGCTCTCGAAACACGAAACCGGGTTGGAAGACTCGGGCTTTTTCTTCTCTGGAATAATCCTGTTCCGGATCAAAGAAAATGATCTGACTACCGGAAGATTCAAACTTAAATGGAACATAAATCAACTTGTTGAGCCTACGCTTCAGCCTCGCTTGTTTCGTTGGCGGCACAAAAAACAGTATGAATCCGCCTCCGCCGGCGCCCAAAAGTTTGCCGCCGATAGCCCCCGCAGACAAAGCCTCCTCGTATATCTCCTCTACATCGTCGTTCGAAACCGCCGCGCTAAGATCGCGCTTTGCCTGCCAAGCGTTGTGCAGGAGTTCGCCAAACAGAGCGATCTTACTCTTACCGCAAAGGACTGAAACGCCTTCGTTCGTCAGTTCGCCAATAATTCGAAACTGCCGATCCTTGTCGTCTAAACCGTTGACATAGCTCCCGGCTACGTCGGATGCGGTTCTGCGAATTCCGGTGTAAAACAACATTAAGTAACGATTCAGTTCGTTCAAGCGGCCGGCGCTTACGGTTATAGGTCTGACCGTTATTTCACCGCCCGCATCGAAAAGGATATGATTAAAACCACCGTGGGCGGCGAGCACTTGATCTTGAGAGCCAACGGTTTCTTTGAGAATGTCCTGCTCGATAACGATGCTTTCTTTGGCAAGTTGCGTCTTCGTTGGCATCTGTCCCTTAAGGGCATAGAGCGCATGCAAGAGACCGACGGTGAAAGAGGAACTGGTTCCCATGCCGCTGCGCGCCGGAAGGTCGCCGTCGTGATGAATCTCCACGCCACGATCGACCCCGCAATAACGCAAGATCTCCCGAACCGCCGGATGGGCGATTTCGTCAACGCTGTGGCAGTTCTCGATTTTGGAGTAAACGACGCGAATCTTGTGCTCAAAAAAAGGCGGCAGATAGCGGCACGTCAGGTAGCAATACTTGTCTATGGTCGTTGCCAGCACCGCTCCACCATGGAAACGATACCATGCGGGATAATCGGTGCCGCCGCCAAAAAAGGAAACACGAAACGGAGTTCTGCTAATGATCAACCCTTCACCTTAGCGTCGTTCGCAGCCAATAGCCGCTGTATCGTCTGCGCCGCTTCCCACAAATCATCCACAAGATAGTCCGGGCTTACGCCGGGGTCGCTAACAAAGTCGGCTCCATAGCCGGTGCGCACCAGAAAAGTCGTCGCTCTGACCTGTTTTCCCATTTCGATATCCGCGGGTTTGTCGCCGATGACAAAGCTCGCCCGGAGATCGAAATCAAGCTCGCGGGCGGCTCGCTCGATCAGTTCCGGTTTTGGTTTGCGGCAAGGGCAGTCGTCTTCCGGCGTGTGGGGGCAGAAATAGATTCCTTCGAGGTGAATTCCTTCGGTTTCCAAGAGTTCGCGAAACCGTCGATGAATCGAACCCAGTTGAGCTTCGTCAAAAAATCCACGTCCGACCGCAGACTGATTCGTGACCACCACTAACCCCAGTCTCATGGCCTGCATTTGGCGCAGGCCTCTAACCGCTCCCGGAAGAAATTCGATCTGACGCGGATCGGAGAGATAGTGGCGCTCGACGATGATTGTCCCGTCACGATCCAAAACCACAAATTGACGCCGCTTCATTTCGGCAAACTTGTCACAAAGAACGTTTCCGCACTGGCGTAGGCTTCCGGCGTTCCAATATCTACAAAGCGTGATTCACTGGCGAAACCATGAAAACCACGACCGATCCATGTGGGGAAAACTTGCCTCTCCAAAGAGACGGCATGGTTCGGAGAAATTTCTTCAAGCAAATGCCGATTAATCAGGTAAATACCCGCATTAATCAAACCCGGGTTCGGTCCAGCGCCTTTTTCTATAAAAGCAGTTACCTTTCCGTCGAGACCGATTTGCACTTGCCCAAAGCGCTCCGTGTCGAAAATTTTAGTTAACAGTAATGACGCATTGGAGTGCCGGCTGGTATGCCAAACCCAGAACTCTCTAAGGTTTGTCTCGCAATACGAGTCGCCGTTCATCACTAATACCGGGTTGGACTTAAACAGTGGAAGGGCGAATCTCAGGGCTCCTGCCGTACCCATGGGCTTAGGCTCCTCAGAATAAGTAAGGCGAAGGGTACCATACGATTCCCCGAACATCATTCGTATCTGATCACCGCGATATCCCGTGCACAATACGATGTCCCGAGTGCCTGCTACAACCAACTGATCCAACAGATAGGTGAGAAAGGGTTTTCCATGAATAGCCGCAATAGCCTTGGGTCGATCTGTTACCACAGAGCGCAGCCGACTCCCCAAACCACCGGCTAATATAGCAACCGTAACCTGCTCCAGTGGATGCGATTTCATCGATTGGTTTGGAACGATTTCAAAGGCCAGAGATACAGCGCTATTCGTATAGCACATTTTGCTGAAACCGACTACTCAGAACCCGAGAATCAGGATTCTTTATGGTTGGGAAGAGAGATGACCTTTCTCGATCAGATAATCCTTTAGCGCTTCATGCCAAGGGCGGCGCGCGCCTTTTAGAGAGCGATCGAGTTTGCTGCCTTGCAAACTAGAATCTCTTGGTCGCCGTGCTTGCATCGGGTAGTTCGAAGAAAATACTGGCTCTACGCTGCTGTCCAGACCCATCAATTCGAGAGCTTTGCAGGCAAATTCATACCAAGTGCAATTGCCCGCATTCGTGCAGTGAAAAAGCCCCGACGCGGTTTGAAAAAGGAGTCTTTCTAAGGCCTGCGCCGCGTCTCGGGTGTAGGTTGGCGACATGCGTATATCGTTGACTAATCTCAATGGCTCGCCGGCCTTCGCTTTGGCCAAGATCGTTTCCACGAAGTTTCCGCCCTTCCCGCTAGAGCCGGCCTTGCCAAACAGGCTGGCCATCCGTACGATAAGCCAACGGGGGCAGGTCGCTTGAACGAGGTATTCTCCCGCCAGCTTTGAGACTCCGTAAAAGTTGATTGGATGCGGCGTGTCGGTTTCAGTGTAGGGCGCACCCTTTGTTCCATCAAATACGTAATCGGTGCTGACGTAAACGCAGAGAGCGTCAAGCTCAGCACAAGCCTTGGCGACATTCAGCGCGCCGACGCCGTTTACGCGGAAAGCTTCTTCCGGACGGCCTTCGGCCTCGTCTACTCGGACGAAGGCGGCACAATTGATCACAACGTCCGGGCGGGCCTTTTTTAAACCTTTCTCTATCGAGATCGGATCGCTGCATTCCATTTCCCGGTGAGCCAGTCCAAAAACTTCATAAGCGCCAGCTTTTTGCAGGATATCGACGAGATCTGTCCCCAACTGGCCAGCGCTACCGATGACGGCAACTCGCATCACTTGGATCCCCTCCCATAGTCTACAAACTCTTGCCTTCCTGAAGGAAATATCTCTATTCGTATAGAAAATCGTTTTCGGAAGATTCAAGGAAAGGAAGTTGAGCGTCTTTGGGAGAAACGGTTGGATTATGGATGGGCCAGCGAATACCGATCTCAGGGTCGTTCCAAATGATACCGCGGTCCAGCTCCGGGGCATACTCTGCCGTGACTTTATAAAGGACATCTGCCTCTTCGCTCAAAACACAAAAACCGTGAGCAAAGCCCACCGGGATATAAAGCAGGCAACCGTTTCTGGCCGAGAGTATCTTTCCTGCCCATTGCCCATATGTCGGCGAGCCCCGGCGAATATCTACGGCAACGTCGAAGATTTCCCCCGTAATAGCGGTGACCAGTTTGGCCTGAGCCCGAGGACGCTTTTGGTAATGTAAACCGCGGAGGACTCCTCGTAGCGAGTGAGAGTAGTTGTCCTGAACAAACGCATCGTGGATTCCATGGGTGGCAAAGACAGATTGTCTATAACACTCCATAAATAAACCGCGCTGATCCTCGAAGCCATGACTTTGGATCAAAATCACCTCCGGGATATCCATGCGTTGAAATTCGAAGCCCATCTAATTTAGCTCACTATTCGCGTCAACATTCATGGTGTTTGAGATGAAATCTCGGTTTTTTGGAGGGAACCCACGCGGTTGCTTTGCCCGGTAACGCTTGCGACCCAATTTCGCTTGTGGACTCGATTCGAATAGAGCGGACCTAGATAGCTCGCCAGGAAGCGCAGTTTGTCTGTGGGCCGCAAATAGGCGCCTAAACTGAGATTCAATTGAACAAGATTCTTGATCTGCCGTCGCCGATTCAACCGCCGGTAACGCCGGATGCCCTCTAGATCGACAAGATAGAAGCGCTCAGCGCCGCCGTTGGAATCCGCACGCACGACGATATTCGCGTCCTTGAGGTCGTTATGGTAGATGCCCTGCTTGTGAAGGGAGCGAAATAATTCGCCCATGCCCCGCATAAATCGTCTTCGTCCACGCATGCCCTCCTTCCCTCTGAGCGTTAACAGATCTTGCCGCCAATAGGCGCCCGTCGTCTTGCCTCCTTCGATCTCCTCTGACAGGAAAAAGCACCTACTCAACATGCCCCAAGATCGGGATTCAACGGCGGCCAGGGGGCGTGCCGTTTGGATACCTGACTCGGCTAGAATGGCCGCTCCGCTCAGCGACCGGAGAGCTCTCGAAGACTCAAACAGTGTGCCAAATCGATACCGCCAAGAAAGGGCATTATAACGTTTGACATAAACCGTCTTAACCCTGCTTTCGATTTCTATCTTGACCCGTGCCACTTTTATCTTTTTTTCGTCTTTAATGATCTCACAATCGGGTAGTTCAAACAGATGATCGGGCTCAGGCACAATTTTAGGCAACAACTCTTCGGTGAGAGAGCGCACCACCTGAATCGACAACGGGCCGCGCCTTTTTAAGACAAATTCACGATGATATTTCACAACAGCCTTGCTTAACGGTTTCTTTAAGAAAAGTGTCTAACTTCTCAAAATGATTCCGCCATGAATACTCTTTGCCTAACTTCCTAGCGCTCGAAGAAAAACTTGGATCGCGGCTTCGCTCCAGCATCGCAAGCAGTTGAGTGGCGATTTCCTTGGGGTCTTCGGGATGAACCACAATGCCTTCAGCCAGTCCTCCTTTGAGAACCTCGGCAGCGCCGACGTTTTTGCTTACGAGCGCAGGCAACCCCGCTGCTAATGCCTCTAAAACGACGTTGCCAAAAGCTTCTGTTACCGCCGGAAGCGCGAGCAGATCCGCGGCGCCGTAATGGCACTCAACGTCGTCTCGTCTCCCGACAAAGACAACTCTGCCCTTGGCCTGGCGTTCAGCTAATGCCTTGTATCGGCCAGCCCGGGCTTCATCGCCGACCACCACGAGGTAGGTCTCTTTCATTTGCGGCAAACTCCAGACCTTCAGTAAACGATCCAACCCTTTTCGCTGGAAGCTGTTGCCGACAAATAGCACCACAGGCGCATCGAACGGAATGTGCCACTGCTTGCGAATCGTCTCACGAAATCGATCGCGCAGGCCTGGATGAAACCGCTTATGATCGACGCCGTTGTAGATGACAGTGATTTTGTCCTCAGGGACGGCATAGATAGCCAACAGTTCCCGCTTCACTGCCTCCGAGACGGTGAGGATTCGTTTGTAGTGACCCGGCTTAAATTGTTCCCGCTCTAAAGCCAGGAGGCTTCGGTGATACGGGCTCAACCCATGCCAGAGGCGGCGCCGCAGCCCGTCTTCTTCTCCCAATTCCTGCAAAAACGCCCGATGCGACCCGCCGCCACTACGAAGAACATCTTGGGAAAACATCTGCCCGAAGTTCACGACTAGGTCGCAAGGGTAAGGACGAATGATCCTTGGCGCGACACTGGCGAAACTCCACAGCCGTGCGGTACGCCCTAGCGGCACGACCGGGATGAAATGTGCAAATGTTCCTTCCGGCGGTTCAATGGCAAACTCGCTACAAAACACATGGACCTCATGACCCAGATCTCTCAGTCCCTCTGCCGTTCTATAAAAATCGAGTTCAGTGCCGCCGCTTTTGTCCAGACGTTTATGAACAAGAGCGATTTTCACGGTGTGTTTGGTTTTTGCGCCCCGGCGACAGTGTTGTTGGACAATAGCACGACAAGAGTTGCAAGAATATTAAGAAGTTTGCCGGTTATGCATTCTCTGAATCGCATCCGTCGGCATCGCCCACACGCCCCGTGCGGCTTCCAGACAAAGTTCAATGGATACCTGCGGTCACATTTTTTCAAGACCGTGGGGGCCGTTCACGTCAGTTGGCCATCCCACCGCATCAATTGCCTGAAACTACCGCTGGCATCGACGGAATCACACTCCTTCCGGCGTTTGCGAGTCTTGTGTTCAAGCCACGATACCAGACGGCGTTCGTTTTTTCCCCATCGCTTCAATTTCAGGTAATGGCTCAAGAACCGCATGCGGTCTTGAAGCGTTATTCCCGGAAGCGGAAGACGATTCAATTGGACCAGGTTCCGCCGCCAGAGGACCTGTGGCATCCATTTCGGATATCGGCGCGTGCGATCATTGTCCATGAAAAAAAAACGGCTTACCTTTCCCTCAGTCCGGGAGACAAGAATGTTGGTCGGTAGCAAATCACCGTGCACGAAGCCGAGTTCGTGCAAGCGGCGAACTTCGGTCGCTAGCTGCTTCAAACCGTTTCGCTTGTCAAAAAGCGTAAGTTTGCTGGCGGTTAAATAGTGTTCCTTTAGCAGAACCGGTATGGATTGGCCGTCTACTCGCAAAGTCAATACAAAAGCCTTTCGTAAAAATCCATGTTCCCTCTTTTCCCCTGCGGCCAACGTGAACGGTACATTAAAATTGAACTTCCTGAGGGCTGCCGCTTGGTGCATCGAGCGAACCGCTCTCGAATGGCGGCAGAGGTCCTTTAACGCGCGCATGCCGAAATCAGCATGAAATACCTTCAAATAAAGTCTAACGTCGTCACCGCCGTGCCTGGGCCAAGGCAGTTCCACCGTTTGGGGATGCTTTGACAGGGGTTGCTCTGTTATCAATTCTAAAACGCTGTGCCAGAGCTCCTCGCTCCACTTTCCGCGGAGAACCCAAAGCTTCCATGGACCATCTCTATGCTTATAGTATTCAGGCGGGAGTCCCATACACTGGGGTCGAAAGCCGCGAACGTGATAGAGCTTCGTCGATTTTTGCCATGATTTGCTCGATCTCGATGGATTGCATGCAAATCCGTCCAATGGGACAGCGTTTAAGATAACAAGGCGAGCAGTCAGCCTTTCCTCGAATCGTGAATTCTTCGGATCCATGGGGGCCGGTACGAGAAGGATCGGTGGCTCCCCACAAGGATACCACAGGGGTTTTCACGGCCGCCGCAATGTGCATCAAACCAGTGTCCGGTCCGACGGCAACGGTCGCCCTGGCGATGATACCAATCGCCTCCCGCAAGGAGGTCCGTCCGACCAGATTGAGGGTACCTCGACGACACGAAATCTCTACTTCCCTTGCAACCGGCGCGTCGTCTTTGCCGCCGAGCAAAACAACGCTGAGACCGTGGCGCTGTTGTATAAGTTCCGCGCAGGACGTGATTTGCCATGAGAACCAATTCTTACTCTCCCATCGACTCCCGACAAAAAGCGTTGCAAAGCCAGCGGAGATTTTTTCGAGATAACGGTCAACCACAACTTCTTCGGCCTCAGTTAAGGAAAGCTTCCATTCCACAGGCTCTGGACGGATGCCGAGATACTCGGCAAACTTGAGGTAATGGTTGAGCTTGGACAGACCTTCGCCCGGAGTTGGAAGACGGCGGTTATTGAAAACCCAGTTGAACTCCTTGGAATCCAACCGGTGAAAACCCAAACGGTGGGACGCCCCGCACCAGCGGCTGATGATACCGCTTTTCAGATGACGTTGCAGATCCAGCACCAAATCGAAACGACCCGCGCGAATTCTGCGCAGATACGGAACCAGCTGTCCCCACCACCGGGCGCGATTAAAAAGGATCACCTCATCGACAGCGGGATGGTTTTGGACAAGCGGCAACGACGGGGGTTCGATCGACCAAGTGAGTCTAGCGTTGGGAAAGCCGCGGTCGATGAGATTGGCCAGCGGCAGCGCTCGAGTCACGTCACCGATCGATCCATGGAGAACTAAAAGAATGTTTTTGGGATCAAGGCTCGTTAGCATTTTGTTTATGGTATGATTTTACAAAGGACTCCCAGTCATCATCGGAGAAGTACTCTTTCTGGGAGTCTAACTTATTGGCCGAGCGCAATAGCCGGTAGAGGTTTTTCTGCACCAGAGTCATGGGGACTTCTCCCAAGAATAGTGCTGCCCTATCAAAATCAATAATGTAGGCCCTGACATGCTGGTCAGATTCGCGACGCACCAAGATATTCTTAAGGTTTAGATCCCGATGATAAACACCCTCTCGATGTAAACCGCGGAGACTCTTCGCCACCGCTGCGAGAATCTTTTCGATTCCTATATTTCGGATAAAACCGTCTCGGATCGCTTCCCAAAGATCCCGGGAATCCGTCAAGTGCCGTGTGACCAGCCAACCGCGGTAAAAAGGACCCCACGTGCGTTTGACGCAAGCCGCGTAAACCTCCACCGTAGGAATACCCCGCCGGCGAACCTCTTCCGTAATTGCCAACTCCCTGAACGGCCGCGGCGGCCAAGTGAAAAAGCTCTCGCCGAGCAGATTCCGAAACAAACCTCCGTGCCGATAACAACGAACCAATGCCGTATCGTGATTACGAAGTCTGAGAGTTCTCAGTTCTCCTCTGCCTTGGAAAGCGACGGGATGGTTCTCATCTTGATCGTTTGGTATGGTGCACTCCTCCAGAGTCAGAAAAGCTTCGACATCTTCGCGAATGAGCATCAAGCCGCCGCGGCCATCGGTAACCTTCTTAAATCCTGGCGGGACCCCCCCCCACGACCAATCGCTGGCAGTCCTTTTTGACCCGTTGGGCATGTTGCACCGGTGAAACTTGATCGCTGACGATTTGATCCTGCCAGGTTAAGATCGTACAACAATCAGACGGTTACCCATTGCGGTACGTATCGATTTGCTACCCCGGGCTCAGGTCGGTCCGTCGTTTTAAGCAGTCGCTCCACCGCCTGGAAAACTTCCTCGGCCCTAATGAGCTGTATGCAGTCCTCTGTTCCCAACGGACACCGCCGGCTGCCATGGGAGCTGCACGGACGGCAAGGCAAATTTTTTTCCACCACGATCGCTTTGGCTGAGTACGGGTAGAAGCCAAGCCCGGGGGTCGTTGCGCAAAAGATCGCCACCACCGGCACATTCCGCGCTACGGCGACATGCATGGGTCCACTATCATTGGTAATGAGTAAGTGGCACAGGCTTAGGGCCGCGGGAAGCTCGCGCAGTGAAATCCTGTTAACCAAGCTCACCGCGCAACCGCCGCAGAGGTCTTGAACCCTGGCAACGACCTGAGCGTCGTCGGAGCCACCAAATAGAAGGATCTCACACGGATATTTTTGTTTGAGCAAAGTTATCAGTCGGCCAAAACCTTCCGCTGACCAGCGTTTGGTAGCCCACACCGAGCCCGGATGAATTCCCACCAGCATTTTCGTCGTATCCACGCCTACCGTCCGCAATCGCTTAGTCACTTCTTCTTCTAAACCTGCCGCGATCGGCAAATCCAGCGCACGTTCGCAGTCATCTATCCGTATCCCCAATCCTGCCAGGATGGAAAGGGTGCGTTCCACGTCGTGTTGCTGCGCGTTCCTCTTAACGCGTACGTGAAAAAAGAAAGCGCTTCTGCTTTGCGCAAAACCCACGCGGCGGGGTATACGCGCCAGAAAAAGGAGCAAACCGCTACGAAAAGATTTATGGGGGCACAGCGCGAGCGTAAACCTTTGGGCCCGAAGCACGTTCGCCTTTCGCCACAAACCCTGCCATCCTCGGTCGGCGCCCTTTTTTTCATCCACGATAATTTCATCGACGAGAGGATAACCCAACAAAAACTCCCGTCCCGCCGGTGTGCACAAAAGGCTTAACTTCGAACCAGGAAAGCGCCGCTTAATCTCCGCTAGCAACGGCAGCGTTAGAACGGTATCGCCGAGAAAGCTGGTTTGAACCACCAGAATCTTTTCCCAAAGACGCGCATCCATCAATTAAGTCGAATTGCCTCATCGATTAACATGACCGGAATATCATCTTTGATGGGATACATCAGACGGCACGCATCGCAAATTAAACCATCGCCGCTCTCATTGAGACGAATATCCCCTTTGCACTTTGGACACGCGAGGATGTCTAACAGCTCTTGATTGATCGGCATCGAGCACTCCTTCTCTTTTAAAATCCCCCGGTATTCACAAAATCAAAAATAACGGACGCGGGCCGCACAATCAATTCTGAAGTGCCCTATGTCAGTTTCCAAGTCTAACGGTCCACTCCCATTGGCGTGCCAAGCCCTCTTCTAGAGAAACTAATGGCCTATAACCGAGTGTCTTTGTTGCCTGGTCTAAACTGGCCCTGGTGTGGCGTACGTCGCCTCTTTGGCGGTCAAATTTGGCGAGCTTTGCCTTTCGACCACTGATTTTCTCGACCAATCGAATTGCACTAAGGAGCGTTGTTTCGCTGCCGCCCCCCAAGTTAAAGACATCTCCCGCACCCGGGTAACCTGCTGCCGCTACCAGCCCATCGACAATGTCCGCGCAATAGGTAAAATCACGGCTTTGTTCTCCATCATCATATAAGGGAATCTCCTCATCGAAAAACAGGTGACGCATGAATATGTGAAAGAACATATCCGGTCGTTGCCGCGGGCCGTAGACGGTAAAAAAACGGAGTGACACCGTAGGAATGCCGTAAGCCTTCCAATAAAGATAACAGAGATGTTCGGCAGCCAGCTTGCTGACTCCATAAGGGGACACGGGTCGAGTGCCGCCATCCTCACGCATCGGCAGATCGTCGGTGTCACCATAGACAGAAGAAGATGAAGCATAGACTATTTTTCGAACCTTGACGCGTTTGCACGCCTCCAACAAAAGTTGAGTCGCCAGTATATTGTTGTGGGAATACTGCGAAAATTCCCGCCCCCAACTGGAGCGCACCCCGGGTTGGGCCGCTAAATGAAATACATAATCCGTCCCTGTAAGGAGCTGGCTCAATTCAATGCTGGCAAGATCGTCGTTGATGAAACTAAACGACGGATGGTTTGCGAACGGCAACAAGTTTGAATCTTTAAACCGCCGTGCATAATTATCCAAGAACTTGTCGACTCCGACCACCTCGTGGCCCAACCCCAGGAGCTTCTCGGCCAGATGTGAGCCGATAAAACCGGCAACTCCGGTTATCACTGATCTCATCTAAATACTCTCTCTTTCTTGTGAATACGCTCCACGATTGAATCAATGAGAGCATCCCCGCGCTCGACGACCATCGCCACCCGCAGGGCCAACAGCTTTTTCCGAGCAAACGGGAAACGATTCAACTTAACAATGTCTTTCTCTGTCGTGACAACGAGATCGGCGTTTCGCGCCGCTTGATTGACCCGCTGCCAATCGTGTGAGGAGTAAGCATGGTGATCGGGGAACTCGAAGACATCAACGATCTCACCCTCCCATTCAGAAATCATTCGATAAAACGACTCTGGATTGGCGATCGCCGTGACCACCGTGATCTTACGCCCCGCTAGGAGACCCAAGGGGTACTCCTTCCAACGTCGCGATTCAAATCCAATCAACGCCCTGGGCTGGAGAGAGCCTTGGAAGGCCAGGCCGGGGCCGTCTTTAGGAATCAGCTTTTGCCATTTATTTTGCTCCCCAGTAATCAACAGCACATCCGCCCGCCGGATCGCTCTTTTGGGCTCGCGAAATGGCCCCGATGGAAGAAGCCAACCCGAGGAATCAGAACCTAGGAGGAGAAGATCCATGTCCCTGGCCAACTGCCGGTGCTGGAAGGCATCGTCCAGGATAAAAACGTCGACCGGGTCATGCTTAGAAATCTCGAGAGCAGCTTCATAGCGAGACTTTGCCACTGCTACCTTCAGCCCGAACAAACAAGCCATCATCGCTGGTTCGTCACCCAACTCCGCGGCGTCTTTGTAAAGCTTCGAGGTCAGCGCCCGAGGAAGGGTGCCCTTTCTGGCATAACCCCGACTCAATACAGCGATTGTAAAACCTCGCTTCTCCAGTTCTTGAGCCATCCAAACCACGGTAGGTGTCTTCCCGGTCCCGCCGACTGTCAGGTTGCCGATGCTGATGACAAATTGCTTGAGCTGTCTCGGCCTTTTCCACCCCACGGAATAAAAAAAGTTGCGAGCTTGGACGCCCAGCGCATAAAGACAGGAGAGAGGCAAGAACAACAACCACAAAAGTATTTCTACAAGGCCGCGGCGTTGCCACACCCGCTCGATCCAGTGGTTGCTCATCTAACACGACGAACCACGTTGAATGGTCGTTGCATCACGGTTGAAGGTAGCGAACCAATACCTCAAAGGTTCGCTCGCCGGTCCGGCCTCCGTCTGTTGCGACTTGATAAGCCGCCTCGCCCATAGCGACACGTTTGTTTGCATTGTTCAAAAGCTCTGTGATCGCGCTGATCAGATCCTCGGCGCCACGGACCTCAATAGCGCCGCCTCTTTTTTTCATCTCGCAGGCAAGAGCCGCGAAATTAGCCATGTAGGGTCCAAACAGAATCGGTCGACGTACACGGGCGGGCTCCAGGACATTGTGCCCGCCCACGTCGACGAGACTCCCCCCCACGAACGCGATGTCTCCGGCCGCATAAAAGGTCGCAAGCTCCCCCAGAGTATCCAGAAGCAATAGGTCCGGCAGCAAAAAATTATGTCCGTTGGTTCGGCTTTTCTTTTCAAACGCCAAGCCGCTTGCCTTGAGTAGCCGTTCGACTTCGGCGAAGCGCTGCGGATGTCGGGGCGCCAAAACCATTTTAAAGCCGGGGAAACGTTGCTTCAACCGGCGATAAACATCCAAAAGGATTTCCTCTTCTCCCCGGTGCGAACTGCCAGCCACCAACACGCGCCAGGCGGGCGAATTATTTTTGACGTCCGCCCAATCCAATGCCTCCTTCTGAGGTTCGGGACCGTTTGCCGATCCGGCGAGTTTTACATTGCCGGTGACGGTGACCCGGAGCGGATTGACGCCAAGCTGTTGGGCACGGTTAGCGTCATCCTCAGTCTGCATTCCTATGAAAGTAAAGTTTCGCAGTACGTCCCGGAAAAACCAGGATAACAAATTATATTTATTGAATGAGCGCAGGGACAATCGGCCGCTCAAAAGCAAGGTTGGAACCCCCCGCCGATGCGCCAAACGGAGCATATTGGGCCAAATTTCGGTCTCCAAAAACACCATCAGAGACGGATCGAAGGTCAACAACGCTCGCTTCACGATCCACGGATGATCCAAGGGGAAAAAGATGACAGCCTCTCGAGTGAAGGTGCCGCGAGCCAACTCGTAACCCGTGCAGGTAAATGCTGAGATTAGGATCCGCTGAGAGGGAAAGCGCTGCTTGATTTGCTCTACAAGACCGGTCGCGGCTAGTATCTCACCGACGGAGGCCGCGTGGATCCATACCGGGCGCGAACCTTTGACGGCATCTCTGACCGCCCGACCGTAAAATCCAAGACGCTCCCCTAAGCCCATGCGATATCGTTTACCGAGCAAGCACAGGAGCGGCGAAAACGGCAGGCCGATCAGTAGCACGAAGGTTGCGAGCGCGTTGTAAACCCAGTAAGCCACCTGCTTCTTGCAAGATCAATGAACGGTTTGCCGATTGACTGAGTTTTCTTCTTCCAACGTCTGTAAGGAATAAAGCCGGCTGTATTCGCTTTTGCGAGCCAACAGCTCCTCGTGCGTTCCCTCTTCGGCGATGGATCCGTCAACCAAAACCACGATGCGATCCGCGTTTCTTATGGTCGATAAGCGATGGGCGATAACCAACGTCGTCCGTTCGGTCATTAAACGCTCCAGGGCCTCCTGGACCATGCGTTCTGAGTCCGAATCGAGCGCGGAAGTGGCCTCGTCAAGAATTAGAATCGGCGCATCCTTGAGAAGGGCCCGGGCAATCGCCAGTCTTTGCCGCTGCCCGCCGGAGAGTTGCATTCCCATCTCGCCGATTACCGAATCGTATCCGTTTGGCATCGAAGTTATGAACTCGTCTGCATGGGCGGCCTTGGCAGCGGCAGTAACATCTTCTATCCCGCGTTGCGGATCACCATAGGCGATGTTGTTTCGCACCGTATCGTCAAAGAGAAACGTATGTTGGGTGACAATGCCAATTTGAGACCGCAGCGTTGCCAAACTGACGTCCCGAATATCCACTCCGTCAATGGTAATTTGGCCCGAGCTGACGTCGTAGAAACGAGGAATCAAGTCGGCCAAGGTGCTTTTCCCGGCCCCGCTTATGCCCACCAAGGCGACCACTTCGCCCGCTCGAATCGTCAGGTTGACGCGATGCAACACCGGCTTTGCGCCGTAGGTAAAACTGACATCATGAAATTCGATGGCCTTGGCGAAACGCGGCGCGATTTGAGCATCGGGCTTGTCTTTAATGCTCGGCGGCTCGTCGAGTATCTCAAATACGCGTTCGGCCCCGGCTAGCCCCTGATGAAGTAGAGTATAGGTACGGGTCAAACTTTTAAACGGCTGGTACATGAGGAACATCGCCGCCATAAAGGCCATGAATTCTCCAGGGGTGCGGCCGCCGGAGATGACACTCGATCCGCCGTACCACACCACCGCGCCAATCCCGAAAGCCGCAAGCAACTCCATCATCGGCGTCACCATCCCGCGGATGCGGCTAGCCCTCAAAGATTCTTTGAACAGCCGGAAATTCTCCTTGGCAAATCGTTGGATTTCATACTCTTCCATGCCGAAAGCCTTCACAATTCGATTACCTTGAATGCTTTCTTGCAAAAACACAGTTAACTTCCCCGTACTGATTTGCCCGCGCCTGGCAAACCTTTTAATTTTCCGACTTAGCCGCATGACCGGCAATACGGAAGCGGGAAAAACCACAAACGCGAGCGATGCCAAGAACCAATCCTTGATGAAGGCGACCACGACCAGTACGATCAGCGAGGTCGTGTCTTTCAGAAAAGAAGCCAGGGCATCAGTCAAGGCCGAACGCAAAAGGGTAACATCGCTGGCCACTCGGGAAATCAGTGTCCCGCTGGGATGACGGGAGAAAAACGATAAGGACATGAACTGCAAGTGTCGGGTCAGCAGATTTCGCACGTCTTGGACGATTCGCAGTCCGACATAATCACTCAAAAAGCTTTGGCCAAAGTTTAGCAGTCCGCGAACGAAAAAGATTCCAACGATCGTGGCTGGAAGGTAATAGAGCGCGGCTTGGTCCTTATTGACAAACACGTCGTCCATCATCCACTGGACCAAAAAGGGCATCACCCCTTCCGTCGCACTGTAGCCCAACATACAGGCCATGGCCAACACGAAATAGGGCCAGACGTAGGGCTTAAGATACTCCAGCAAGCGCAAGTAAATCTTCAAGCAATCTCCTATATTGCCATGCCGGACTTTTTAGCCGATCATGGAAATCGCAATATTAGCGACCCGATGGGCGGCGCCAGGCGTGCCTAGTTTTTCTCTCAGGGCCAGCAGTTTGCTGACGATTCGATCCCGCAATTCCCGGTTCTCCATTAAATTCCGCGTTTCTCGTAAAATCCCGTCTGCCGTGAAATGACTCTGGATGAGTTCAGGCACGACCGCTTCTCCCGCGATAATATTGACCATCCCGACATGTTTGGTCTTGACCAATATTCGCGCGAGCGCGTAGGTAAGCCACGACAGACGGTAGACGATGATCATGGGTTTCAGCAGCAGTGCGGTCTCTACGGTGGCGGTGCCTGATGCCGTCCATGCCAGATCGCACGCATTGACGGCGTCGTACCGTTTATCTTCGACGACCGGAATTTTCAAAGGTACCCGCTCCAAAATCGACTCCAGATCGCGACGCTCCACCGTACTGGCCCGGATTAGAAGAAACTGGACCTCCGAGTCTTGACTGAGACGGAATGCCGCGTCCAACAGCACTGGCAGGTGATATGAGACTTCCCCATGCCGGCTTCCCGGGAGAATGGCAATGGTTCGCTTCCCGGCATCCAACGCTAGTTGCGCTAACATGGCCTCACGGGAATCTCGGCAATGAACGATATCGAGCAGTGGATGACCCACGAAGGTCACTCTGACACCTTGCTTTTGGTACAGCGGAACTTCGAAGGGAAACACAACGACCATATGATCGACCCATTTGGCGATTTGGCGGATTCGACCCCGTCGCCATGCCCAAACCTGCGGACTGATATAATAGAGCACCGGGACCTTGAGTTGCTTGGCGAGTTTTGCCAGGCGCAAATTGAATTCTGGGAAGTCAATCAATACCAGTAGGTCAGGCCGCCGCTCGCGCAGGGCCCGGCGTAACGCGCCGTACGCCTTAAAAATGTTTTTTAGATTGCCGGCAAGTTCCACCAGTCCCATGCCAGCAAGCTTCGAAACGTCAAAAATCACATCAAAATTGGTTTGCTTCAATTGTTCGCCAGCCACGCCAAAAAATCGCAGCGTTTCGTCTTTGCGGCTCAAAGCCTTGACTAGATGCGCGCCATGAATATCTCCCGACGCCTCTCCCACCACCAGCATGATTTGTTTGGACGGGGCAGACATTCAAAGCCGGCTTGCGGGTGGAGCCTGCAGTTGTCCACTGATCATGGAAGCGATTTCCAAAGCGCGCAATCCTTCGGCACCGCCAACCAACGGGAGAGAGCGCGTCCGCACGCAATCGAGAAACGAATCGATTTCGTCCGCCAGGGCGTCAGCCTCTTTGATCTCGATCGTTTCCGCTCGAATGTCCGGCCACCCTCCATCTAAGGGGGGCTTGTGAAAAATTTGTGCGCGCCGCTGATCATAATCGATGGAAAGATAGGCGTCCGGTTGGAAGAATCGAATCTTCCGTTCTCGTTTGACCGAGACCCGACTGGCCGTCACATTGGCGATACAACCATTGGAGAATGTGATTCGTGCGTTAGCGATGTCGGGCTTATCGGTCAGCACCGCCACTCCTACGGCTTCCACCCGATCGACGGTGGAGTGCACGAGGCTGGCGATGACGTC
>Ga0081538_10002199_pt1 | contig 19332 bp, 15 predicted proteins | sample TabmetS5T2R1_FD_71022 | JGI IMG/M metagenome (GOLD analysis project Ga0081538, IMG submission 71022) | Tabebuia heterophylla rhizosphere microbial communities from the University of Puerto Rico - S5T2R1 | ecosystem: Host-associated > Plants > Roots > Rhizosphere ... | reverse complement strand
CATCGGCGTCCAGCCACCGCCCTGAAGGTGGTTGCCGCCGTCGACGTCGATGACCACCCCGGTGATGGAGGCCGCCTCGTCGGACAGCAGGAAGACGCAGGCATTGGCGATGTCGTCGGCGGTCGTGAGCCGCCCCAGCACGAGGTTGCGCCCGGCGGCGGCGCCGTCGTCGGGCTCCCACATGGAGCGCGTCCCCGAGGTCTTGGTCAGCCCGGGCGCCACGGCGTTCACCCGCACACCCAAGGGCCCGAGATCGCGCGCCAGGGTGCGGGTCACCGCGTTGAGCGCCGCCTTGGCGGCGGCGTAGGCGATCATCGACGGTGTCGTCTTGTTGACCGTGCCGCTCGACACGTTGACGACGGCGCCGCCCCCGTCCGCCAGGCCGCCGCGCAGTGCCTCCTGGACGAGCACGATGGTGCCCCATGTGTTCAGCTCGACCGTCTTCAGGTACGCGGCCCGGTCGATCTCCCGGGGCGACCCCTGATACCGCGTCCCGCCCACCGTGTTGACGACGGCGTCGAGGCGCCCGTAGCGGTCGATGGCGGTGTCCACCAACCGGGCGGCCGTTGCGTCGTCCTGCAGCGATCCGGCGACGCCGGCGACCTCGAGGCCCTCGTCGCGCAGCTCGCGCTCCGCGGTGTTGAGCGACTCGTCGGACCGGCCGTTGATGATCACCGACGCGCCCTCGCGCGCCAGGCGGCTGGCGGTGGACCGGCCGATGCTGGGGTCGTGCGACGACCCGGTGACTATGGCCACCCTGCCCCGGAAGCGGCCACCCGCAGCGCCCGTGTCCATCCGCCGAACGATACAAGCAGTCGAACCGACGACGAGGAGTGCCCGTGGACGACTATCCGGTCAAGGTCGGCAGCATGCTCTTCACGATGGTGGACCCCCATCGTGGCCGCGAGGTGGCCTACAACCGCTGGTACGAGCGGGACCACTTCTACGCCGGCTGCCTGATCGGTCCCTGGCTGTTCGCCGGCGGTCGCTGGGTTGCGACGCGCCCGCTGAAGGACCTGCGATTCCCCGCCGACAGCCCGTTCGCCGATCCCGTCGACGCCGGCTCGTACCTGTCCATCTACTGGGTCCACGAGGGGCATGAGGGGGAGCACTTCGCGTGGGCGACCAAGCAGGTGCGCTGGCTCTACGGCAACGGACGGGGCTTCGATGAGCGGACGCACGCCCACACTGCGCTGTACTCCCTGGTCGCCCGCCACGACCGCGACGCCGACGGCGTGCCGCTCGAGCTGGCGCTCGACCACGGCTACGACGGGCTGGGCGTCGTGGTGGTCGAGCCGTCCGCCGGGGTGACCCGCGACGAGCTGGTGGCCCGCCTATCGGCGGAGGCGGTCCCGGCACTGTTCGAGGGCGACGGGGCCAGCCGCGTCGCACTGGGCTCGAGCTGGCGGGTCATGCCGATGGGCGGCCAGTCGGAGGGCGCACCGCCGGCCCCCATGGCGCTCGGGACCGACGGGGGCAGCCCCGAACGCGTGGTGCAGCTGCTGTTCCTCGAGGGCGACCCGGCGTCGTCCTGGGCTCGGATCCGTGCCTACGCCGATCGCGTCGACGCGGGCGGGGCGGGGCGGGTGACGTTCGCGGCCCCGTTCCTGGCCACGGTCGTCGGTACCGACGCGTACACCGACCAGCTCTGGTGACGCCGGGCGGCCTCTGCCCTAGCGCCGCGGGCCCTCGCCATTGATCGCCCGCCAGACCCGCTCGGGGGTGAGGGGGAGGTCGATGTGGCGCACGCCGAGGTGGGCCAGGGCGTCGACCACCGCATTCTGGACGGCCGCCGGCGCCCCCACGGTGCCCGACTCGGCGATGCCCTTGGCGCCGAGGGGGTTGTTGGGGGAGGCGGTCTGGACCAGCCGGCACTCGAACGACGGCAGCTCGACCGCCGACGGCAAGGCATAGTCGGCGAAGTTGGTCGTCAGCGGGTTGCCGTCGGCGTCGTAGGCGAACTCCTCGAACAGCGCCTGGCCGACGCCCTGCCCCAGGCCGCCGTGGACCTGGCCCAGCGCCAGCAGCGGGTTGATGATCGTGCCGGCGTCGTCGACGGTCACCAGCCGGCGCAGCTCCACGGCGCCGGTGTCGCGGTCGACCTCGACCACGGCCGCGTACGCGCCGAAGGGCACGGTCGGCCCGTCGCCCTCGAAATCCGCCTCGCACTGCAGCGCCCGGTCAGGGCCCCGGTGGCCCGCGAGCTCGGTCCAGTCGACGGCCCGGGCCGCGGGTGCGCCGGCCACGTGGAACCGGCCGGAGGTCGTATCGAGTACCACGTCGGCCGCCGCCGCCTCCAGCAGTTCCGCCGCGGCCAGCCGGGCCTCGCCGACGAGCGCGGCGGTGGCCTCGGCGACGGCGGCGCCCGCCTTCTGCGCGGACCGGGACCCGCCGGTGAGCCCGCCCCGGGGTACGGCGTCGGTGTCGCCGTGCACCACCTCGATGCGGTCGAGCGGCAGCCCGGTCCGGTCGGCGACGAGCATCGCCCACGCCGTGTGGTGGCCCTGACCGAACGGTGTCGCGCCGGTGACGACGCGCATCGTGCCGTCCGGCCGCAGCTCGACGGCGCCGTACTCGGGTCCGGGTACGCCGGCGGTCCGGTCGACGAAGGTCGCGATGCCCACCCCGAGCAGGCGGGTGTCGTGGGCGGCCCGCCGGCGGACCTGCTCCGCACGCAGCTCGTCGTAGCCGACCGCCGCCAGCGCGAGGTCCAGCGCCGCGTGGTAGCCGCCGCTGTCGTGGCGCATGCCGGTCTGGCTCTCGTACGGGAAGTCGTCGGTTCCCAGGAGGTTGTGCCGCCGGACCTCGACAGGATCGCGGCCGAGCTCGGCTGCGAACATGTCGACCACTCGTTCGATGAGCGTCGCGGCCTCGGGCCGGCCCGCGCCGCGATAGGCGACGATGGGGGTCGTGTTGGTCACGAGCGCCCGCGTCGACCACCGCACCTCGGGGATGCGGTAGGCGCCGGCGCACATCACCGCGGAGTTGGCGACGAGCAGCGGTCCCACCATCGGGAACGCGCCGGCGTCGCCGTCGATCCGCACCCGTAGGGCACGGATCGTGCCGTCGCGGTCGCCGCCGATCTCGACCTGCTGGCGCTGGGCGCGGGAGTGGCCCAGGCCGACCATGTCGGTGGAGCGGGGCGGCACCCACCGCACCGGCCGGCCGGAACGGCGGGCGAGCCAGGGCAGCAGGATCTCCTCGGGATGGGGCCGGGCCTTGGCGCCGAAGCTGCCACCCGAGTCGGGGGCGATCACGCGAATCCGGTCTGGCGGCAGCCCGTACACCTCCGCCATGACCGACCGCACGGGGTGCGCGCCCTGGCACGACGACCAGTGGACCAGCCGCCCGTCCTTGCCCCAGAGCGACGCCCCGGCCCGGCCCTCGAGCGGGCAGGGAGCCAGGCGCTGATTGACCAGCGCGGCGGATACGACCACGTCGCAGCGGGCGAGCGTGTCGCCGATCGTGTCCGAGCCGCCGTCCCGGGTCGCCACCACGTTGGTCCCGGCCTCGGGGAACAGCAGGACTTCGCCCCGCTCCGCGACGTCGAGGCCGACGACGGCGGGCAACGGGTCGTAGTCGATCTCGACCAGCTCGGCCGCGTCCTCGCCCGCGGCGTCGGTCTCGCTCACGATGGCCACCACCGCCTCACCGACGAATCGCACGCGTCCGTCGGCGAGCAGGGGGCGGGCCATGGCGGACGGGTAGGCGCGGCTGACCTGCGGCTGCGGGCCGATGTCGAGGTCGGCCGCGGACACGACGTCGACCACTCCAGGGGCGGACCGGGCCGCGTCGAGCGCGACCGACCGGATCACCGCGTGTGCCACCGGGGAGGTCACGTACGTGACGCTGAGGCACCCGGGCAGATCGAGGTCGGCGACGAACCGGGGGTTCCCAGTGAGCAGGCGATGGTCCTCGCGCCGGGCCACGGGCGTTCCCACGAGCGACATCGGACCGACGCTACCGGCGGCGACCGCCATCGTTCCGGTGCGGCGCAGTGCCCTAGGTTGACACCATGCGCTTCGGCAACGTCGGTGGGCGGATGCAACTGGTGGTCGGCGACGGGCTGGTCGACGTGGAGGCGGCATCCGGCGGACGACTGCCCGCCGACCCGGTGGCGGCGCTCGAACGGTGGGACGCGCTCGTCGACTGGGCGCGGTCCGTGAACGTGGCGTCGGGGCCGTCCGTCCCGCTCGTGAGCGCCGCCCTGCTGGCGCCGGTGCCGCGGCCCCGCCAGGTCTTCGGCGTCGGTCTGAACTACCGCCTGCACGTCGCCGAGGGCGGCCGGGACGTGCCCGACGAACCGGCGGTGTTCACCAAGTTCCCCAGCTGCATCGCCGGTCCGACCAGCGAGATCCCGGTCGGCAGCGAGACCGTCGACTGGGAGGTCGAGCTGGTGGTGGTCCTGGGACGGACCGCCCACCGGGTCGGCGTCGACCGCTCCTGGGACCACGTCGCCGGTCTGATGGTGGGCCAGGACATCTCCGACCGGGCGGTCCAGATGCGGCCCCCGGCGCAATGGTCGCTCGCCAAGTCGTTCAGCGGCTTCGGCCCCACGGGCCCGTTCCTGGTGACCGCCGACGACGTTCCCGAACGTGACGACCTCGAGCTGGGCTGCTCGATCAACGGCGAGGAGGTCCAGAAGGCACGGACGTCCGACCTCATCTTCCCGGTGACGGAGCTCGTCAGCCGCCTGTCCCACATCGTCACGCTGTGGGCCGGGGACCTGATCTTCACCGGCACGCCGTCCGGTGTCGGCTATGCCCGAACGCCGCCCCGTTTCCTCCATCCCGGCGACGTGCTCACGAGCTACATCGAGGGGATCGGCGAGCTGCGCAACCCCTGTATCGAGCCCTGAGCTGAGGCAGGGGCATGGACTTCGGGGCCCACCTGCCGCTGATGGACTTCGGAGGGCACCCGTACTCACTCCGTCACCTCACCGAATACGTCGACGCGGCCAGGCGACTCGGCTTCGCCGCGGTGTCGGCCAACGATCACCTGGTCTTCGCCGTGCCGTGGCTCGACGGGCCGACGGCACTGGCCGTCGCTCTCGGCCACGCCGGCGAGATGGCCCTCGCCACGACCGTGTCGCTGCCGGTCGTGCGCGGCCCCATCCCGCTCGCCAAGGCGCTGGGCGCGATCGACCGGCTGTCGGGCGGGCGCCTCGTCGTCGGCGTGGGCCCAGGCTCGTCGGGGCACGACTACGCGGCGGTGGGCATCGACGACGCAGAACGCTGGCAGCGCCTCGACGAAGCGATCCACGCCCTCCGCGCCCTCTGGCGGCGGAGCGACGAGCCGTTCGTCGGCCGCTACTACTCCACCGAAGGGATCGACCTGCAACCGGCCCCCGCCCGGCCGGCCGGACCGCCGATCTGGATCGGGAGCTGGGGGTCCCGGGTCGGGCTGCGCCGCACCGCGCGGCTCGGCGACGGCTGGCTGGCCTCGGCCTACAACACGACCCCCGACCGCTTCGCCGCTGCCTGGTCCCAGCTCTGCGGCTTCCTGGCCGAGCTCGGCCGGGACGCGGCGGGGTTTCCCAACGCGCTCGCGACGATGTGGTGTTACATCACCGAGAGCCGGTCCGAGGCCGACGAGATCCTTCGTACCCGCCTGGCACCGACGATCCACCGGCCCGAGGAGGTGCTCCGAGAGCGGCTGCCGGTCGGTCCGGCGGAGGCGTTCGCGGAGAAGCTGTCGGCCTTCCGCGACGCCGGCGTGCAGCGAGTGTTCATCTGGCCCGTGCACGACGAACGCCGCCAGCTCGAGCTGTTCGCCGAAAGAGTCCGCCCGGCGCTGACGATCTGATTCGACGGCGTTGACGCCGCCGCTCGGTGGCGTCGGGCCGATGGGAATGGTTTCTTGGTGGCCGTGGCCGTCCTCGAGGGACTCCAGAGGCTGCAGCCCGTACGGCGCCTGTCTCGTTCCGAGTGTGACCTTCTCGGATACCAGGGGCCACTGGTGCTGTCGGTCCGGCAGGTGCGGTGGTTGGTCGGTCCGTGGCGGTCGACGAAGGACTACGTCGTGGTGCGGCATCCGAACACGGTCGTGATGCAGTGCACGAAGGCGGAGCTCCACGAGCTCGGTGTCGAGCCTGTCGAGGTGTGAGGTCAGCCGGTCTTCTCCCAGACCGAGACGTGAGACGTGCTCTCGCCGGTGAAGGGCGAGCGGTCCCATCCGGCCCACCGGTCACGCAGGGACATGCCGGCGAGCCTGGCCATCAGGTCGAGCTCCGACGGCCACACGTACCGGAACGGCGTCCTCGCCTCGCGCACGCCCGACCCGTCGGCGACGAAGTGATGGGATGTCGCCTGCTGGGCGACGAGGTCCGTGTACCGGTCGTAGCCCACGTAGCCGGGAGCGTGGGAGAAGACACGGGCGTCCTCGCCCGGGGGCAGCCGGCGCAGGTCGGGAACCTCCACCTCGACGACGAAGTAGCCCCCCGGCTCGAGGTGGGCGGCGGCGTTCGCGAAGCACGCCACCTGCTGCTCCTGCGTCGTCAGGTTCCCGATCGTGTTGAAGACGAGGTAGACGAGCCGGAAGCTGCCGTCGACCCGGGTCGTTGCCATGTCGCCGATCGTCAGGTCGATGCGGTGGGCATCGTCCTTGGCGCGGAGCCGCTCCGCCATGGCGGAGGAGAGCTCGATCCCGGCCACGGGCACGCCTCGAGCCGCCAGGGGCAATGCGACCCGGCCCGTCCCGACGGCGAACTCCAGTGCGGCACCGTCCCCGGCAAGCCCGGCCAGCAGGTTGACCGTCGGGCTGAGCACGCTGGGGTCGAACATGGAGCCAGAGCTCTCGTCGTAGCGGGCGGCGACCTCCTCGCCGAAGTAGTCCTCGGGCACCCGCGGAAGATCGCATCGGCCCGTGGCGCCACGCCAACGACTTTGCTGTGGCGGCTGGAGCGGTTCAGCGTCGCGGTGGCCAGGGAGCCGTGTGTACAGAGCCGGGCTCGCCCACATGGTCGTGCCACAGCTGCTCGCTGACGTGGGGGGCGAACGGGGCCAGCAGCGACACCAGGACCCGCCGCACCTCGCGCCCGGGCGGCTGGTCCTGGCTCAGTAGCTGGCCGACCAGCCCCATCAGGGCCGCGATCGCGGTGTTGAACTGCATCTGCTCGATCGAGCGGATGACGCTGTCGACGGTACGGCCCAGGTCGAGCCCGGCGCCACCGTCGCCGGGCGGCGCAGTCGTCAACCGCCACACCCGGGCGAGGAAGCGCTCGACGCCGACCATGACGGCGGGGTCGAAGTCTCCGTCGGCGTCCCAGGGGCGGGTGAACAGCAGGCCCAGTCGCGTGACGTCGGCGCCGTGCTCGGCCAGGAGCTTGTCGGGGTTGATCACGTTGCCCCGGCTCTTCGACATCTTGGCTCCGCCCATCGTCAGCATTCCGTGCAGTCGCAGCCGCGGGAACGGTTCGGCGAACGGGATCAGCCCGCGGTCGTGCAGGGCCAAGCACACGAACCGTGCGTACAGGTGGTGGCGGGTGACGTGCTCCGGCCCACCGGCGCACTGGTCGACCGGCAGCCAGCGGGCCGTGCGCTCGGTGTCCCAGGGCCGGTCGGGCACGTCGACCGAGGGGTAGCGCAGGAAGTACCAAGCCGAGTCGAGGAAGGTGTCGGACACGTCGGTGTCGCGACGGCCCTCACCCCCACACCGTGGGCACGACGTGCGCACCCAGTCGCCGAACCGGGCCAGCGGCGACCGACCCGCGCGGGTGGGCCGCAGCACACCGACGTCCTTCGACTTGGGCAGCAGCACCGGCAGCTCGTCGTCGGGCACGGCGACCGCCCCACAACTCTCGCAGTGGACGATCGGGATGGGCGGGCCCCAGTAGCGCTGGCGCGAGATCAGCCAGTCGCGCAGGCGATAGGTGACACGGCCGTCGACGCCGTCCCGTCGCCCGATCCAGGCCCGCTGGCGGTTCTTGGCCTTGGCCGGCCAGTCCAGGTCGTCCAGCCCGGCCAGCAGCCGCTCGACGTAGGCCGTCGTCCGCAGGAACCACTGGCGCAGGATCCGCTCGATGACCGGCGTCGAACAGCGCTCGCACGAGCCCAGGCCCGCCGTCGTGCCGCGGGCCTCGGCGGCTCGAACCCCGCTGGGATCGGCGCCCTCGACCTGCTCGCGGGCCAGGACCGTCTGGCACGACGGGCACCACAGGACCGGCGCCTCGGCCTGGTAGGCCAGCCCGGCCTCGAACAGACGCAGGAACACCCACTGGGTCCACCGGTAGTAGCCGGGATCGCAGGTCGAGATCTCGGTGTCCCAGCTCCAGCCGCAGCCCAGGGCGGTCAGCTGGCGCCGGTAGTTGGCCGTGGTCCGGGCCATCAGCTCGCCGGGATGGACGCCCACCTTCAGGGCGTAGTTCTCTGCGTTGATGCCGAAGCTGTCGAACCCCATGGGCTGCAGCACGACGTGTCCCCGGCGCCGTTGCATCCGCCCCCACACGTCGGCGCCCGCGTAGGTCAAGGCGTGCCCGATGTGCAGCCCCTCGGCCGAGGGATAGGGGAACTCGACCAAGTTGTACAGCTTGCGGGCGGACGATCCAGAAGCGCCCGCCGCGGCTACCGCGGTGAGGTCGACCTCGTGCAGACGCTCGGCAGCCCACCGCGCCTGCCAGCGCTGCTCGATCGCCGCGTGCTCGTACGGCAGCGGCACCGGAGTGGTCCCTCACATCTCATGCGCCCGCGACCGTACCGACGGCCCCGTAGGCGACCAACCGAGTTAGGCGGCGGGCGTCCGCCGGCTGCCGCGTCACTCCCTCAGCGGTAGGGGTGGTGCTCGTCGGGCGGGTGGGTGGCTGGTGTGGACGTGTCCGGTGGGGTCGGTGACCTCGAGGGTGGCGTCGGGGAGGAGTTTGGCGTGCCAGCGGGGGCGGTGGAGGAGGTGGTGGTGGCGGCTGCACAGCAGCGCGATGTTCGGGAGCTGGGTCGGTCCGCCGGCCTGCCAGGGGCGGACGTGGTGGCCTTCGCACCAGGCCGGCGGCCGGTCACAGCCGGGGAAGCGGCAGCGCTGGTCGCGCACGACGAGGGCGTTGTAGAGGGGGGCGGGGATGGTGCGGGTGGTGGTGCCGTAGTCCAAGATGGCGGAGCGGCCGTGGGTGAGGACCCGGTGGAGGGCGGCGTCGCACAGCAACCGGTCGACGGTGGTGCGGTCGAGGGGGGTGCCGTCGACGGTGGCGGCCCCGGCAGCCGGCAGGGCGCGGTAGCGGTCGAGGTCGAGCACGAGGTTGAGGTGGGGGCGGTGGCGGCCGCCGCGGCGGGTCTGTTGGTGGTCGAGGAAGTGGCGGCAGATGTCACCGAGGGCGTCGGCCCGGCGGGTGGCCGGCGTGCGGGCGGGCTCGCCTGGCACGTCGGGGCTGTGGGCGAGGCGTAGGGCGGTGGCGAGCAGTTCGCCGGTCTCGGGACCGAGGTTGCCATCGAGCCGCCACCGCCCGGCCAGGGTGCGGGACAGGTAGAGGGCCTGGGCGGGTTCGGGTTGGGGGTCGCGGTGGGCGGTGGCGGCCTCGCGCCAGGCGGCCATGGCGCCAGCGACATCCCGCACTGACAAGCCCATCAGGGTAGGCACCATCACCCGTTCGTGGTCGGCGAACAATCCGAGGGTGTCGGGGTCGAGGTGGGCGGCGATGGCGTCGACCTGGCCGCTGGACAGCGTCCCGCCGCGCCAGGCGCCGGCTGTGACCGGGAGCTCGGCGAGTTTGCGGGCCCGGGCGGTGGTGGCGGCGGCCCGGGGGCGGGGCATGGCGGCCCGGTCGACGAGCCAGGCGGTCATCGAGGTGGCGCCGTCGAGCTCCCACAGTCCGGCGTGGTCACAGTCGGCGACAGCGTCGCTGATGCGGGCGTCGAGCCGGTCCCGCAAGCCCACGACCGTGGCCAACGAGGCGCCGTCGACGGGGATGTCGAGCTCCTCGATGGCGGTCCCCAGCTCCTCGAACATGCCGCCAATCGTACACCTGTTCGCCCACACAATTCAAGCCAAAACCCCAGCTCAAGACCCGTTTCGAGGCCCAGACGAGCGACCGCCGAGCCGGGGTCAAGGGCGGCCGCAGGCCGGCGCAGCAAACCCTTGACGCCGGCGTACTCGAGCGCCCCAGAGCCCCACAATCACAACGGCCCCGGCCCCGGGCCGGGGCCTGAACGCCATCGTTGAACGACGGCGCGTGGGAGGGCGACAGCCCCGGACGATGCAATTCCCGCCGCGCCCCACAAGTACATTCCCAAACGATCGTTAGATCGCGACGGAGGGGTCAGATGCTCGATCACGCCATCACCGGAGGGACGGTCGTCGACGGCTCGCCCACCTCTCGGGGGCGTCGCGCGGACGTCGGCATCAAGGACGGGCGCATCGTCGCCGTCGCCGATCCCGGCGAGCTCGACGAGCAGGCGGCACAGACGACCGACGCCACCGACCTGGTGGTGACCCCCGGGTTCGTCGACCCCCACACGCACTACGACGCCCAGCTCTACTGGGATCCGCTGGCCACGCCGTCCAGCTGGCATGGCGTCACCAGCATCATCGGCGGCAACTGCGGCTTCACCCTGGCACCGCTGCGCGAGAGGGACGCCGACTACACCCGCAAGATGATGGCGCAGGTCGAGGGGATGCCCCTCGTGGCGCTCGAGCAGGGGCTGCCGTGGAAGTGGGAGGCCTTCGGCGAGTATCTCGCGGGCCTGGACGGTTCGCTGGCCGTGAACGCCGGGTTCATGGTGGGTCACTGCGCGCTCCGCCGCTACGTGTTGGGCGATGACTTCGGGCGGGAGTCCACGCCGGCGGAGCTGGAGCAGATCAGGCGGCTCCTGCGGGAGTCGCTGGCGGCCGGCGGACTGGGCCTGTCCACCACGCGGTCGACCACGCACGTCGACGGCGACGGGGAACCGGTGCCCAGCCGCCACGCATCGGAGGACGAGCTGCTGGCGCTGTGCGAGGTCGTCGCCGATTACGAGGGGACGTCGCTGGAGGCGATCGTGCAGGGCTGCCTCAGCCGGTTCAGCGACGACGAGATCGAGCTGCTCGCCCGCATGAGCGGGGCGGCCCGTCGGCCGCTCAACTGGAACGTCCTGACGGTGGCCGCAGACGATCCCGGCAAGGTGGACCGCCAGCTGCGGGCCTCGAGCCGGGCCAGCGAGCTGGGCGGCCGGGTCGTGGCGCTGACGATGCCGATCTTCGCCGACAACAACATGAGCTTCCTGACGTTCTGCGCCCTCTGGCTGCTCCCCGGCTGGCGCGACGTGCTGGCCGTCGACGTGCCGGAGAAGATGCGGCGCCTCCAGGACCCGGCGGTACGCGCCGACATGATGGAAAAGGCGTCATCGTCCCCCCTGCGCCGGCTCGCCGACTTCGCCGACTACCTGATCGGCGACGTCTATTCCGAGGCCAACGAGCCGTACCGCGACCGCAGGGTGGGCGACATCGCCAAGGAGCGCGGCGAGGATCCGTTCGCCACCATCGTCGACATCGTGGTGAACGACGAGCTGAAGACGGTCCTCTGGCCCATCCCGGCGGCCGACGGCGACGCCGACTGGGAGCTGCGCCGCACGGTGTGGGAGCACGACGACGTGCTCCTCGGCGGCTCCGACGCCGGCGCCCACCTCGACCGCATGCTGGGGTCGCCCTACCCGACGCGCTTCATCGGCGACTGCCTGCGGGGTCGCCAGCTGGTGTCCCTCGAGCGGGCGGTGCACCTGATGACCGACGCGCCGGCCCGCCTGTTCGGCCTGCGCGACCGCGGGCGGTTGGAGCCCGGCTACCACGCCGACGTCGTGGTGCTCGACCCGGCCACCGTGGACGCCACGCCCGCCCGGATCGCGTTCGATCTGCCGGGCGGCAGCAAGCGCCTGCTCGCCGATCCCCGTGGGGTGGTGCGGGTGCTCGTCAACGGCCGGGAGACGATCGTCGACGGCCAGCCCACCGGTGCCCTGCCCGGCACCGTGCTGCGGTCGGGCCGCGACACGGCCGGAACCGAGACCTCGGCCCGCTGACAATGTTGCAGGGGGAGAGGGTGCTGGTAGCAGGCGCCACGGGGCAGGTCGGTCTGCCGCTGACGTTGGCGCTGGCCGGCGACAACGACGTCTGGGCGGCGGCCCGCTTCAGTGACCCGGCCGCCCGAGGAACCCTCGAGTCGGCCGGCGTGGCGTGCGTGGCGGTCGACCTCGTCGATGGCGACCTGAACGGCCTGCCGCACGACTTCGACTGTGTCCTCAACTTCGCGGTCATCAAGTCCAACGACTGGGAGCGGGACCTCGACGGCAACGCCGGTGGGGTCGCCGCCCTCATGCACCACTGCCGGGAGATGCGGGCCTTCCTGCACTGCTCGTCGACCGCCGTCTACCAACCCGATGGCCACCGCGCGTTCGTCGAGACCGATCCCCTCGGCGACAACCACCGCGTGTGGCCGTTCATGGCGACCTACAGCATCTCCAAGATCGCCGCCGAGGCGATGGCCCGCAGCCTGGCCCGGCAGCTCGGCATCCCCACGACGATCGCCCGCCTGAGCGTCCCCTACGGGGACAACGGGGGCTGGCCCGCCATCCACGCCGACATGATGAGGGGTGGTATGCCCATCCCGGTCCACTACGACGCGCCGAGCGTCTACAACCCGATCCACGAGGACGACATCATCGCCATGGTCCCCGCCATGCTGTCTGCGGCCGGCGTGCCGGCCACCGTTGTCAACTGGGGCGGGGAGGACGCCGTGAGCATCGAGGACTGGTGCGCCTACCTCGGGGAGCTGACGGGGACGGCGGCGACCTTCCAGCCCACCGATCAGACGATCGAGAGCGTGACGGTGGACCTGACCCGGATGCACGAGCTGGTGGGCCACGCCAGCGTGCCGTGGCGGGAGGGCCTCGCCCGCATGGTCGCCGCCCGTGGGGCTCGGGCGACCGCTCGGGGCACCGCATGACGCTGCGACGAGCCGACTTCTCGCTCAGCGACGAGCAGGAGGCCGTCCGGGCCGCCTTCCGGACCGCGTTCGAGCGCAGCTGCCCGATCGAGCGCGTCGAGGCGGCAGCGACCGCCGACCCGCCCGGCTACGACGAGAAGGTCTGGCGGCAGCTGCTCGACATGCGGGTCGTGGCCATGGGCGTTCCCGAAGCTGCGAGCGGCGACGGGGCGGGCCTGACCGAGCTGGTCCTCGTCGCCGAGCAACAGGGCGTGTTGCTGGCCCCGGTTCCCCTGGTCGAGGCCGTGGTCTCCGCCCGGCTGCTGGCGACGTGCGGGGACGACTGGCTCGGCGATGCCATCGACGGGAACCGCCTGGCGCCGGTGGCCCTGCATCCGTCCCCGGAGGGACGAGCGCAGCTGGTCCCCGCCGGCGCCATCGCCGACGGCGTGATCTGGCTGGCCGGCGACGAGCTGGTCCTGATCGCACGGGACGAGCCGCCGCCGGCGGTCGCCAACCACGGGTCGACGCCACTGGCGCGCTGGCTCCTGGACGGACGCGACGGCGACCGTCGGGTGCTGGCAAGCGGACCGGAGGCGGTCCGGCTCCACGCACGGGCGGTCGCCGAGTGGAAGCTGCTGACGGCGGCGGCCCTCGTGGGGCTCGCCGACGCCGCCCTCCGGCGGGCCGTCGAGTTCGCCTCCAACCGCGTCGCGTTCGGCGTGCCGATCGCCACCTTCCAGGCGGTATCGCACCCCCTGGTCGATGTGGCGATGGCGGTCACCGGCACCCGCCGGCTGGTGTGGAGGGCGGCCTGGTTCGCCGACAACGAGCCCGACGAGGGGCGTGAGCTGATCCCGATGGCCTACTTGCACGCGGTCGAGACGGGGACGAAGGGGCCGACGGTGGGCGTCCACGTGCAGGGTGGGCTGGGCTTCACCGTGGAGTCGGACATGCACCTGTTCTTCCGGCGCGCCAAGGGATGGACGCTCGTATCCGGCGATCCGGCGCACGAGCTCGACACGATCGCCGCGGTCCGCTACGGCCCGGCCCCACCCACCGCATGAGGGGACGAGCGCTGTGGACTTCGGCCTGATCGAGCTCGACGACGAGGCCCGGCGGTTCCGGGACGAGGTGTGTTCGTACCTCGACGAACACCTCACCGACGAGGTGCGCGAGGCCGAGTGGCACACGGGCGACGGCATGAACCTCGAGCTCCACCTCGCCCTCGGCCGGCGGGGCTGGATCTTTCCCACCTGGCCGGCGGAGGAGGGCGGGGCGGGGCTGTCGGCGCTCCACGCCAGCATCCTCGAGCAGGAGCTCACCCGGCGGCACGAGCCTTCGGTCACGCGGGGCACGACCCGGCTGGTGAGTGCGGCGGTGCGTGACTGGGCCCGCGACGACGTCAAGGCCGAGGTGCTGCCGGCGGCCGCCCGAGGCGAGGTGCGGATGTGCCTCGGCTACACGGAGCCGGACGCCGGCTCCGACCTCGCCAACGTCAAGACCCGGGCGGTGCGTGACGGTGACGAGTGGGTGATCAACGGCCAGAAGATGTTCACCACGGGCGCGCACAACTGCCAGTACACGTTCCTCGTCACCCGGACCAACCCGAACGTGGCCAAGCACAAGGGCATCACCATGTTCCTCGTCCCCCTCGACACCCCAGGTGTCGAGATCGGACCCGTGCACACACTCGGGGGCGAGCGGACCAACATGGTCTATTACGACGACGTGCGAATCGCCGACCGCTGGCGCATGGGGGCGGTGGACGACGGCTGGCGTGTGGTCACCAGCGCGCTCAACGCCGAGCACGGGATGGACGAGTCGGGACCCGCCCCTCTGGAGGAGACCGCCGGCGAGAACCGGCTGTACCTCGGCGTGTACTTCGAGGCGCTGGAGCGGCTGGAGGAATGGGCGCGGGCGCGGGGCGACGGTGATGGCGCCGGCGGTGGCTCACGCCCCGCCGACGACCCGATCATGCGGCGCCGCCTGGCCCGGATCGCCGCCAACGTCGAGCTGGCCAAGATGACCCCGGGGCCCATGGGCCGAATCGTCGGGGTGGAGCTGTTCATCGGCGACGCTGTCGAGATGCTCGACCTGGTGGGCCCGCCCGGCCTGCTGCCGCGCGGTGTGGAAGGGGCCGTGGCCGACGGCTGGTTCGAGTACGCCCACCGGTTCGCCCAGGGCACCGCCATCTACGGCGGCACCACCGACGTGCACCGCAACATCATCGCCGAGCACTTCCTGGGCATGCCCCGGAGCCGGCCCCCGTCGTCCGGTTCGTAGTGGCTGCCGAGCCGGTCCCGCCCGACGCCACGGGTCACGCCGCGCTCGATCTCGACTGGATCGTGTCGGTCGATGACCACGTGATCGAGCCGCCCAGGGTCTGGTTGGACCGGCTCCCCCGGAAGTACCACGACGTCGCCCCCCGGATCGTCACCGAGCCGGACGGCCAGGAGTTCTGGGTCTACGAGGACCGCAGGACGGTCACCGGCGGGCTGGGCGCCGTCGCCGGCCGCCGGCCCCAGGACATCACGGTGGAGGGCTTCCCCTACAGCGAGATGCGTCCGGGGTGCTACGACCCGCGGGCCCGGCTCGCCGACATGGACGAGGCCGGGATCCTGGCGTCGCTGAACTTCCCGTCGATTCCCCGCTTCTGCGGGCAGCTGTTCTCGGAGGCCAAGGACAAGGACCTCGCGCTCCTGTGTGTCCGGGCCTACAACGACTGGATGATCGAGGAGTGGTGCGCCACCGCGCCCGGGCGGTACATCCCGCTCACGATCATCCCGCTGTGGGACCCTCGGCTCGCCGTCGAGGAGATCGAGCGCACCGCCGCCAAGGGCTCCCACTCGTTGTGCTTCTCCGAGAACTTCGAGCCGCTCGGCCTGCCCACCATCCACGATCCCGGTGGCTACTGGGACCCCGTCGTCGCCGCCGCGCAGGACAACGAGCAGGTGCTGTCCATCCACATCGGGTCGTCGTCCACCATGTACAAGGTCGCGTCCGACTCGCCGTTCATGGCCAACATGTCGCTGGGGGCGATCCGTCCTGCGGGCTGCATGCTCTCGTGGATCTTCAGCGGCATGCTGCAGCGCTTCCCGGGGACCAGGATCGCCCTGTCCGAGGGCTCGATCGGGTGGATCCCGTGGTTCCTCGAGCGCGCCAACCAGGTCCTCAACACCCAGAAGTACTGGGTGGCTAGAGGTCAGCAGTACCGGGGCTCGGCGGAGGGTCCCCACGCCGTCAACCGCGGCGTGGACGTGCACGCCATCGACGTCTACGAGGACTACCGCAGGCACTTCTACGGGTGCTTCATCGACGACGTGACCGGGCTCCGCATGCTCGACGTCGTCGGCGAGGACAACGTGATGATCGAGACCGATTACCCGCATTCCGACACGACCTGGCCGCACTCGATCGAGCTGGCCCGCGAGAGGCTCCAGGGCCTGCCCGAGGACGTGCAGTACAAGATCCTGCGCGGCAACGCCGAGCGGCTCTACCGCTTCACGCCCGCGGCGCCACCGACCAAGCCAGGGTGACCGTCGACTCGGCCTTTAGGGACTCGAGCGCTTAGGCACGTCGCATTGGCTCACCGTGGTCAGCACTGCCGGAGGCCGAGCTGTGTGGCCAGGGGTCACGCTGCAAATCCCGTACTGTTCCGTGCCCACACGGGGGCCTATCCGCTCGGCCTCTAGGGACTAGCGATGAGCACGGCCGCCAGACCGGCGACGGCGAGCCCGGTCCGCTGCACGCCGGTGAGCCGCTCGCCGAGCACGTAGCGCGCCAGCAGCACCGTGCCGGCCGGGTAGAGGGCCGTCAGCACCGAGACGACCGACAGCAGCCCGTGCGACAGCGCGAGCACGTACAGCATGTTGGCGGCGGCGTCGAGCAGCCCGCAGCCCAGCGCCGCGCCGAGGGCGGCGCGGGGCGGCCCGGCGGCGGTCACCCGCGCCGCGCCGAGGGCGGCGAACAGCGACACCGATGCCACCCGCGCCCCGACGAGGGGCCAGATGCCGGCGTCGCTGCCGGCCCGGTCGACGGTGACGAAGAACAGGCCGAACGCGACGCCGGCCCCGATGGCGAGCAGGAGCGGCTGGAGTTGCAGCGCTCGGCCGCCGTGGCTCTCGGGACGCTCCCTGGACACCATGGTGACGGCCACGAGGGCCATGCCGATGCCGGCTACCGCCGCGGCCGACGGCCGCTCACCGGAGCCCAGCCCGGCGATCACCGGCACCGCGGCCGACAGGAGGGCGCCGATGGGGGCGACCACGCTCATCGATCCCAGCGACAGGCCCCGGTAGAACAGGGCCACGCCGGCCCCGCCGAACAGGCCGGCGACGGCCCCGACTGCCAAAGCCCGCGGCGTGGGCTCGCCACCGAGAGCCGGCGCCACCGCCAGCAGCATCACGAGCCCGATCACGTGCGACCACAGGACGACCGCGCTCGACGGCTCGCGGCGCGCGGCCATGCCGCCGAGGAAGTCTCCGACGCCGTAGGCGGCGGCAGCGGTGAGGGCGAGGAGTGCGGCCATGGGGCGGGATCTTCGGCTGCGGTCGGCAGGTCGGCGGGGTGCATCCGCGACGACCGCCCGGGTGGACTCTAGGCCATCGGTCACTGTGATGCACCATCCGGTCGGTACGATGCACCGCATGCCCGATGCCGCGGCGGTGGCCGCAGCCGTCGCCCGCAACACGCGCCGCCTCCGCACCGAGCGCGGCTGGAGCCTCGATCAGCTCGCCTCCCGCAGCGGGGTGAGCAAGGGCATGCTGGTGCACGTCGAGGGGGCCCGCACCAACCCCAGCCTCGGGACGATGTGCAAGATCGCCGAGACCCTCGGCGTGTCGCTGGCGGCGCTGGTCGAGCTGCACGAGGCGCCGGCCGTGCGCGTGGTCCAGCCGGCGGAAACCGCGCGGCTCTGGTCCGGGCTGGAGGGCAGCTTCGCCGACCTGTTGGTGGGCTCCGACGAGAGGGACCACACCGAGCTGTGGCGCTGGACGCTGGCCGCCGGGGATCGGCACGCATCGGAGGCCCACGTCGAGGGCACCCGGGAGGCGCTCCACGTCGTCGAGGGGACGCTCACGCTCGAGGTCGACGGCGTGGCCCACACCGTCCGGGCCGGGGGCGCGGCGCTGTTCCACGCCGACCGGCCGCACGCCTATCGCAACGACCGCCGACGCCCGGTGCGCTTCGTCATGGTCGTCCTACAGCCCGATGCCGACCTCGACGAGTGGACCGCCCTGGTCGAATCGGGCGTCGAATCGGCCGCCGAATCGAGCGCCGAGACCTAGTGGCACTGCCCGTCACGAGCCGTCCCACTCGCCGGCGGTCGCGGGTGGTCTCCCGGCGGGTCAAAATGGTGTGACAACCCGGTCGACGGCCACGGAGGGTGCGGGTGACGGAGGTCAATGCGGAACGACGGCCGCCCCCGTGCGCCCCGGTGCCGCGCCTCGACGCGCGTGGGATCACCAAGCGGTTTGGCCGCCTCACGGTGCTGCGTGAGGTGTCGCTGCGGGTGGGCGCGGGCGAGGTGGTGGCCCTGGTGGGGGAGAACGGCGCAGGCAAGTCGTCGCTGGTCGCCTGCCTGGCCCGCATCCTCGAGCCCGAGGAGGGCGATGCCTGGGTCGACGGCGCCCCGCTGCCTTCGACGCCCGACCAGGTGCGTCAGGCCGGGATCGAGGTGCTCTGGCAGGACCACGGACTGTGCGAGGAGCTCGACGTCGTCGCCAACGTGTTCCTCGGCCGCGAGCCGGGTCGCTGGGTCATCGCCGAGAGCGACATGCGGGAAGGCGCGGCGTCCGTGCTCCGGCGGGTCGGGGCCGAGACGCTGCCGCTGGACCGGCCGGTGCGGGGCCTGTCGCGGGGCCAGCGCCAGCTCGTCGCGCTCGGGCGCGCGCTGATGTCCGCGCCCCGGCTCCTGCTGCTGGACGAGCCGACCGCCTCGCTGGGCGTCGCGGAAACGCTGCGGGTCCAGGGCGTCATCCGGGAGTGCCGCGATGCCGGGGCCGGCATCCTGCTGGTGACCCACGACCTCGACCAGGTGTTCGCGCTGGCCGACCGGGTCGTCATCCTCCGCGACGGCCGGGTGGTGGCCGACGTCTCGCCGCTCGAGGTGCGCCGCGACGACATCGTGGCGCTCATGTCGGGCATCGAGATGGACTCGATGGCCCGCCGTCAGCTCCAGCGGCTCCGGAGCCTGGTCGACCAGCTCTCCGACGTGGAGCCCGCAGCGTCGTTGCCGCTGATCGTGTCCGCGATGTCCGCCGCGCTCGACCAGGAGATGCTCTGCGTGCACCTCCTCGAGTCGCCCGACGCCGCCGATCCGATCCTGCGCCGCAGCGCCGCCGTCGGGCTGCGCGACCCCCTCCTCGCGGTCAACGAGCACCTGCCGCTGGGCGCGGCGGGCGGGTGCGCGGGGCTGGGCGCCGCCGCGGCCCCGGCCGTCGTGGGCGAGGACC
>Ga0081538_10002198_pt1 | contig 19338 bp, 18 predicted proteins | sample TabmetS5T2R1_FD_71022 | JGI IMG/M metagenome (GOLD analysis project Ga0081538, IMG submission 71022) | Tabebuia heterophylla rhizosphere microbial communities from the University of Puerto Rico - S5T2R1 | ecosystem: Host-associated > Plants > Roots > Rhizosphere ... | reverse complement strand
CCGGCCCCGGGGGGGTCCGCCCCTGCGGGCGGGGGGGGCCCCCCCCCCCCCGCCTCCCCCGCCTTCGTGCCCCGCGGGCACCTGCCGTTCCTCACCAACATGACCCACCGCAACTGGACCGCGGTGGGCAACCTCGACTCGCCGTGGGAGGCGATCGTCGACCCGCGGGGCCTGGTCACACCGTGGTTCGACGGCTGGTCGCTCGACTGGTGGGTCGGCGCCGACGACCGCTGGCACCTACCGTCCCGAGAGGCCGCGGTGCGCCAGCGGCTGGTGGCGGACACGCCCGTGGTGGAGACGGCGATGCGGGTGCCGGGGGGCGACGTCATCGAGCGGGTCTACGCGGTGCGGCGCAGCTCGACCGAGGGGGGCGGCGAGCTGGTGATCGCCGAGGTCGAGAACGCGACCCGGGTGCCCGTCGCCCTGGCGCTGGCCGTGCGGCCGTACAACCCCGAGGGCCTGTCGGTCATCGAGCGCCTGGGCCTGCACGACGGCACCACCGTCACGGTGGACGGGCGCGTCGCAATGCTCCTGCCGAAGCCCCCGTCGCGAGTGGCGGCCTCGACCTTCCACGACGGGGACTCGGCGGGCATCGTCATGTCGGGCGCCGCCGACGAGCGCTGGCGGGGCGCGGTCCGGGACCCGGCGGGGCTGGCCCAGGCGGCGTTCGTTTACCCCCTGGCGCACGGCACCACGCTGCGGGTTGCCATTCCCCTCGTGCCCGAACGCCGCACCCGGCGCCGCGGCGAGGCCCGGCGGCGGGTCGCGCACGCACCCGACCTGCCTAAGGCGCTGCCGCCCGCCGAGGCCGTGGCCCGCGGCTGGCAATCGCAGAGTGCGCGTGGCCTCCGCTTGGTCCTGCCCGACGACCGGCTGGCCGCCGCCGTCGACGCCAACCGGCGCTTCCTGCTGCTGCTGCACGACGGCGACGAGATCACGCCGGGCCCGTCGACCTACCACCGGTTCTGGTTCCGCGACGCCGCCTACCTGCTGGGCGCCCTCGACCGCTACGGGTATCACGCCGAGGTCGCCCAGGTGCTGCGCTCGTACCCGGGCCGCCAGCACGCCGACGGCTTCTTCTTCAGCCAGCGGAAGGAGTGGGACGCCAACGGCGCCGCCCTCCACGCACTGGTGCAGCACTGGCGCCTGACCCGGGACGCGGCGCTGGTCGAATCCATGGTGGGACCGATCGCCAAGGGCGTGCACTGGATCGATCGAAAGCGGCACGCCCGCAAGGCCAAGCGGAACGATCCCGCGCTACGCGGGCTGTTTCCCGCCGGCGTGTCTGCCGAGCACCTCGGCCCCTTCGACTACTTCTACTGGGACGACTTCTGGGGCGTGGCCGGCCTCAGGGCGGGCGCCGAGCTGCTGCGGGCCGTGGACCAGCAGGATGCCGCCGCCGAGGCCGGGCGCTTCGCCGCCTCGATGTGGGACGACGTCGAGCGCTCGCTGGAGCTGACCGCCAGGCGCCTCGGCACCGACGCCATCCCGGCCGGGCCCCGGCGTCGCATCGACGCCGGCGCCATCGGCTCGCTCGTGGCCTGCACGCCGCTCGACCTCCTGCCGCCGGATGACCCCCGCATCGCCGCCACCGCCGATGCCATCCGCCAGCGGTTCACGCTCGAGGGCGTGCCACCGACGGGGGCCGTCGCTCCGGGCGAAGGGGGTCGGGCGTTCTTCCAGGGAATCAGCCACACCGGGCTCGGCACCTACCTCACGTTGCAGCTGGCGGCCGTCGAGCTCCGGGCCGGCGACCGGCGCAGTCTCGGCCGCCTGGCCTGGATGCTCGACGTCGCCACCCCGACATGGACGTGGCCCGAGGCCATCCACCCGCGCCTGGACGGGGGCTGCATGGGAGACGGCCACCATGGATGGGCCGCAGCCGAGTTCCTGACGTTGGTGCGTGACCTGCTCGTATGCGACGTGGCCGGCGGAGTTGCGCTGGCATCGCTCGTGCCCGACGGCTGGTACGGCCGCGGCTGGGAGGTGCATGACGCGCCCACCGCCGTCGCCCGGGTCTCCTACGCCGTCCGCTGGCACGGCGACCGGGCGGCGTTGCTGTGGGAGGTCACGCCTCATCCCGGCATCGGTGACGTCCGCCTGACCGCCCCGGGCCTCGACCCGTCATGGTCGACCAGCGAGCGCCACGGCGAGGCGTTGCTAGGCCCGGTGGTGGTGCCACCGGGACCGTCCGCCGCGGCCGGCGCCACCGTGGGCCGATAAGGAACGGGCAGGCTCTACGCCAGGCGGCACAGGATCGGCATCGACCCCACGCGGTTCTCGTTCATGTTCGCCTGGACGAACGAGCGGAAGCTGGGCTTGGTGAACATGCGCAGGGCCAGCCCGGGCACCCCGAAGTCCCAACGCGCGTGGTTCACGAACGCGTACTCGCTGTCGCCCGTGGGCTGGAGCACTGTCGAGTTGTCGATGGCCGTCTCGGTCATGAACCACCCCGCGAGGTGGTCCCACAGCTTCAGGGCGGCGTCGACGTCCTCCGCCACGAAGTAGTTGAACAGGAACAGCCCCTGACGTGACTTGTCGACGTCGGCGATGGCCTTGACGCACGTGGCCGACATCGTGTCGACGCGGCTCGCCGCTGAGTCGAGCTCCTTGCGCAGCTGGGTGTACGCGTCGTCGGCCCGGACCCCGTCGAGGTCACCGGGCGCGGTGGTTTCGACGAGCACCATCACGTCGTAGCGCGCCGGGTGGTCGGCATTGCGGGCGTAGCCGGCCGGAGGTGGCGCCAGGACGGTTCGATAGACCGTGGCCCGTTCGACGGCATCGACGTGGGTCAGTTCGGCCGCAGCCGACTTCAACCGACCCAGCAGCGCCGTCTTCGCCTCTGACGAACCGGGGAACGGCCGATTCCCCGAGGGTGGTTCCACATCCGCCGACAGGAGCAGGTAGCCGAAGCCGGGGGGATCGACGAGGGTCGGGGGGCGGTACCTCGGCTTGGCGTTGACGATGGTGGGATCCATGGGATCCTCCCTTCTCGCTGGACATCTGAACGTTGCCCGAGGTTCAGCCTGCCGAGAGATCCAGTTGCCTGCACGCGTGCGCCGTCATATCGTTCATGAGATGTCAGCAACGAGATCTCACGCTGGCGATCCCGAGGGCGGGTTGCCGGTCTTCCCCGGCTTTCGGGAGATGGCCGAGAGCCGCCGCCGGCTTCTCGCCGAGCTGGTGGATCAGCGGCGGTCGCTGGGCCTGTCGCAGACCGAGGTGGCGGCCCGGATGGGGACCTCCCAGTCGGCCGTCGCCCGCCTGGAGGCCGTGGCCGGCGATGTGCGGCTGTCCACGCTCGAGCGCTATGCGGAGGCCGTCGGCCACACGCTCCGATGGTCGCTCGAACCTGCGTCGGGGCGGGCGGGCAACCCGTCGGGCCGGGAGGCAGAGGTGCGCCACCGATGAGGGCGAGCCGGCCCCCGTGGCTGCCTCCCGAGCAACCGCCCGAGGTCCCGGTGCCGCCGGGATTCCCCCACCCGGGGCCGGGCCGGCGGCCGGTGTACCCGCCGGTGCCGCAGGTCCCGATCCCCGGCGAGCCGGCGGCGCCCGGCGGCTTCGAGTCGACCATCTACACCGAGCTGCTCGAGCGGCGGATCGTGTTCGTCCGCGATCGCCTCGACCACGACACCGCCACGCTGGTCACCGCCCAGCTGATGACCCTGGACGCCGAGGACGCGTCGCCGGTCTCGCTGGTGGTCAACAGCGGGGGTGGCCCGGTGGACGCCGTCGCCGGCGTCCTCGACACCATCGACCTGCTCCGATGCCCGGTCGACACCAGCTGCGTCGGACGAGCCGAGGGGACGGCCGCCGTGGTCGTCGCCGCCGGCACCGGTCGCCGGCGCTGCGGCCGGGGCGCCACGTTCCGCCTGCGCCTCCCCGACCTGGAGGCGGCGGGGCCCGCCGACCGGCTGCGCCGCGACGTGGAGACCGCCACCCGGGTCGAGCGGGAGCTTGTCGACCGGCTCGCCGCCATCACGGGACAGTCGCGGGCACTGGTCGCCCGGGACGTGGAGCGCGGCCGCCTCCTCACCGCCGACGAGGCGGTCGCCTACGGGCTGGTGGACGAGGTTTCGGCCGGCTGATGACCCGCCCCGCGGGTGCCACCGGAGACCAAGATGTCCCCATGATCGACCACGTCTCCATCCAATGCGCCGACGTTCCCGCCACGGCCGCGTTCTACGACACCGTGCTGGCGACGATCGGCGGCCAGCGGATCCTCGAGTTCGGCGACGTCATCGGATACGGCGTCCCGCCGATGCCGGACTTCTGGATCGGCCCGCACAACACCGGTGAGGGCTTCCGCGAGTCACACATCGCCTTCTCGGCGCCCGATCGCGCCGCGGTGCACGCGTTCGTCGAGGCGGCCAGGGCCGCCGGCGCCACGGTCCTCCACGAGCCCAGGGTCTGGCCGGAGTACCACCCCCACTACTACGGCGGCTTCGTCCGCGACCCCGACGGCAACAACGTCGAGGCGGTGTGCCACTTGTCGGAGTGACCGGGTAAGCGAGGTCGCCGCCCAACTCCCTCCAACCGGCGTTCGTCGGCGCCGATTTCCAGCGCTTTGGGACGCCGGTTCGGGTTCGGCACGCCTCGACCCGTCGCGGGACCGTCACTCCGACAGCACCGCGGTGGCGATGCCCCAGGGACGGAGGGCGAACGAGCCCTCGAAGGGCGCAACCGGGCGGCCGCGGAGGTCGACCAGCGAGCCGTGGCGGCCGTCGATGCGGACCTCCGCCGGCTCGTCGTGGGGATTGAACACGCGCACGGTCAGGGCGCCGCCCTCTCGCGCCACCGCGGACACAATCGCCCCCTCGACCGCTAGCGCCGAGCCGGCCGCCGGCAAGTCGGCGTCGCCGTCGCCCGAAGCTTCCGACGGCTCGACCACCTGCAACGGCACCAGCACGTCGTCGGCCAACGCGAACGGGTCCACCTCCCCGACCGCGACCGCGTAGCGGCGCGTCACGCGCTTCTGCAGCTGGGGGCCCTCCAGGCGGATCAACGGCCCCGCCGGCAACGGCCTGGTCGTCATCGGCACCTGCGACAGCATCCCGGTGCAACGCACCAGCGTCAGCGCCAGCTCGTGGGCACGGCCGTCCTCGGCGGCCACCAGCTCGTACTCGGCCACCCCGTCGTGCACCAGCGTGAGCCCGCCCGCCTGGACGAACCGGAGGGCCGGATAGGTCGGCAGCGGCGCCTCGGTGGGGCCGCCCTCGGCCTCCAGGCCCCGCTCGACGGTCCCGAACGCGGTCTCGGCGCGAGATGTCGCGGCGGGCGTCGGCAGCGGGAAGTGCGCCCGCAATCGGTGGTCCCGGCTGCGGTTGTCGATCGTGGTCTCGACCCGGAGCGCCCGTTCGCCCGCCCGCAGCTCGAGCTGCGTGACGACCTCGTGCTCGACCTCGCCCGTGCGCTCCTCGAGGCCCTCGGCCCGGGCGGGCCAGCGGTAGCGGGCCACTACCCGGATCCGGGCCCGGAGCGGTCCCCCCTCGAGCACGGCCACGTCCACCGACTCGGGCTCGTCCACAAGCGTGTCCCGGGCGGGCGGACACCAGTTGTACGTGTCGCCGCAGTCGCCACCATCGACCAGGCGGCCGAGACCGGGGTGGCCGTCGACGGCGAACGTCCCGGTGGTCGGGTCGACCGCGACCGTCGCCAGGCCGTTCGCCAGTGTCGGTCCACCGCCCGCCGCGCCCTCGACCACGGAGACGGGCTCGACCGATGGGGCTGCGCCGTCCGCGGTCCAGCCCTTCCAGCCGAACCCGGCCACCTCGTCGACGTGCGCCAGCACCGTCACCTCCGCGGGCCGGCGGACGCGCAGCCGGACGGGCCCGGCCTCGTCCAGGGCCGCCAGGGCGACGCGGGTGTCCGGCGAGACCAGTGAGCCCGTCCCCTGGCGGCTGGCGGAGACCAGCGCCTCGCCGCCCGCCGACTCGAGGCTGAAACCCGTGATCGTGCGCATCCACTCCAGCTCCTCGGCGGCGGGCACGACCAGTTCCGGTGGTCCCTCCAGCAGCACCGCCTCCGCCGGCTGCGCCCAGAGGACCTGGGTGCCCGGCGGCGCGTCGGCGCCGGCGAGCGTGAGCCGAACCAGGCCGCTGCGGGGGCGGGAGGTGGGGTTGACGATCAGCGGGCCGTCATGGCGCACCCGGGCGGCCAGGTGAGCGAGCGCCCGGTCGGCCAGGCCGTCGGCGATGTCACTGGCCTCGGCGTAGCGATGGAGCACGGCGTCGCTGACCTCGTCGATCGAGCAGCCGCACACCGAGTCGTGGGCCGAGTTGAGGATCAGGTCACGCCAGGCCTCGTCGAGCAGGGCCGCCGGCCAACGGTCTGCTGGGAGGAACAGCGCCGACAGGGGCTCCGCCAGGCGTTCGACCGCCCGCTCGGCCCGGGCGGCGGCTTGGCGGACGTCGACCCGGTTCGACGTCACGCCCATGAGCAGGTTGGCGCGCGCGCCGGCCCGGAGCTCGCCCCGCCACGTGGGCAGTCCCTCGGTGGCGACCGTCGCCAGGTGCTCGGGCAACGACACGATCCGCAGGTCGAGGTCGTTCTGGAGTGCGTTGGCCTCGCCCACGACCCGTCCCAGCCACGGCTGGGGCATCTGGTGGTCGGTGCCGTTCATCCACAGCAGCGGGCCGACGAGCAGGTCGCCCCACTGCCGTGCGAACCCATCGAGGGCGGCGACGAAGGCCCCGGCGTCGTCGGGCAGCGCCGAGCCGTTCCCGTAACCCTGGGGCAGGTACTCGGCCCGTACCGCCGAGCCATCGGGGGCCTGCCACCAGAAGCCGCTGCGGTCGATGGCCGCGGGCACACCCCGCCACACGACGGCGTGTTCGAAGCCGAAGCCGGCCAGGATCTGGGGCATCTGCGCAGCGTGGCCGAACATGTCGGGCAGGTAGCCGACCGCCATGGCGCCGCCGAACCGGTCGGCCACCCGCAGGCCCCGCTGCAGGTTGCGTACCAGGGTCTCGCCCGACACCAGGAACTCGTCGGGGAGCGTGTACCAGGGCCCGATCGAGATCCGGCCGCTGCCGACCAGCCGACCGAGCGGCTCCTCGGCGTTGGGCCGCACCGCCAGGTAGTCGTCGACGACCGCCAGCTGCCCGTCGAGCAGGAACCGGGCGTACGCCGGGTCGTCCTCCATTTGGGGGATCAAGCGGTCCAGGAGGTCGACCAGCCGCAGGCGGAAGGACTGGAACGACCGGTACCACTCCCGGTCCCAGTGCGTGTGGGGGACGATGTGGACGCTCCGCTTCGAGCCGGGAGCTGCAAAAACGCGGTCGGTGGGTGTGGTCACGAGATCCCTTCGGTCCTCAACCTGCGGCTACCTCACTCGATGACGATGCCGGACAGGTCCTCGATCGGTTCGGGATAGCGCAGGTCCAGGCCCTCGAGCGTGTCGATGAGGGTGTGGGCGATCACCAGGTCGCGGTACCACTTGCGGTTGGCCGGCACCACGATCCACGGCGCATGCTCGGCCGCGGTCCGCCGCACCATCTCCTCGTAGGCGTCCTGGTACTCGGCCCAGTGCTCGCGCTCCTCCAGGTCGCCGGATCGGAACTTCCAGTTCTTGGTGGGGTCGTCGAGGCGGGCCCGGAGGCGCTCGGCCTGCTCGTCCTTGGAGATGTGCAGGAAGAACTTGAGGATGGTCGTGCCCTCGTCCGCCAGCAGCTTCTCGAAGTTGCAGATGTGGGCGTAGCGGGCCTCCCAGCGCGCCCGCGGCACCAGGTCGTGGACCCTGACGATGAGCACGTCCTCGTAGTGGCTGCGATCGAAGATCGCGATCTGCCCCTTGGCCGGCACGTGGGGGTGGACGCGCCACAGGAAGTCGTGGGCCAGCTCGACGTCGGTCGGTGCCTTGAAGGACGCGACCCGCACGCCGGCCGGGTCGAGGCCCTCGAACGCCTTGCGGATGGCGCCGCCCTTGCCCGACGTGTCGGTCCCCTGGAGCACCACCAGCAGCTGGTGGCGGCCGTCGGCGTAGAACTTCTCCTGCAGGTCGTCGAGATGGGCGGTCAGCTCGGCGAGCTCGGCGCGTGCGTCGGACTTGCTGCCATCGAACCCGGCGGTGTCGGCAGGGTCCCACTTGGCCAGCGTGAAGTCCTTGCCATCGGTGACCCGATAACGCTGCATGTGGCCGGTCTAGCGCGCAGGACCTCTGCTGTCCCGAGTGGGGTGGCTCGTACCCCCTACCGAACTTGCCGCAGTTGGCGCTGCCATGACCGCCCTACCTGCGGCAAGTTCCCGGGGCGGCCGGGCGGGCGCCACGAGCCACCCCACTAGCCTTGGGCGGGTGCGGATCGCCTTCGGGACCGACGAGCGAACTGACCTGACCGACGGGATCAAGCGCGCGCTCTCGGAGCGGGGCCACGAGGTCGTCGTGGTGGGCGAGGGGGAGCCCTGGCCCGACGTCGGCCGGGGCGTGGGCAAAGCGGTCGTCGAGGGCCGCGCCGACCGTGGCGTGGCCTGCTGCTGGACCGGCACCGGGGTGTCGATGGCCGCCAACAAGGTGCCGGGGGTGCGGGCGGCGCTGTGCACGGACCCGGAGACGGCGGCCGGCGCCCGGCGCTGGAACGACGCCAACGTGCTCGCCCTCGGCCTGCGACTCACGTCGCCGGCACTGGCCGACGAGATGATCGATGCCTTCCTGGCCACGCAGCCAGAGGCGGACGAGGCGGCCAACATCGCCAAGCTGCCGTGACCGTGGACCCGCCGAAGGTCACCTGACGAGCCACTAGTGTCGCCCGCGATGGCCACCGCGACGGCACCGATGCTTCGCAAGGCGCTGCAGGGCCGGTCACCGTCGCTCACGATCGAACACGAGCTGTGGGAGGCCGGCCACGACGTCGTGGTAGGCATGGACGAGGTCGGCCGGGGAGCGTGGGCCGGTCCCCTCAGCGTCGGCGCCGCGGTGCTGCCCCGCGATCGGCGGGTCTACAAGGTCCGTGACTCCAAGCAGCTGCTGGCCCACGAGCGCGAGGCGTTGTTCGACCGCATCGGCGGCTGGTGCTCGGCCTGGGCCGTCGGGCACGCCTCGCCCGAGGAGTGCGACGAGTTGGGGATGAGCGAGGCCCAACGGCTGGCGGCCCGGCGGGCGCTCGAGGCGCTAGGGGTGACACCGGGCCGGATCCTGCTCGACGGCAAGTGGGACTTCGTCGGTGGCGGCATCACCCGGCGGATCGTGCGCGGCGACTCGCGCTGCCTGTCGATTGCCGCGGCCTCGATCCTGGCCAAGGTGACGCGCGACCGGATCATGCAGGCCGAGGCCGACCACTATCCCTGGTGGTGGTTCGACGACAACAAGGGCTACCCGTGCCCGCGCCACAAGGCCGCCCTGCGGGGCCTGGGCCCGTCGGCGATCCACCGCCGGAGCTGGGTGTTCATGGAGGGCCTGCCCTACGGCGGCGTCGTCCGGTTCATGCGGCCAGATCCTCAGGGGACCCTGTTCGACTGCGACGCCGAGGGGGCATTCGATTGAGGCCCGGCGCGCCCGGGTAGGTGGCCGACATGCCCGACCCCGAGGAGATGCAGGAGCGGCTCGACGAGGTGGGGAAGCACATCGACGAGGCCCGCAAGCAGGCCGACGACGATGACCTGCTCCCCGAAGACGAGGACGAGGTGCCCGAGGCGGGAACGGCGACCGAAGGCACGGACGTGCAGCCGCCGGCCTGACCGTCCCCGTTGGTAGTGGGATCGCTCCCGCCCCTACCCTCGGCGCGATGCGACGCCACCGGGCCGCCGCCGCGCTCGTTGCGTGGACCTTCCTCGTCTGGACCACCCGCATCGCCAACATCTGGCGCGACGCCGACCTCGACACCGGTGAGCGCTGGGGTCGGACACTGCTGGCCCTGAGCTTCACCGTCCTGGCCATCGCCGCGGGGGTGGCGCTGTGGCGGAGGCTGCGCCGGGCCACGGTGGTGGCCGTGGGGGCGCTGGCCGCATGGACCATCGCCGTCTGGCTCGTACGGGGTGTCGGCATCCTCGCCGGCGATCACGATCCCGGGTTCAAGGCCGTCCACACGGTCCTGGCAGTGGTGTCGATCGCGCTCGCCGCGTTGGCCTGGCGGGGGATACGCCGGGAGACGCGGCCGGAGGCGGCAGGCCCGGCTACGTCGGCTCCGGTGCCGGCGGGGCGTCGGGGCTGACCCTCACGTCCAGGGCCAGCGTCAGGCAACGGCAGCCGCCGCCCGCCTTGAGGAACTCGTCGATCGTGCAGCCGACGACGGTGAACCCCCAGGCCTCGAGCTGGCGCCCCACCCGGGGAGGCACCGCCGGCATGACGATGGTGGTGCCGACCACCACCGAGTTGGCGCAGAACGACAGGGTCTCGTCGTCGCTGAGCACCAGGGGCTCGGGCACCAGGGCCTCGACCACCTTGCGGCCGTAGGCGTCCCACCCGAGGGGTCCCACGATCGCGCGGCGCGAGTCGAGGGGGCAGAAGGTGAGATCGACGTGGTACAGGCGCGGGTCGACGAGCTGGATGGGGCGGACCGGACACCTCAGCAGCGTCGACAGCTGGGTGGCGGCGCCGGCATCGGAGCGGAACGAGTAGCCGGAAAGCAGCACGGGCCGCCCGTCCTCGGGCGTGAACGGCAGGGCATCGCCGGCGCCCTCGTGGTCGAGCTCCGCCGGCAGGTGGTCGACCCGCCAGCCGCGCTTGGCGAACCAGGCGGCGTTGATCGGCGTCTCCGGACGGCGCTCGGGGTGGCGGAAGTGACTGGGCACGAACTGGCCGCCGTTCACCACTCCGGCGTTGGCGGTGAACACCAGGTCCGGCACGTCGGCCTCGGGCTCCATCACCACCACCTCGGCGCCGGCGGCCTCGAGCGTCGCCACCAACCCCTCCCACTGGGCCAGCGCCTGGTCGGGGTCCACGGACACTTCGCGGCTCATCCAGGGGTTGATCTCGTAGAGGACCCCGAAGTGTCGCGGCGGGCACATGAGGTAGCGGCGTCCCCACGTCAGGCCATCGGCGGGCTCAGTCATCGCCGGCCGACCGGGGCCCGAGGAGGTGGTCGACGAGCTGGCGGACGAACAGCCCGACGTCGGTCACGACCCCGAGCGCCTGGTGGCTGCCACGGTCGGCCAGCTTGGTGACCACCGCCTGGTTGATGTCGACACAGAACGTCTCGACGCCGGCCGGCAGGCAATTGCCGGTGGCGATGGCGTGCAGCGTCGACGCCAGCATCAGGGCGGCCGTCACGCCCGGGATGTGCTCGCGCAGGGCGTCGGCGGCCGCGACGGTGTCGGAGACGACGTCGGGGAGCGGGCCGTCGTCCCGGATCGACCCGGCCAGCAGGAACGGCACGCCGGCCTCGACGCAGGCGTGCATCACGCCGCCGGTGACGAAGCCGGCATCCACGGCGGCGGCGATGGAGCCATGTCGCCGCACCTCGTTGATGACCCGGATGTGGTTCGCGTGACCCCCCTCGGTCGGCACGCCCTCCAACACGGACACCCCCAGCGATGTGCCCAACACGTTGGCCTCGATGTCGTGGGCGGCGAACCCGTTCCCGGCGAAGAGCACGTCGACCCAGCCCGCCGACACGAGCCGCGCGAGGTCGGGTGCGCCACCCGTGTGCACCACCGCCGGGCCGCAGACGACCAGGATCTTGCCGCCCCGCTCACGTGCGGCCCGCAGGCGGTCGGCCACCCGGGCGACGAGCAGCGCCTTGGGCTTCTCGGACGACACTTCCGAGGCCATGAACTCGAACACCTGGGTGTCGCGGGCGTGCGCCGGCGCCTGGACCCGCACGCCGTCGCTGCCCACCACCACCGCGTCGCCGGCCGCAACCCGATGCATGGGTGCGGTGCGGGCGTGGCCATCGCGGACCACCACCGCACAGTCCATCTCGGGGCTCTCCACCGTCAGCCAGCGTCCGTCGACCCGGACCTCGGTGGCGAGGTTGGTGGTGGAGTAGAAGCCGAGCGGCAGGACGCCGTCGACCTCGGCGGGCACCAGGCGGGCGTCCGACTGGCCCACCCGGTTGGCACCGTGCATCTGCAGCGAGTCGAGCAGCGGGCCCAGCAGGTCGTCGTCCCCGCGGACCTCGATGCGGGCCCGACTCGAGTCGAGGCTGGTCTTGCCGATGTCGAACTCGGTGATCTCGTAGTCGCAGCCGGCGTCCAGGATGGTGTCGAGGATCTTGGCCAGGAGCAGCGAATCGACGATGTGGCCGCTGACCTCGATGGTCTCGGTTGCCATCACACTCCTTTGTGCGAGGGGCACCGGTCTCGGGTTCCGGTGGCCGGGGACGGCACGGATATCATGCCGCCCGCCATGGGCCAGCCCATCAACGTCGTCGAGAAGCCGTCCCGGACCCCCGGGATCGCCCGCTTCGAGATCAACCGCTCGCTGACCGGCATGGGTCACGAGCGCTACGCGTCCGCCGACGACATCGTCGACAACCGGGCGGTCGACGAGTTGGCCCGCCGGCTGTTCGCGACCGGCGGCGTCACCTGGGTCCACGTCAACAGCAGCGTCATCACCGTCGCCCTGGCCGACGGCTGGGCCGGCGGTCAGCTGCTCGACGTCATTCGGGGTCTCTACATCTACTATCCGCCGGCGGACGATCCGGGCTCGGCTTCGGCCGTTTCCGGCCCGCCTGGTGAGGAAGCCACAGGCCGTGACGCCTCTCCCACCAACGGCGCCCCGGGCGGGGATCACGCCGCCGTCGGTGCCACCGCCGCCGACACCGCCACAGGGCCGGCCGACGAGCCCGCGGCCGAGGCGGCCGCGGGCGCGGGCGCCCCGGAAGGTGACACACGGCAGTAGCGTCGACTCCGAATCATTCCGGGACGAGCCCGGAGAGCGCCGGCCGCCAACGGCGTCGGCCGGCGAAGGAGATCCAATGAGTCAAAGTGCCTGGCAGGCGGTGCTGGAGCGACTGGACGAGGCCGCCGAGCTGGCCAAGCTCGACCCCGACGTGCACCGGATGCTGCGCACGCCACGGCGCACGCTCGAGGTCTCGATCCCGGTGCGGCTCGACGACGGATCCGTCGAGGTCTTCACCGGCTGGCGGGTCCACCACGACACGACCCGGGGGCCCGGCAAGGGCGGGATCCGCTTCCATCCCGATCTCGACGCCGACGAGGTGAAGGCGCTGGCGGCGATGATGACCTTCAAGACGGCGGTGCTCGACCTGCCGTTCGGCGGCGCGAAGGGCGGCGTGCGATGTGATCCCCGGGTGCTGTCGGCCGGCGAGCTCGAGCGCCTGACCCGCCGTTTCGCCTACGAGATCAGCCCACTGCTCGGCCCCGAGACCGACATCCCCGCGCCCGACGTCAACACCGACAGCCGGGTGATGGCCTGGCTGGTGGACACGCTCTCGATGGTGTCGGGCAAGAACCTCGCGGCGTCGGTGACCGGCAAGCCGTTGTCGATCGGCGGCTCCCGCGGCCACACCGGCGCCACGTCGGCGGGGTGTGTGACCTGCGCCCGGGCGGCGTTTCGGGAGCTCGAGCTCCCGATGGTGGGCAGCCGGGCCGTGGTCCAGGGCTTCGGCAAGGTGGGTGCGCCGCTGGCGTTCCTGCTCACGTCGGCCGGCATGCGGGTCGTGGCGGTGAGCGACATCGGCGGCGCGGTGCTCAACGAGGGCGGCCTCGAGATCAAGGGGCTGTCCGACCACGTGGCGGAGACCGGGTCCGTGGTGGGATTCGCCGGTGGCGAGAGCATCGCCGGCGACGCCCTCTGGGACATCGATTGCGAGCTCCTCGTTCCCGCGGCCCTGGGAGGGTGCATCGACCCGGTGGTGGCCAAGCGGATCACGGCCGACGTGGTCGTCGAGGCCGCGAACGGGCCGACGACGATCGAGGCGCAGTCCGTCCTCGACGAGCGGGGCATCGTCGTCGTGCCCGACATCCTGGCCAACGCCGGGGGCGTGACGGCCAGCTACTTCGAGTGGGCGCAGGCCCTCCAGGGCTATCCCTGGGAGGAACAGGTGGTGGCCGAGCGCCTGCGGCAGCGGATGGATGCCGCCTTCACGGCGGTCTGGGCCCGGGCACAGACGCTCGATGTCGGCATGCGCACCGCCGCCCACGTGGTGGCGGTCGAGCGGGTGGCGGCGGCCATCGCCGCCCGCGGCCTGTTCCCCTGAGTCCCGTCCTCCCGGGGCCCGAACCTGCGTCCGGATGTGCCGGTTTCCGTCGTTTTCGAACGCCGGAACGGGGGTGGCGCCGCACACTCAGACGAGCATGCGCTTGAGGAGCTTGCCGGTGGGCAGGCGCGGCAGCTCGTCGACGAAGCGCACGGTGCGGGGGCACTTGAAGTGCGACAGCCGCCTGCGGCAGTGCTCGATCAGCTCGCCGGCTAGGGCGTCGCTCGGCTCGATGCCGGGCATCGGCTGCACGAAGGCCGTGACCTGCTCGCCCCAGTCGGGGTCCGGGGTTCCGAGCACCGCCACGTCGGCGACGGCGGGATGCAGCACCAGCAGGTCCTCGATCTCGCGGGGATAGATGTTGACCCCGCCCGAGATGATCATGTTCGAGGCGCGGTCGGTGAGGTACAGGTAGCCGTCGTCGTCGACCCAGCCGATGTCGCCGAGCGTGCTCCAACCCCGGTCGTTCCACGCCGACGCCGTCTTCTCCGGGTCGCGGTGGTACTGGAAGCGGTGGGGCGTCTCGAACCACACCTGGCCGGCCTCGCCGGCCTTCAACTCCTTTCCGTCGTCGCCCAGGATGTGGACGCCGCCCATCAGCGACCGGCCGACGGACCCCGGGTGCGCCAGCCAGTCGTCGGGGCCGATGTAGCAGAACCCGCTGCCCTCGCTGCCCGAGTAGAACTCGTGGATGACCGGGCCGAGCCATCCGAGGGCGGCCCGCTTCACCTCGACCGGGCAGGGCGCGGCGGCGTGAACCAGCAGTCGCAGGCTGGACAGGTCGAAGCGGGTCCGGTCCCGCTCAGGCAGCTTCAGCAGGCGCACCAGGTGCGTCGGCACGACCTGCGTGTGGGTGATGCGATGGCGCTCGATCTGCGCCAGGAACTCGACCGGGTCGAAGCGCTCCATCACGACCGCCGTGCCGCCCAGGCGCTGCGTCATGGTGGTCCAGCCGGCCGGTGCTGCGTGGTAGAGCGGCGCCGGGCTGAGGTACACGGTCTCGCCGGTGAACCCGAAGAGCCCGGTCAGCAGCGTCGTGAACGGCGCCGGCGCACCCAGCCGGCCTCCGATCGCCGGCGGCACGATGCCCTTGGGGCGGCCGGTGGTGCCCGATGAGTAGAACATCCACGATCCCTCGCAGGCGTCGGGCACGGCGTCGAGCGCCCGTCCCGCGACGACGTCCTCGTAGGGCTCGAACCCCTCGAGAGCGCCGCCCACCGCCAGCCGGGTCGTGACCCCCGCCAGGTCGTCGCCGAGCTCGCGCACCGTGTCTGCGAGCTGGGCCGAGGACACCAGGGCGGTGGCGCCACAATCGGCCACGATGTAGCCGGCCTCGGCGGCGGTGAGGTGCCAGTTGATCGGCGTGACGTAGAGCCCCGACCGCAACCCGGCCCAGACGGCCTCGAAGAAGGCGGGCTCGTTGTCCAGCAGAACCGCGAGGTGGTCGCCCGGCCGCAACCCGCGATCCCGCAGGACGAGGGCCAACCGGGTCGACGCCTCGTCGAGCTCGCGATAGGTGCGTGTCTCCCCGCTGGCGGACATCACCAGCGCCACGCGGTCCGGGGTGTCCGCGGCGTGGGCTGCGGGATGCAGGCGGGCGGGGTCGAGGCCGGGCCCGTCGTTCATGCGGCGCCCTCACCGGCGTCGGGGGCGGGTCCGAGCATGAGCTTGAGCCCCGTCCGGGCCTCGGCGGCCAGCACCAGGTCGCTCCAGTCGCACTCGCCCAGGCCACGCTCCACGGCGTCGGCGAAGACGTGGCGGATCGCCGCGGCCACGGGGGCTGGGACCCCCGAGTCCGACGCCAGATCCTCGATCAGGCGGGCGTCCTTCGCCGCCAGCGTCAGCGAGAACTGCGGCGGGCGGCCACGCGTGTCGATCCCGTCGACCTGGCGATCCATGAAGAAGTTGGATGCACCGCCGGTCCGCACGACGTCGATGGCCGTGCGGAGGTCGAGATCGCCGGCGGCCGCCAGCGACAACGCCTCCAGCGACGCCCAGATGCAGGTGAACGCCAGCAGGCTGTTGGCCAGCTTCATCGTGGTGCCGGCCCCGACCGGCCCGAGGTGGAACGTGGCGCGCCCGAGCTTGTCGAGGAGCGGCATGCAGCGGGCCACCGGCTCGTCGTCGCCACCGACCATGAAGACGAGTGACCGGTTCTGCGCCCCGATCGCACCGCCGGTCAGCGGGGCCTCCACGAAGTGGTGGCCACTGTCCCGGAGCCTGGCCCCGAGCGCGCGGTTGGTCGCAGGCGCGGAGGTCGAGATGTCGAGCAGGATGGCTCCGGCAGCCGCGGCGTCGACCCAATGGTCGGCGACACCGGCAACCGCCTCCGGGGTGGGCAACGACGTGATCGTGATCTCGCTCGCGGCCGCGACCGCCGTCGCATCGGTTACCGCCTCGGCGCCGGCGACGGCGGTGGCGCGACTGGGATCCACGTCGCTCACCGTGACGCGGTGGCCGTCGGCGACCAGGTTGGCGGCTATCGCCCCGCCGATGTTGCCCAGTCCGATCACGCCGACACGCTCCATGGGCTCTCCCCTCACCTCGAGCCGAGCGAGCGGGAGCGTAGCCCGATCCCCGCGCGACTTGACACGACTGTTAGGAGCAGCCTGTGGCCCGCCGACCGACCCGCCGGCCGATCGAGGACGGCTACTTCACCATCCCCGAAGGTCCCGGCGAGGCGCCGCGCCTGCTCGGAAGCCGGTGTAAGGCGTGCGGGGAGCACTTCTTCCCGCGGCGCGTCGTGTGTGCCCGGTGCCTCGCCGAGGGATGCGACGACGTCCTGCTCGGCCCGCGTGGCCACATCTACACGTGGACCTACGTCCACGTGCCGCTCTTCGCCAAGAGGGATCGCAAGGTGGGGTCGTACGGCGTGGCGCAGGTCGATCTGCCCGAGGGCCCGCGGGTCCAGGGGATCCTCCTCGGCGAGAGCGACGACTTCCGCATCGGGATGGAGGTCGAGTTGGACCTCGAGACCCTGGGCGTGGACGCAGACGGCAGCGAGGTCGTGATCTTTCGCTTCCGCCCGGCGAGGTCGGCCGGCGACGCGACGGGGAGTGATCGCGCGTGAGGATCGACGGTGTGGCCGTCGCGGGCGTCGGGATGATCCGCTTCGGCAAGTACCCCGACCGCAGCGGCCCCGCCCTCGCCCGGGACGCAGCGCTGGCGGCCCTGCACGACGCCGGCATGACCCTTGCCGACGTAGACGAGGCGTTCGTCGGCTACATCCAGCCGGCGTCGTTGCTGGGCATCAAGGCGGTCAAGGAGCTGGGCCTCACCGGGCTGCCCGTGACCCACGTTGAGAACGCCTCGGCCACGGGCCTGGTCGCGTTCCGGGAGGCGGCGTGGGCGGTGGCGTCGGGCCGCGCCGAGGTGGCGCTGGCCGTGGCATTCGACAAGATGACCGACATGGCGCGCGGCAGCGGTTCGGGGCGGGGCGCCGGGCGGGACCAGATCGACTCGACGATCCTCCCCGCCGCCTACTTCGCCCTGTGGGCTCAGCGGCGGATGCACGATCACGGCACGAGGCCCGAGCACTTCGCCGCCATCGCCGCCAAGAACTGGAACCACGGCGCGCTCTGCCCCTGGAGCGATCGCCGACCGGATCATCGGGTGACGGCCGACGAGGTGCTGGGCTCGCAGATGGTGGCCGAACCGCTGACGGCGATGATGGCATGCCCGGCCGACGACGGCGCCGCCTGCGCGGTCGTCGCGTCGGTCGACCGCGTGCGGGCCCGCGGGGACGGGCGCCGGCTGGTGCGGCCCGTGGCGTCGGTGCTGCGGACCGAGACCTACGCGCCCGGGCACACGTTCCTCGGCCCGGTCGTCGGCCCTGCCATCATGACCCGCGACACCGCCAGCGCCGCGTACGACGATGCCGGGATCGGCCCCAGCGACGTCGACGTGGCGCTGTGCCACGACGCCTTCGCCAGCGAGGAGCTGGAGTACTACGAGCTGCTCGGCTTCTGCCCGGAGGGCGAGGGTGAGCGGTTGGTCGACGAGGGTGCCACCAGCCTCGGCGGCTCCATCCCGTTCAACACCGACGGGGGCCTGATCGCCCGTGGCCATCCCGGGGGACCGACGGGGCTGGCGATGGTCCACGAGATCGTCCAGCAGCTACGCGGCGACGCCGGGGAGCGCCAGGTCGCAGACGCGACGACGGCGCTGGCGCACCTGGTCGGCGGCGGCAGCGTCTGCACCGTGAACCTGTTCCACGCCGACTGACGCCGATCGCCGGCCATCGCAAAATGGATGACGCCAAGTCTTTGAAGGAAAAATGGGGCATGGGCCCGGAAGATCTTCAAAGACGTGTTGGCGACCCCCATTCGCTGAAGGACAACGTCATCGCCGACAGCGACCTCCACGTGATGGAGCCGCCGGACCTGTGGCAGCGATACATCGACCCGGCCTACGCCCACGCCGCGCCCATCGGGCTGACGGAGATCCCCCGCGACATGCGCGTGCGGGTCAAGAACCACGCCGTGCTCCGCTTGGGCCGGGTGCGGCCGGTGCGCCAAGAGGGGCGCAGGTCCGGATGGCGGCCGGAGCACGACAGCGTCTACGCCGGCGCCGAAGCACGCGGCTGGGATCCGGCATCACAGATCGAGGCCATGGATGCCGAGGGGTTGGACCTGGCGATCTTGTTCCCGTCGCGGGGCCTGTTCGTGCTGGGCCTCGATTCGGTCGACATGATCGGGCCCGACGGGCTCGAGCCGGAGTACGCCAGCGCGATCGCGCGGGCCTACAACGACTGGCTGGCCGACTTCTGTGGCCACGCCTCTGACCGCATGTACGGCGCCGCCATGGTCGCCCCCCACGACATCGACGGGGCCGTGGCCGAGGCCCGCCGCTGCGTGGAGGAACTGGGGTTCAGAGCCATCTTCCTGGCGCCGGGCTGCGTCAATCGCCGCCCGTGGCACGACCCCGCGTACGACCCGCTGTGGGCCGAGATCGAGCGGCTAGACGTCCCGGCGGCGTTTCACGGCGGCGGCCAGACCTACCTGCGCCCCGATTTCTCGCTCGAGGTGCTGGACCGGCTGATGATGTGGCACACCTTCAACCAGCCGCTCGCCATGCAGTTCGTCACCGTGTGCATGTGCGCGGGGGGCGTGCTCGAGCGGTATCCCAGCCTGCGGGTGGCGCTCCTCGAGGGCAACTGCTCATGGGCCCCATGGCTGTTGCACCGGCTGGACGAGCACAACGAGTGGACGGGCTGGTATGAGGCGACCGACCTCAGCCTGAA
>Ga0081538_10002197_pt1 | contig 19338 bp, 21 predicted proteins | sample TabmetS5T2R1_FD_71022 | JGI IMG/M metagenome (GOLD analysis project Ga0081538, IMG submission 71022) | Tabebuia heterophylla rhizosphere microbial communities from the University of Puerto Rico - S5T2R1 | ecosystem: Host-associated > Plants > Roots > Rhizosphere ... | reverse complement strand
CGCGACGACCCGATGCAGAAGAACGGCGACAGCGCGATGAAGTGGCGACTGTGCGGATCGAGATGGGGGAACACCTTGTCCAGCACGGCCTTCGCGGGCCTTGCGTAGTTGGCGCGAAGGTCGCCCTCGGTTGCGAGCGGTCCGTCCAGCCGCGGCGTGTCGTCCATGCTGAAATCCTAATTGCGAATGATTCGCAATCATCGCGGATGAGTCCGGTTCGATCAAGCCCCCCAGTGGCTGGACGGAAAATCGCTGCGACATAGCAAGAGGGCGCGCAAACCTTCATTGCAGTCGGTCACGCGGCAAAATTTGCCGATTGACATCGACGAGATCGCGACAACACTCTCAATGCTCGCAGAACGGAAGCGGCGCAAGAAACGTCGGGTACCTTCTGCGTGGGGGAAAGACCGAGAGCCAGGGAAGATCGGCTCGGGCAGCACAATCGTTCTTGCTTGGGGAATTTCGTCGGACGAGGCGGCTGAAGGCCGTCCGTTCGGAGAGTCTTGGTTCGTCTGGATCAAGGGAGCTACCCTATGGCAATTCTGTATTCGTCCTCCACCGGTTCCGATACGCACAACGGTTCGCCTGCGGCGAATGTGGGCACCAGGATCGAACAAGCGCGCCGGGCCGCCCATCAGGCGGGCTCCAATGTGGATAGCCAGGAGGAGAAGATCAGGTGGATGAGGCTCTCGGGAGTATCGACCGACACAGCCGAGAAAACCTTGCGCACCATGCTCAAGATTCGCGACCAGACGATGGCCCGATTTATGAGCGAGGCGGCCAAGGAATATTGACTTCCAGTCACGCTACGTCTCGATCCGCATTTGCTTCGGTGGCCGCCGCGGTCCAGATCCAACGGCGTGCGTACCTACTCTGGCGTATCACTCACGCGCTCCCACATCACTTCAAACTCGAACTCGGCAAGTCTTTTGAAGCGCGGGCACATGACCTTCGATCTCTCTGGCACGAGTCGATTTCGATCTCCAATCGCGGCTTTCAGAGCTTCCTGACGCACCCTTTCATCTGGCAGCGCCGGATGTGTGTCCAGCGTCGTTGCGCGCCTGTCGAAAGCGGCTCTCCACCGCAGGAAAATTTGAAAGTCCTCGACGAGCAGATTGAGTAGATCGCCATCAATCTCCATGAGGCGGTATTCACTCGTGTACTCATCATCGGCTTCCGAGAACACACGTTCATAAAGGTGAGGCCTACCCTCACAGTCCGCAACGCCAGTGAGGGGAGAAGGACCCTCTCTGTCGGTCACGGTGTGGACCTTTTCCCAACGATCCTGCAGCGGCATCGGCATTCGAGCGTCGGCTAATGATCGACGTCGCGCAGCGTTTCCTTGCGCTTGGCGACGTGGGCTTCGAGGGCTTCCTGGATCGCGGGATCGAGCGGCGGCTGCTCGTAGCGCTCGAGCGCCTGTTGCCAGATCGCGGTGGCGCGCTGGGTGGCGTCCTTGGCGCCGTCGATCTGCCAGCTTTCGTAGGCGCGCCAGTCGGACAGCAGCGGGCGATAGAAGGCGGTCTCGTAGCGCTCCAGCGTGTGCGCGGCGCCGAAGAAGTGGCCGCCGGGCGGGACTGACGCAATCGCGTCGAGCGCGATGTCCTCGGGCGCGACGGCGAAGGGCTGGATGGTCTCCGCCATCATCTGCAGCATCTCGACATCCAGCACGATCTTCTCGAACGAGGCGGTCAATCCGCCCTCCATCCAGCCGGCGCCGTGATAGACCAAGTTGGCGTGCGCCATGGCGGAGGACCAGATCGACATCTGCGATTCGTAGGCGGCCTGGGCGTCGACCGCGTTGCTGGCGCTGGAGTTGCTGGCGCGATACGGCAGCTTGTAGAAGCGCGCGAGCTGGCCGCAGGCGAGCGTGGCGCGCGCATTCTCCGGCGTGCCGAAGGCGGGCGCGCCGGACTTCATGTCGACGTCGGAGGTGAAGGCGCCATAGACCACCGGCGATCCCGGCCGCGTCAGCTGCGAGAGCGTGATGCCGGCGAGCGCCTCGGCATTCTGCTGGGTCAGCGCCGCGGCCAACGACACCGGCGCCATCGCGCCCATCAGGGTGAAGGGCGTCACCACCACGGCCTGGTTGTGCTCAGCCATCGCCATCAAGCCGTCGCTCATCGCGGCATCGAAGCGGCGCGGCGAGTTGACCGAGATGATGGTGAGGACGCCGGGACTTTCCGCCAGCTGCTCGCGGGTCAGGCCGCGGGCGATCGCCATCATGTCGATGCCGTCGAGCGCGCGTTCGCGGCCGATCGCAGTGCAGTGAAAGACACGGTCGGAATAGAGGATGTTGGCGAGATAGCAGTCGAGATGGCGGGTGCGGACCGGCAGCTCGATCGGCGCGGTCGGCTGGTTGCCGATGAAGTGGATGATGTCGAAGCTCTGCGCCAGCTTGATCAGCGAGACATAGTCGGCGTGGTTGCCGGAGCGGCGTCCCTTCACGCAGTCATGCACGTTGGGCGGGCCGGCGACCAGGCTGAAGGAGATGTGGTTGCCGCCGACCTGCAAGGCGCGCGCCGGGTTGCGCGGCGTCAGGGTGAAGGACGCGGGCGCGGTCTTCAGCGCCTGCAGCACCAGCTCCCGCGGGATGCGCGTGAGGCCGCTGTTCACCTCCACCATCGCGCCGGCCTTGCGGAACACCTCGCAGGCAGCGGCGCCCTGGAACTCGATGCCGATCTCTTCCAGGATCTTGAGCGAGGCTTCGTGGATCGCCTCGACCTGGTCCGCGCTCAGCGGCGTCACCGGCGGCAGCGCATTGCGCAGGGGCCCGCGGCCAAGCCATGCGGCGCCCAGCTTGGCTGGCTCTCGGGCGCGACGAGGACGGCGTTGCATGGCGTTTCCTTCAGGGGTTGTTGGCGGCGGTGCGGGCGTGGACCGGCTTGTTGCGGTTGCGGGCGAGCCACGCGGTCGCCCATTCCTTGGTCTTTTTCGATTCGGCCAGCAGCCAGTCGCGGAACGTCCGCACCGCCGGGCGTTCCGCAAGATTGGTCCGGCACACGAACCAGTTGGACATGTCGGCCGACACCGTGATCGGCACCGGCGTAATGAGTTGGCCCAGCTCGATCTGATCCGCCAGCAATGACAGTTCAGCGATCGCGACGCCGAGGCCGGTTTCGGCGGCGCGGATCGCATGATCGATAGTCTCGAAAGTCTGGCCGCCGCTGACGTCGAAGTAGCCGCCACCCCAGCCTTCCATCCACAGCCGCCAATCGGATCGGTCCGGCGTCGGGTGCAGCAGGGTGTGGCGCGCGAAATCCGCCGCCGTGTGGGGTGCGCCCATCTTGCGCGCATAGGCCGGGGTGCAGACCGGGAGGATCGTTTCCTTCACCAGCTCGACCCAGATGTAATGCGGCTGGCGAACGGTGGGCTGGCCGCAACCGGTGATGCCGCAGTCGAAATCCTCCCGGTCGAGGTCGACGATGTCGTCCCAGGCGGTCGCCACCTCGAGCTTGATGTCCGGATGAAGGCGCCGGAACTCGACCAGGCGCGGCAGCAGCCAGCGGATCGCGAAGGTCGGGGGGGCCTTGACCGTCACCACGTCGCCCGGCCGCTTCAGGTCGGCGACGGCATAGCCGATCTGGAAGAAGGCGTCGGTCATCGAGGCCGACAGCTTCTGCCCGGCGGGAGTGAGCTCGATCCCGCGATGCAGGCGGCGGAACAAGGGCTGCTTCATGTCCTCTTCCAGCAGGCGGATCTGCCGGCTGATCGCCCCTTGCGTCACGGAGAGCTCCGCTGCGGCGGCCGTGACGCTGCCCAGGCGCGCCGCCGCCTCGAAGGCGCGGAGCGCGGTCAGAGCCGGCAGGCGGGGCAGTTTTCGCATGATCTCAGGTAAAGCGAATGAGCGCGAACTTGCATTGAGCGCGGCCATGGTCGCCCTAAAATTTGGTGAACACAAGGGCCGAGAGGACGCTAACCATGACTATTTCTCAATCGTCGTTAAGCCAGGGTTCTAGGCTTTTCCCGCTCGCGTCCTGGGGCCGGTCGCTTGGCCGGGCCCTCGCCTGCTGGCGCGAACGGCGGCGCGCCAAGGCCGACTTGGCGCGGCTGGCCGAGGCCGGCGACTACCTGCTGCTGGATGTGGGGCTCGACCCCAAGCTGGCGCGGGAGAACCCGGGCGCACTCCTCGACCAGGTCATGCGCGATGAGTGAGTTCCCCCTCCCCCGCGTCGGGGGAGGTTGGGTGGGGGAAGCGAGCGAAGATTCCTGCCAGCGAGACTGCGGCTTCCCCCTCCCTACCCTCCCCCGCGTCGGGGGAGGAGGTTTCTCTAAAGCTGGAAGGTCGCGGTGAAGGTGACCTCGTCCTCGCCGCCCGCGTCCTTGACCGCCTTGCGGTAGGCGGCCTGGGAGACATAGGCGCCGAACTTCGGCAGCCGGCTGGCCGGCAAGGGCAGGATGCGGCCGCTGCGCGGCAGGACCTGGAGGAAGCCGCCCTCGCGCCCAATCAGAGGAATGGGTATGCCGCGCCGGCTGAACACCCGGCGGTGGGACGCGGAATGCGACTTCATGGTCGCGTATTCCTCCTCGTCCTTGGAGAAGATGTATTCGTAGGCGGCGACGAACTCCTGCACGAAGTCGCGCTCCACCACCTTCATGTTGGAGATCAGCCAGCAGCGGTCCTCGTAGGTCCAATAGGTGCCGAGGCCGACGAAATCCCCCTCGCGTGTGATGTAGGGATAGAACGGGAAGGCGCGGCAGGCGACAGACCGGTTCTCGCGCTCGCAATGACGGGCGCCTTTGCACTCGATCGCGGCGCAGCTGTGATGCAGCTCGTCGACGATCTGCCGGGTGGCGGCGTCGTATGGCTTGAACACGTGCCACAGGTCGGTGCGCGACTTCAGGAACTTGAACTCGGCCTTGTCCACCACCGGCACGGCATGCTGGGTCGAGCAGCAGACCGGCGAGCCGTCATTCAAGGGGGAGCAGAACTTGCCGCAATCGTAGCGCGACACCGCGGCCTTGAACTTGTCATAAACCACCGCGAAATCCGCGGGCGTCATCCCATTTGTTGGCCTGGGCGAGGGCTTGGGCAAACCGACCTCCTAACGCCGCCGATGGCGGGCATTCCTAATATTCATAGAGCGTGAACGCTTTCTAACGTAATATGTTCTGGGATTCACCATCGACTTACACCGATTTTGGTCATGAAGCGCTATTGGGTGATCGGCGGCAACTATGCCGACACCAAATTCGACCGCATGCAGGACGGCGGCTCGGAAGAGAAATACGGTCCGTTCAAGACCTATGACGAGGCGAAGGCCGAATGGCAACGCCGCGCCTGGAGCACCGTCGACAATGCCAGCGCGCGTTACCGGATCGAGGAGGATGCGGGCGATCCCTGGTACTGGGTGGTTGGCGGGCCCTATGCCGACACCAGGTTCGATGAGCCCGCCGCCGGTGGCGGCGAGGAATGGCATGGCCCGTTCAAGACCTATGAGGACGCCAAGATCGAATGGTCGCGCCTGGCCTGGTCCACAGTCGACGACGCCATGTGCCGCTACCGCATCGAGAAGCTCGCGTACGGCGAGCGCCCGCGCACGACACACTGACTAACCGTTCCAGACATATCGGACACCCACTCCCATGCAACCCGGATCCTTGGCGCTTGAAACGCTCGGTTTCATCGCGGCGATTCTGACGACCCTCAGCTTCCTGCCCCAGGCATTGCGCATCCGCCGGCGCCGCTCCGCCGACGACGTCTCCTTCACCATGTATCTGATGATGGTGACGGGCCAGAGCCTGTGGCTGGTCTATGGCATCGTCATCGCCAGCCCATCGATGATCGGCGCCAACGTGGTGGCGATGTCGTTCGTCACCTGGGTGCTGGTGATGAAGCTGCGCGATCTGCGCCGTGTGCGCGACCAGGCCGCGCTGTGCCCGCCGGCGCCGGCGGAGTAACGGATACGCCACGTGCGGGGCGGCGACGGGTGCTATCAAAACCTATACGTACGCCCGATAATGTTGATGGGATCCGATTGCCCGTCGCGATGGTCACTTCCCCTAATATCGCTCCGGGTCCGCTGATAACGTCTCGATGAATTGGAGCTGGCACAAGCTGCGAGCGCAACCGGAAGGACGAGCGCGGCGGCTCCCAGCCAACGCAACAGCCTGCGACGTTCGAGGGAGTGGCCTTGCTCGTTCATTGCGCTGCCCCCAGCAATTCAGGTCCGTCATTCTTAGCATTCCCTACAGCCTTGTCACTGGCCGCTTCGACAGCGCATCTCCTTCGACCCTCCATGGACGCGTCACCTGGAGAGTGCGAAAATGGGCTATGTCCCACCGAAAGCGGGGGCGGCGCCATGATCGGCGGTATAGCGAGGATCGAGCCCACGCCGCGCAGCAGCGCGTCGTCTTCCAGACCGGGAATGGGATCGCTGCCTTTTCCCGGCGGCGCGGCGTTCCGGGTGTGGGCGCCGCACGCAGATGCTGTCGCCGTTGTCGGCGACTTCAATGACTGGTCCGACGAGTCTGACCGGCTCGGCCACGAGGGCGGCGGCTATTGGTCGGGCGAGGTGCCTGGCGCCCATGCCGGCCAGCGCTATCGCTACGTCATCTGGAACGGTTCGCAGCGGCTTGAGCGGAAGGATCCGTACGCACGCGACGTCGATCATTCGAACGGTCCTTCTGTCATCGTCGACAGCGACAGCTTCGACTGGACCGGCGACCAGTTCCGGATACCGCCCTGGAACGAGCTCATCATCTACGAGATGCATCTTGGCACCTTCAACGACGAGCACGGCGGCGCGCCGGGAAATCTTGCCAAAGCGATCGAGCGGCTGTCGCACGTTGCGGAGCTCGGTGCGAATGCGGTTCAGATCATGCCGCTTGCCGAATTTCCCGGCGGCTATTCGTGGGGCTACAATCCCAGCGACATCTTTGCGGTGGAAAGCAACTACGGCGGCCCGGACCAGCTCAAGACTTTCATCAAGACCGCGCATGGTCTCGGGTTGGCCGTCATCATCGACGTTGTCTACAACCACCTGGGGCCGAGTGATCTGACCACCTGGCAATTCGACGGCGAACTCGAACCGGGCAAGGGTGGCATCTACTTCTACAACGACTGGCGCTCCTGGACACCGTGGACCGACACCGGGAGGCCGGACTACGGGCGCGGCGAAGTGCGGCAATACCTGCGCGACAACGCGCTCTACTGGCTCGACAATTTTCGGGCGGACGGCCTGCGCTGGGACATGACGCTCTACATCCGCACGGTCTTTGGCAACGAAGCCGATGCCGGTCAGTCTCTCCCCGACGGCTACGGACTGATGCAGTGGATCAATCGTGAGATCAACGAGCGCAGTCCTTGGAAGATCAGCATTGCCGAAGACTTGCAGGACAACCCGTGGCTCACGCGTCGTGTCGACGTCGGGGGAGCGGGGTTTGATTCACAGTGGGCGGCAAATTTCGTCCATCCCGTCCGCCGCGCCCTGATCGCCGGGCGAGACGAGGATCGAGGCATGGGGGAGGTGCGCAGGGCGATCCTCGGCCGGTACGATGACGATGCGTTCAAGCGCGTGATCTACACAGAGTCGCATGACGAAATTGCCAACGGCCGCGCCCGCCTGCCGCAAGACATCGCGCCGCAAGATCCTGGCGGGTGGTTCGCACGCAAGCGCTCGGCTCTCGGAGCGGTGCTGGTCTTCACGGCGCCGGGAATCCCGATGATCTTCCAGGGGCAGGAGTTCCTGGAGGATGAGTGGTTCCGGGATGTCGACCCGCTCGACTGGTCGAAGAAGGAGCGCTTCGCAGGGATATTCCGACTGTATCAGGACCTGATCCGGATGCGGCACGATCGCGCGGGTTTCGCCGGCCTCCAAGGACATAACATCAACGTTTTCCACTGCAATGACGCGGACAAGGTCATCGCCTTTCACCGGTGGGATCGCGGTGGCGCCGGAGACGACGTGGTTATCGTGGTCAATCTGGCCAACCGAGCTTTTGAACGATACGTAATCGGCTTGCCGCGCGCTGGCGCCTGGCGCGTGCGCTTCAACAGCGACTGGTCCGGATATAGCCCGGACTTTGGGAGTCATCCCGGCCATGACGCCATTGCCGAGCCGGGTGGATATGACGGCATGGATTTCCATGGTGAGATCGGGCTCGGTCCCTACGCAGCTCTGGTCCTGACCCAAGACGGCTGACCAGCCGCGCATGGACTCAATGGCCACCCTCCACCCACGGCACGCCGGCGTGCCGGAACGCCTCCGCCAGCGCCGGTTCCAGCTCGACCGCTTCCCAGCGGCGCAGCGGGTTGAAGTGATCGAAGAGTTGGGGAAGCAGGCGGACGCCGAAGCGGTTCACGTACCGGCTCGCCTTGTAGCCGGTCTTGTGCTGGTCGAAGCGGAGATCGGGGTCGACCGAGGTCTCGCCGACATAGAGACCCCATCGGCCCACTTGGCGGGTGTCGTTCAGAAGCACGACATAGAGCGCATGATACGCGCCCCTCGTCTTTGCGGTCGTCGCGCGCAGCTGCCGCGCAGCGCGTTCGGCCTTCGGCATCCATTCCGGCAGGTAGAGAGCGCTACGCATCGCACCACGATCGCACGGCGACACCGCGTCGGGATAGGGCCAGCTCGCTGCGCTCTAATTTGTTCTAGCGCCAAGACGGGACGTATCCAAGTTTGCTTGGTCCGTCTGCCAATGAGCGCCTACTACAAGATGCCAATCGTCTTAAGCCCTTCCAGCCAATGCTGTTGATCTTCGTCTTTTACGAAGGGCATGCGCTCCAAATGCGCAGGGGTCCATTCGGGATACTTGCTCCGCATTCGTGCCAGAATCTGCTCGCGCGGTATTGGCTTGCCGGTTTTCGCGCGGCAGATAGCGAACAGGAGATACGCTTCGTTCGGCGGATCCTTTACCGCCTGGAGCGCCCCGACTGCCTCGTTATACTTCCTGGCTTGGAAGTAGGCGAGACCGAGTGACCAATCGTACCAGTCCGGATGGTTTGGATTCAGGCGCTTGGCCAATCCGATCTGATCTATCGCTCTCAGTGGCTCGCCGCGGAAGCTGAGCATGTCCGATATCTCGACCAGCATGTCGGGATCGTTTGCATTCAGCGCATTGGCCTTCTCGTACTCCGCGAAGGCCCGCTGCATTTCTTCGCGTTCCATGTAGATCGTCGCCAAAGTCCAATGGGTATAGTAGTCGTCGGGCGCGAGGTCGACGGACCTGGCGGCGAAGCCATAGGCGAGGGCCGCACTCTCCTCGGCGTCCTCGCTCCACCCTTCCTTGTAATCCTCGAGATGCGCGTAGCCGAGCCAGGCATAGGCGCGCGCGAAATTCGGGTCCAATCGGATCGCTTCGGAAAACTCCTCCTTCGCCTTGCCAAGGCTCTCCTTGCTGAAGTCCTCGAACAGCTTGCGACCTTTCAGGTAGTGATCATACGCGTCGACCTGTGCTGTCTGCTTCTTCATGACCCGCTCCTTCTCGGCCGCATCGACATTTATTGCCAGCCTGGCGACCACCGTACCGATGATGTCGTCCTGGATCGCGAAGAGATCCTGTCCCTCGCGGTCGTAGCGGTCGGCCCACAGGTGTCGACCGGTGCCGGCGTCGATCAACTGGGCATTGATGCGGATGCGATTTTCTTTCTTCTGCACCGTGCCCTCGAGGATGTACCGCACGCCGAGATCGCGGCCGATCTCCTGCACCTTCGCCGGCTTGTCCTTGTAGGTAAATGCGGAGTTGCTGGCGATGACGAACAGATTCTTGAACTTCGCGAGCTCGGAGGTGATGTCGTTGGTAAGGCCGTCGCTGAAATACTCTTGCTCCGGACCACTGAGGTTGCCGAGCGGCAGCACGGCAATCGATGGTTGGTCGGGCAGCGGCAGGCCGCCGCCACTGCCAAGAAGAGCGCTCCAGAACTCCGGCGGTTGGCGGAGATAAGCTGCGCCAGCCACCGTCGCGAGAACCAAGAGAAGGACACCAGCGACCGCGCCTATGCGCGGATGGTTGCGCGCGGCCCAAAGCTGCCGGTAGAGCCACGACCGGGGCTGCGGCAGGACCCGATAGACCCGCACCGGCTCACCGATATTCTTCAGCCTGCGCTCTCCAAGGTCCTCGAACGAAATCTCAACGATCTTCCGAACTTGATCGTAGACTGTGCGTGATATGCAGATCCCGCCAGGCTCCGCCAGTTCCTCCAGTCGCGCAGCAACGTTCACGCCCGTGCCATAGAGGCCGCCTTCTTCGATGATGATGTCGCCCAGGTTGACCCCAATGCGGAATTGCATCCGCTTTTCCTGGGGAACGGCGGAATTGCGATCCGCAATTTCGTGCTGTATCTCGATGGCGCAGCGGAGGGCTTCGACGATGCTCGGGAACTCAGCAACCACGCTGTCCCCGGCGGTGCTGAAGATGTGGCCGTGATGCGCAGCGACCACGTCGTCCAGCACAGCGCAGTACGACCGCAGCGTGGCGGTGGAGGTTTCGTCGCTCAGCTCTGTAAGGTGGCTGTAGCCCGCCACGTCGGCGGCAAGAATCGCAACAAGCCGACGTTCCATGACCGGGACTCCCCAGCAAGCAACGCCGAATAGCAAAGGATGCATTGAATATATACCACGGGCGAGAAGGAGACCAAGCGCTATCGGTTGTTCACCTGCTGACCATGTTCCCACGACCGTGCGAAATTCGTATCTCACCTGGCGACAACGACGATGCGGAGTCGAGGCCGTGTTTAACGCCATGAGCCGCCGCGTTCCGGTTGTTGCGGGAGTCGCCGCGGCATTCCCTATGAGGGCATTTGTTCCTCGAAGAAGCGCATCTCGCCTTAAGCGATATCAGCGCACATTAAGGTCTCGGGCCGAATAGTCAGGATGTCGGCATCTGGCACAGAGCGGACTTCGGAGAATTTACTTCACCGGGCCATGTGTGATGGTCGTGAGTTCTCCGATGACGTCAAACGCCTTGATGCTCAAGGTCGGGTCACCTTTCATCTCCGCAACAATGGGCCCGTCCAAGAAAGCCTTCACTGCAGCGTCACCGTCGAACAGGTAGATACCGCCGGCTTCGCTTTGCGCCTCGTTTATTATCCAGACCTTCCACCGCAGGCCAGACAAGTCCGCGATAGGTTGAGCATAGGGCAGGTTTTCTTTCTCGTACTCCGCCCTCGGCCCGTTGAGCTTGTAGTTGATTTGCAGGATCTTGGCCGACATATCCTTCCTCCTTTATTCTCTGTAGCCACGCGACCCATCCATGCGTCCTCCGATGGCTGGGATTGCTCGAACGATCACCATGACGGCGGAAGGCGAGGAGGCCTAGAGCAGCTTCGGAAGTGTTCCGCTTCAGATTGTGAACTGGTCTTAGGCCTTCGTAGGGACTAACGTGCACCATAGGAGTGCTCGGCCATGACGCGACGTCCTTACGGACTGATCTGCCCGATCTCGCTCGCCTGCGAAATCCTGGAACCGCGCTGGACGATCCAAATCCTGACCGAGATCTGGAACGGCTCGACCCGCTTCAACGACATTCGAAAGGGGGTTGGCAACATCTCGACCGCCATCCTGTCGAGGCGGCTCAAGGAGATGGAAGCGTTGGGCCTGGTCGAGCGCATCGAGGACAAGGCGGCGGGCACCATCGACTATTTCCGCACCGAGAAGTCGATCAAGCTCGAACCGGCGATGAACGCGCTGGCGGAATGGGCGCTATGCAACATCGAGGCGGAGGTCGCGCTCAGCGGCGCGGATGCGTGGACCATCATGTGGGCCGTGCGGCGAATGATCGTCCTCGCCGAACTGCCGCGGCGGCGCGCCGTTATCCGCTTTCATTTCCGGGACGATCCGCCACCGAAGTATCCACATTATTGGCTTGTGGTCGAGCCAGGCTCAGCCTTGCCCGAGCTATGCTCGCTCGATCCCGGCCGGGACGTCGACCTTTACGTCGAGACCGGCGTCGTTTCGCTAGGAGCCATCATCGAGGGCCGCTCCAGCATCGAGCGCGAGAAGGAAAGGGGCGGCCTTTTCCTGAGCGGCGACCCCGGCCTTGCTCGCAGCATGGACCGTTGGCTGCGACCCTCGGTCTATGCAGCGCTTGAGGGAATCGCCCAGCTTTCTTGAAAGCCATATTGGGCTTGCCGCCTTATTGAACTTGTTTCGCCAACGTCTGCTTGTGAGACCCTTAGCGGACTTCCAATTTGCATCGTTCTGGGCTTACGATATGAACGTTGCGGCGTCATCGGTTGGCAGGATTTCCTGCTATGGAACGCCACCTTGCTGCCATTCTCGCGGCTGACGTAGTCGGCTATTCCGCGCTCATGGAGCGCGACGAGGCCGGGACGTTTGCGCGGCTGAAGGCGGGACGACAGCAGCTATTCGAGCCGGAAATCGAGCGGCACCATGGGCGAATTTTCAAGCTCATGGGCGATGGGCTGCTTGCTGAATTCGGAAGCGTCGTCGACGCGGTCGAATGCGCAGTGGCATTGCAACGTGGGCTGGCGGAGCGGAACGCCTCGGTGCCCGAGGAGGAGCGTTTCCAGGTCCGCATTGGGATCAACCTCGGCGAGGTGATCGTCGAGGGCGAGGACCGCTATGGCGAGGGCGTGAACATCGCCGCTCGCCTGGAGGAACTCGCTGAGCCTGGCGGCATCTATGTCTCCGGCAAGGTCTCAAAGGAAGTCGAGAAAAAGCTCGCCTTCGCCTTCGAGCCGCTCGGCGAACGCCGGGTGAAGAATGTCGTCGAGCCCCTGCAGGTGTATCGGGTGAAGCTCGACGCGCCATCTGTCAAGCGCCTGGCGCCTGTGTCGCGGAAGCACGCGCTGCCCTGGGCTGCCGCTATCGTCGCCATCGTGGCCACGATCGTGGGCGCGGCGGCAATCTGGCTGCTTGCAGTGAAACCCACCGAACCACCCGCGGCTTCGCTCACGGTTCCATCGATCGCCGTCTTGCCCTTCGACAATATGGGGGGCGATCAAAGCCTCACGTACTTCGGTGACGGTGTGGCCGAAGATATCATCTCCATGCTCGCTCGCTCGCCTGACGTCTCGGTGATCGCTCGCAATTCCTCTTTCACCTACAAGGGAAAGGCGACCGACGTGCGTCGGATCGGCAATGAAATGGGCGTGAGCTACGTGCTTGAAGGCAGCGTGCGCAAGGAGGCGGATAAGGTTCGCATCGTCGCACAACTCACCGATGCCAAGACGGGCGAGCATGTGTGGGCCGAACGGTTCGACAGGACGGGTACCGACCCTTGGGCGCTGCAGGACGAGGTGACGGGCAAGATCATCATGGCGCTGACGGGGGAAAGAGGCCAGATGAAGCGCGCGCAGTATCGAGAGTCCTGGGGTAGGGACGCATCCAATCTCGAAGAATACGATTACTATTTACGTGGCCACGATCGCTTCATGACATGGACGCCCGAAGGCAATGAGGACGCAGGCCGGATTTGGAGCGAAGGCCTTGGCAAATTTCCGGAGTCGAGCCTTCTGAGGATCAAGCTTGGATGGCATCATTACATACGCGCATTCAACAGCTGGACTACGGATGCGGAAACCGATTATCGACGCGCGGGTGAACTGGTGCGCGAGGCGTTCCGCGATCCGAACCTTTCGCCGATGGCACGGCGCTTGGGTCATCATCTCTTTGCCTATGTCGCAGCGCAAGAACGGGATTTCGCCCGTGCGGCGAGCGAAGCGAACGCCGCCGTTTCGCTCGCGCCTTATGATGCCTTCCTTCTCGGCGATCTCTCGCAGGTGCTGATCATGGCCGGGCAGCCCGATCAAGCGATCGACTGGGCCTCGAAGGCCACGATGAACGATCCAGCGATGGCATGGTACTACCACGGCAACAGAGGCTGGGCATACGAAACGCAAGGAAAGTACGAGGAATCGCTCGCGGCGCTCAAGCTCAGTAGATTGGACGTCTTCATAAATCTTCCCCTGCTCATGGTAATTGATCTGGTGAACCTCAACCGTCTCGACGAAGCAAAGGCCGTGCTGGCCCAGGCGCTCAAGCTTGACCCCACCTTCACGCAGGCCAAATGGCGCGACATTACTTTCTACAGCGACATGTCTATTGTCGACCGCGAGATCGCCAGCCTCGCCAAGGCTGGACTACCACAAAGATAGGTATCAACCGTTGCAGCAGGCGCAGGTCGCCTAGCGACCGCCGGCAACGGCGCGGCGCGCCATGACAGGGGCGACCGGCAGCATCACCCTGATGCGGGTGCCCTGCCCGACCTCGCTCTCGATCTCGAAACGCCCACCATGCAGCTCGACCAGCGATCGCGCGATGGGGAGGCCGAGACCCGTGCCGACCTGCTTCTTGTTGAAGGCGTTGGCGACCTGGCCGAAGGGCTTGATGGCCTGGGCGATGTTCTCAGGTGACATGCCGATGCCGGTGTCCTTCACCTCGATGCAGACCATGTCGGCGCCGTCGGCGGATGCCGTCACCACCACCCTGCCGCCGCCGGGCGTGTATTTGACGGCGTTGGTGAGGAGGTTGAGCAGGATCTGCTTGGCCGCCAGCAGGTCGATCTGCAGCGGCAGCACGTCGCCGACGACCGCGCATTCGAGCGCGACGTCGGCGTCGCGCGCGCGGCAGGCCACCAGGCTTGCGCATTCCTCGATCAGCTTGTCGGCATCGTAGCTCTCGAGATCGAGGTCGCGCTTGCCGGCCTCGATCTTGGAGATATCGAGGATGTCGTTGATGGTCGACAGCAGCAGCTTGCCGCTGCTGTGGATGTCGGCGAGGTAGTTGGCGTGCTTAGGCGAGCTTCCAGACCCGTTCAACTGCAGCATGATGAGCTCGGCGAATCCGATGATGGCATTGAGCGGAGTCCGCAGCTCGTGCGTCATGTGGGCGAGGAAATCGCTCTTGGATCGGTTGGCAAGCTCGGCGTGGTTCTTGGCTTCCTGCAGCTCGCGCGTCCGCTGCTCGACCAGGCGCTCCAGTTCCTGGCGGGACCGCTCGACGGTTTCCATCCGCACCTGCTCGAGCTTGACCTGCATCTCCATCCTGGCGACGCGGCGCGTGAGGTCGGTTCGCCGGAGGTCGGTGTCGATGCGATGGTATTCCTCGAAGTGATGGAGTGCCCGGGCGGCATCGTTCTTCCGCTTGAAGAGGCGGACCAGTTCGAAGTGGCACTCTCCGGCCAGCTTCTTGATGCCGGATTTTTCCGCCTGGGCCAGCGCGCGCGCCAGCCATTCCTCCGCGGCGTCCAGATCGCCGCTGATCATCATGGCGCGGCCGCAATTGATGGATCCGACCGTGAGGTCATAGGGATCGTCGGCCAGCGGCGAGATCGCGCGGAAGGCCGCAATCGCCGCATCGAATCGATCCGTGTTTCCGAGGCGGGCGGCGCAAGCGGCAATGATGCCCTGGCAGGACGCCGCAATGTTCCGGTTTCCGATCTGCACTGCCCGCGCCAGCGCGCGGTCGGCCGCCATCGCGGCCTCCTCGACATTCTCCAGCGCCAGGAGATTCTGGGCGCGCGCGGCATCGAGCACCAGCCACTGGTAGTCGGCATCCGCCCCGGACAACGTGTTCAGCCGGGTTTCCACGCTTTCGAGGATCGACAGCGCATCGGAGAACTGCCCGCGTTCATTGAAGATGAAGGCGGAGTCCATCACGGCGCTGCAATAGTTGATCTGATCGCCGCAGGCATCGAACAGCGCCAGCGCCTCTTCGTTGGCGTCGAGCGCCTCTTGCAGCTCGCCGAGGTCGAGGTAGGTGGCGGCCTTGGTCTTGATTGCGAGGCCGGCGGAGGATCTGTCGCCGGCGTCCAGGAAGATCGCGGGCAGGCCCTCGAGCGTCGCCTTGGCTTCCGCGTACTCGCCAAGAAGCCTCAGGCTGCGGGCTCGCTCCAGCCGGCAGAGCGCCCCTTCGTAGGTCAGGTTGTTGTGACTTGCGACTTCAATGCCCTCGTCGGCCAATGCCAGCGAGCGGGCAAGATCGTATTGCCCCACATGGTCGGCCAGCTCCCGCAGAACCAGACACCGCGCCGCCGGCTCACGCGCGGCTTCGAGCTTTTTCCGTAGCGCAGCTTCCTGCGGATGAGGCCCAGACATCATGGGGATTGCTTCGCCTCGAGAGAGTGACGGTTGGCCGACACTCCAGTCCGTGGTTCGATGGCACCGGCGATGTCACCGGTGCCATCGACCTCACGAAAAATCGCCCTTAACGGCCGGACCTCTGGGCAGAGGCTTCCCACGCCAGCAGCGTGTAGCCGTTGCCGTCAACCCGCGTTCCGCGCTCCGCAGAGACTGATGTGGTCTCGGTCGTGGCCACAGCGGCCACTGCAACAACCGCTGCCACCAAGCCAGCGACTGCCAACACACGCATATTCTTCAGCATTCTCAGCCCTCCATGTGCCCCCAATATCGCCCAGGTCGGCCGTAGGCTTTCCGGAGCGACTACCAAGTCTGTGACTGAGAGTGTTTACAAAGTGTAAACGTAATTGGTTAAAACTGTTCATAACTCTGAGGCGAATTGGCGTAGAAATATGGGTCGCCGGCGTGGCGGACGCTTGTCCTTGACGCAAGGCGACACGTCCTATCGGCAGCCAGTTCGGGGGCCGTCCTGCCCTATTCCTCAGGCTCTGTCGTGAACATCAGCGGGTAGCCCTTGGCGCGGCCGGCTTCGGTCGCGCGGGTGGCCTTGGTCTCGGCCACATCGCGGGTGAACACCGCGACAACGCAGGCGCCTTTCTTGTGGGCCGTGATCATGACGTTGTAGGCCTGGTCCTCCGTCATGTGGAACTCGCCCTTCAGCACCACGACCACGAACTCGCGCGGCGTGTAGTCGTCATTGAGCAGGATGACCTTGTGCAGACGCGGCCGTTCGACCTTCGGGTCGATCTTGGTGCCAGGGGTGATGATGGTATCGCTCATCGGAGGAAATGCTCCGGATCGCAAATGCCAGTTGCCGAGCTAATGCTGCCAGCCTAGGTCCGTTCCGCGGCGAAGTCACTGCCAGTGATCGCGTAAGCGATCCGTAGGCCCTTCTCTGAGACACTGCACCAGTCGGCATTCATTTTCCGCCATCATATGGAGACAGGTGGGAGCCATGCATGTCATCACCGCAAAGCAAATTGCCATCGGCAGCAAGACCGGAATCGCGCCGGAATCGCGCATTGACGGATGTGGGACCGACAAGGCAGGTGACGCTCACATCCTTCGCTTGATGGGCGCCGAACAGTCGCCGCCGTCAGGGCGCCGAGGCACCTCACACAGCTGGCTCCCCGGCACATTCGGCGATCCGTTCTAGGGTGGTTCTTACCGCGTGATGAGCGTTGCCGGAGCGTTCCGCGCAAGAATCACGGCTTCCGGAACGCCTTGCGCGCCTTCTCTGCCTTGGCGCGGATTACGCAGCCCTCGGCGTGGTCGTTGACCAGGCCCATGGCCTGCATGAAGGCATAGACCGTGGTCGGGCCGACGAATTGCCAGCCACGCTTCTTCAGGTCCTTGGACAAAGCGATCGATTCGGCGGAGGTCGAGGCGGATTGCGGTTTGCCGGCGCCCTTCGGCTCGAAGCGCCAGAGATAGGCAGCGAGCGAGCCCTCCTCCTTCACCAGCTCCCTGGCGCGCCGGGCGTTGTTGATGACGGCTTCGATCTTGCCGCGATGGCGGACGATGCCGTCGTCCTTGAGCAAGCGCTGCACGTCGCGGGCGCCGAAGCGCGCGATCTTGTCGAAATCGAAGTGATGGAAGACGGCGCGGAAGTTCTCGCGCTTGGCGAGGATGGTGCGCCAGCTGAGGCCCGACTGGAAGCCTTCCAGGCACAGCTTCTCGAACAGGCGACGATCATCGCTGACGGGAAAGCCCCATTCGCCATCGTGGTACGGCAGGAACTCCGGCGCGATCGCGCACCAGCGGCAGCGCGCCTTGCCGTCTGGACCAGCGACTGTGCTCATCACGATGCCGCGAGGAAGGACAGCCGGTCGTCGGCGCGCGACGGCGCGATCTCGAGGATCTCCGCCGTCACCACCTTCTCCGCGACAAACGGGTCGTCGTTCACGCGGCTTTGCAGGTCGGCAAGCGCGGTGTTGTGCGCGACGATGCCGCCGCCGAGACTAGGCTGGAGGCTGCCGACCAGAAGGAACACGCCGTCGTCGAAGCCACGCTTGATCCAGGCCTTGTGGCCTTCCATCAACGGGCCAGCCTTGGACTTGTCGGCGAACCGCAACAACACAACGAACATCGATGACCCCTCTTTGGTTCAGGCAGCGATTAAGTCCAGCCAATCGCACATCAGCTGAACTTCCCTACGGATGAACTTCTCGTCGTGGAACGCGTTGGCCAGCGTGGCGACCCCCTGGCTGCGAGCGAGCAGATGCATCGCCAGCATATCGGCGTCCTCTTTGCGGCCTAGCGCTATGAATTGCCGTCGCAGCCAGCTGCGGAACAAGGTGAAGAGCTTGTTGGCCTCATCCTTTGAGGCATGATTGAGCTTCGCTAGCTCGGTGCACAAGGTGCCGACCGGGCAGCCGTAGCGCTTGATGTCGGCGCGGTTGGCAACCAGCATGTTGATGAAGCTGCGGATGCGATCGGCGGGGTGCCTTCCTTCCGCTTCCCACCGCTCCAGCATCGCCTGAGTGTAGGCGATGCGCGCGTCGATCACCGCGTCCAGGATCTCGTCCTTGGTCTTGAAGTGGTAATAGAAGTTGCCGCGCGAGATCTGCACATCGTCCGCGATGTCCGAGAAGGAGGTGTGCTCGTAGCCCTGCCGATAGAACAGCAGATCGGCGGCTTCGACGATGTGGTCGCGGGTGGTCCGGTCGCTCATGATAGACCAAAGGATTAGGACGCTCGTCCAATTCTTTCTAGGACGCTCGTCCAAATCTGTCAAGCTCTGCGGATCACACCACCAGCACGCCCTGCTTCTCCGCCACGCTGATTGTCGCGACGGTCCCGCTGTTGAACTCCAGGTAATCCGCTTCGATGCCGTCGCTGAACACCACGCCGTTCTCCGGCATCTCGGAGACCACGCTCATCCGCTCGCCCTCGGCGATCTTGCCGATCACCAGCGACGCCTGGGTGGTGCGGCTGGGATAGGGTTCGCGCACGAAATAGTGCAGGTAGCCGGCGTCCCAGGGGAACGAGCCGTCGCCGGCCGGCTTCGCATCGCGGCCGAGCAGGCAGCGCGTAGTGGTGGCCCATCCGGCATAGACGCTCTTCAGCCAGCCGGTCGAGCCGAGCCCAGTCGAGACGATGATGCCGCTGGAGGATTGTCGCTCCTCCTGCCCGCCGACGGAGATCCGGTAGCGCGCCGAGACGTGGGTGCGCTGGCCGACGAAGAAGTCGTTGACCGCATGCAGGGTCTGGCCGGTGTTGAGGGTCGCCTTGGCCATGGTCACGGGCTTGACCGGCCGCCTGGCTTCCTCGGCCATGATGCGCGGCAGGTC
>Ga0081538_10002196_pt1 | contig 19342 bp, 20 predicted proteins | sample TabmetS5T2R1_FD_71022 | JGI IMG/M metagenome (GOLD analysis project Ga0081538, IMG submission 71022) | Tabebuia heterophylla rhizosphere microbial communities from the University of Puerto Rico - S5T2R1 | ecosystem: Host-associated > Plants > Roots > Rhizosphere ... | reverse complement strand
AACACACCCCGCCAGTTTGGCGGGGTGCTGCGCAGGGCTAATTGGCTCTACGCAGTCCCCCCGCCAAACTGGCGGGGTAATTAGCCCTACGCAGTAGCCGTGCGCAGCACTTAGCGTTGCTGGTAGTATTCGATCCCCAGGTGCGTAATTTGCTCCTCACCCCGCAAGTAGCGCAGGGTGTTCTTCAGCTTGGTAAGCTGAATGAAGAGGTCGTGTTCGGGGTAGAGGAAGGGAGCACACATCGGGCTCTTGAAGTAGAAGGACAACCACTCCTGAATGCCGCTGAGACCACTGCGCTGCGCCAGGTCAAGGAAGAGCACCAGGTCAAGGACGAGAGGGGCAGCCAGGATACTATCGCGGCACAGGAAATTGACCTTGATCTGCATGGGATAATCGAGCCAGCCAAAAATGTCGATGTTATCCCAGCCTTCTTTGTTATCCCCACGGGGTTTGTAGTAGTGGATATGTACCTGGTGCTCGTACTGGCCGTAAAGATCCTCGTTCAGTTCCGGCTGCAGAATGTATTCGAGCACCGACAGTTTGCTGCGCTCCTTGGTGCGGAAGGAGTCCGGGTCGTGCAGCACGTCACCGTCCCGATTGCCCAGGATATTGGTGGAAAACCAGCCGTGCAGGCCTAGTTGCCGGGCTTTCAAAGCCGGGGCAATGATGGTTTTCATGAGCGTCTGGCCGGTCTTAAAATCCTTGCCGCAGACCGGCACGCCGCGGTCGGTGGCCAATTCTAGTAAAGCTGGGATATCCACCGTGAGGTTCGGGGCACCGTTGCCAAACGGCACGCCTGACATGAGCGAGGCATAGGCATAGATCATACTTGGCGTGATAGCCGGATGGTCGTGCTTAAGACCCTCCTCGAAGCTGTGCAGCGTCTTATGCACGTCGTCCAGCTCCGTCAGGACTTCCGTGCTCCCGCACCACAGCATCACCATGCGGGTGACCTCGTGCTGGCCGCGGAACATTTCAATGTCTTCCATGAGTTGCATGGCCAGAGCGTGTTTATTCTGCCCAGTTTTGACATGTGGCCCCAATAAACGGCGGACATAGCGCTGATCGAAGACCGCCTTCCACGGCTGAATCGCCTCCAACTCCGGACGCACCGCCTCTAGCCGTGTCGGTTCAATGACCCCGGCATGCAGGGCGGCTTCATAGCAATTGTCCTCAAAAATGTCCCAGCAGCCAAAAACCAGATCGTCGAGTCCAGCCAGGGGCACAAAATCCTTGATGAGCGGGCTATTATGATCCGTGCGCTTGCCCAGACGAATGGTACCGTATTGGGTCAGGGAACCTATCGGCCGTCCCAGACCTTTCTTAATCAGCTCTACACCCGCAATAACCGTAGTACTCACGGCTCCCATACCGGGGAGCAGTACACCCAGCTTCCCTCGGGCTGGCGCAATCGTCACCTGCCCTTGCTCCATACGCACTCTCCTTTGGTCGATAGGTCGATGTCATCACAACACGAGCGGCGAGACAGCAAGCCAGGGAAGGTCGAATGATAGAGCAAGTCACCCAGGTTTGCAAACAGACGCTATCATATGGCGTATCGTGAGGCAGGATACCAGAAAAAAACCGGGGCGTTACATGTCTGGTCGACTCTGTTGACCATAACATGCCACGCCCCTGCTTCAGGCCCGCTCCAGCCTGCACTCCGTGCGATTATGCCAGGTTGCTTCCCGGTACCTGACCGAGAGTCTCGCCCACTTTGGGCGTCTCTGAGCGATTGGCAGCATCGGTCTGGGCTCCTGCAGACGCGCGCCGCCGCCACCAGCCACTGCGTGAACGACGTGGAAACCGTCCTACGCCGTGGCGACCGGTACGTGTGCCTGGCGCTGGGCTCGGCTGGTCACCAGCCACAGACACCACTTCCATGCGCCGCGATGGCGCAGTCAGGCGCCAGAAAACGCGCCCGCGAGGCACGGCCCATACCGGGGCCAGTGTTTCCCCATTCACCAGATCCTGTTCCTGCTCCCCGTGCACAAGCAGAGCCTCTGGTACTGCAGGCTGCGGAGGATTGATTACGAGATCCTCCGGCTCCTCCCACAGCGCCCCACGATAGGCCGCCGCCGAGGTGACCGGCCTGACTGGCTCTTCAATCTCCTTCACAAAGATCTTGTCAGACACCGGAGTTATCTCGGGAACAATATCGCGCTTGATAAACTCAAGCGAGTACTCATTCTGACGTGCTGTGGTGTTGCCCGCCAGGTACAACGTCAGGTTATATTCCTCTTCCAGACGGGCAATCTCCTGACGCTTTTGGTTCAAGAGATAGAGGGCCACATCTGTGGGCAACTGCGCCTTCACCGAGGCCAGCGTCTCCTTCGCCGCTTCGGCACGAATGCGTCGCAGCACGGTCAGAGCGAGGGAGATGGTGGATTTAATCAGTCCACTACCTTCACAGTGCGGGCATTTTAAATAATTGCCCTCGAGGATCGTCGGCTTGAGGCGTTGGCGCGACAACTCCAGCAGACCAAACTGCGAGATACGCGACACCTGGGTACGCGCTTTATCGCGCTTGAGCGCCTGCCGCAGCGTCTTTTCAATCTCCTGCGCGTGTTTCACATTGCGCATATCAATGAAGTCAATCACGATCAAGCCACCGAGGTCCCGCAGACGAAGCTGGCGGGCGATTTCCTGAGCCGCCTCCGTATTGGTCTTAAAGGCTGTCTCCTCGATGCCTTTTTCCTTGGTGGCACGCCCCGAGTTCACGTCAATCGACACCAGCGCTTCCGTGGGGTCAATCACGATGGAACCGCCCGATTTCAGCTCGACCTTCTGACTGTAGATCGCCTCGATCTGTTCTTCGAGTTGGTAGCGCGCAAACAGCGGCTTCTTGTCACGATAGAGCTGGACGCGCCCTTGATAGCGCGGCATCACGGCCTGGAAAAAGTCACGCGCGCGGCGATACACCTCACGATGGTCGATCAGGACTTCTTGAATATCGGGAGTGAAATAATCACGGATGGAGCGAATGACGAGATCGTGTTCCTGGTAGATCAAAGCGAGGGCTGGTGACTCGCGACTCTTGTCCTCGATACTGGCCCAGAGACGCTGGAGATAGATCATGTCACGCTGCAGCTCCGCCTTGTTGCGGTTCAGCCCCGCCGTCCGCACGATCACACCTATATCCGGTGGCGGTTCGAGCTGGGCAATGATCTCTTTGAGCTTCTTGCGTTCTTCCTCATCTTCGATTTTGCGGGAGATGCCACCAGCGGTGTCTGAACCGGGCATAAGTACCAGGTACCGCCCCGGCAGTGAGACATAGGAACTCAAGCTCGCCCCTTTGGTGCCTAATTCTTCCTTGACTACCTGCACCAACACCTTCTGATTGCGCTTGATGACATCCTGAATACGTGGGCGGCGTTCACGGTCTTCACTGCGAAATTCGGTCGTGTACCAACGCGGCTGGATTTCTCCCATCGGTAGGAAGCCGTGCCGCTTGCCGCCGTAATCCACAAAGGCCGCTTGCAAGCTCGGCTCAACTTTGACGACCACACCATTGTAGATATTCCCTTTAATTTGCTCCTTGCTAGAGGTTTCGATGGTCAACTCTTCGAGTATGCCATCTTCCACAATCGCGACGCGGCTCTCTTCCTCGTCCGCGACGTTGATGAGCATCTTTTTTTTCATTCCTCAGACCTTCGTCGGAGCCATCGGTTACCCTTCTCTGCGTGCCGGGCATGCCTGGGCCCTGGAGTTGATTGGAGTGCTGGCTGTGGGCTGTGCTTCCCCTCGTGGTATACTATGGGGAAGTTTCTGTCCGAAAGTGTAGCACTTTACCAGGGCTGTGCCAATATACGTTTCACGTCTACCGGCATGTCAGAGTCCTTATGGCTGGGCATATTCGATCAGGACTCCATGGCTCGCCTTCGGGTGCAAAAAGCAGACCAACCCGGCCAATCCCTGCCGAGGGTGTTGATCGATAACCGCTATGCCACGTGCCTTGGCAGCCTCTAATTCGCGGTGCACATCGTCCGTCTCAAAACATATATGATGCAGCCCCTCGCCACGGTTTTCCAGAAAGCGTGCCACGCCTGTGCCGGGCGTGATTGGTTCGAGCAATTCGATTTCGCTGGCGCCAATCGTTAACAGGGCCGCCTTGACCCCCTGATCCTGGATGATATCCTCTTTGTGGACCGGCAGGGACAGGATGTCGCGATAAAAAGCGTAGGCTGTTGCAATACTACGTACGACAATGCCCACGTGATGGATTTTTTGCAGCATACGGATCTCCTTTGGCCTACTGCCTGAGCGACATTGGCGTCTCAGGCCGGTTGTTGTCAACAGGTGTACCACGCCGTCCGTAACGGAGCAATGCGAGATGTATACCCGAGCGTAGAAGAGGGAGCAATGCCACAGAGGGAACATTATCAAGTCGTCATCATCGGCTCAGGTCCGGCCGGCCTGACCGCCGCGATCTATACTGCACGTGCTGCACTTGCCCCGTTGATCATCGAGGGCAGCCAGCCGGGTGGACAACTGACCCTGACAACGGAGGTGGAGAACTACCCTGGTTTCGCCGATGGTATCCTGGGGCCGGACATGATGGAGGTCTTCCGCAAGCAGGCGATGCGCTTTGGTGCCGAACTCTATCTGGACGATGTGACCCAGGTTGACCTCTCCCAGCCGCCTTTTCGTCTCTGGATTGGCGATACCGTCATACGCGCGGAAGCGTTAATCATCGCCACCGGGGCTGCCACACGCTGGCTGGGTCTCGCCTCGGAAGCCCGCCTGCGCGGCTATGGGGTCTCGTCCTGCGCGACCTGTGACGGCTTCTTTTTTCGCGGTAAAGAGATTATGGTTGTGGGCGGTGGTGATGCAGCCATGGAGGAGGCACTGTTTCTCACCAGGTTTGCGACGCACGTCACCGTCGTGCACCGGCGTGACCAGCTCCGGGCCTCCAAAATCATGCAGGAACGCGCCTTCAAGCATGAGAAGATCCGCTTCATGTGGGACACAGTGATCGAAGATGTGCTGGGTGAGCCAGGTCCAGGTGGCGGCGTGCAGGGAGTCAAGGTACGCAATGTCAAAACCGATGAGGTCCGCGAGGTCAAGACCGACGGCCTGTTCGTGGCTATCGGTCATATTCCCAACACGGCGCTCTTCAGCGGGCAACTCCCCCTGGACCCCCAGGGCTATATCATCACGACACCCGGTACGACTCATACGAGTGTTGTGGGTGTGTTTGCCGCTGGCGACGTCACTGACCACGTGTATCGCCAGGCCGTCACCGCTGCTGGCAGTGGCTGTATGGCGGCCATCGACGCCGAGCGCTGGCTGGAGGCGAGGGGCTAGGGCCGCGCGGGCCCTCTCGCCTCTCAGCCAATATAGCCCTTGTGCACCAGCATCTCAGCCGCCAGTACCGTGCCCTTGGCGGCCCCCATCTTGGTATTATGCGATAGCACCACGTACTGCAGGCCGTGGTCAAACGCTGTGTCGGCTCGTAGACGGCCCACCACCGTGGCCATGCCGTCGTCAGTATCGCGATCCAGGCGTGGTTGTGGCCGATACGGGTCGTCATGCATCACGATGAACTGGCGTGGAGACGACGGCAGGCCCAGCTCCACAAACTCCCGGCCAAAGCTTTCCATGGCCTCCTGCGCCTCAGATACGGATGCCTGTCGCGAAGTGACGGCGAGCACGCTTGCCGTATGGCCATCCATCACAGGCACCCGCGTACAGGTGGCACTGATGCGCATCGGCAATGGCTCCAGGCCAGCCGTCGTGACCTGGCCGAGGATCTTGCAGACCTCCCGCCGGACTTTGTCTTCTTCCTTGGGGATATACGGAATGACGTTATCGATAATATCCAGGCTGAGTACACCACCATTGCGGCCAGCGCCGGAGACAGCCTGCAGCGACGTCATCACCACAGTGTCGACCCCAAAAGTTCTCACCAGTGGTGCCAGCGAGATGGCCAGTCCGACTGTTGTACAGTTGGGATTCGGCGAGATAAACCCTTTCCAGCCACGCTGCCGGCGCTGTTGCTCGACGAGCCTGGCATGGTCGTCGTTGACACCCGGGATCAGGACTGGCACGTCGTCCTCATAGCGAAACGCCGAGGCCGTACTCAGCACTGGACAGCTTTTGGCATACTGGGGCTCGAGCGCTTTCGCCGCATCAGATTCGATACCAGTGAAAATGACGTTGAAACGAGAGGCTTCCAGGGTCTCAGCATCCTCTACAGGCAGGTCGAAGATCGTCTTATCTGGGAGCAGCCCGGCATACCAGCGCAACGCGCCTGTCGCCGGATCACGCAACGCCTCTCCGTACGTGTGTCCTGCCGAACGCCGTGAGGCAGCGAGCGCCTCAATCCTAAACCAGGGGTGCTGCTGCAATGCCAGAACAAATTGCTGACCAACGATACCTGTGGCGCCAACAATGGCAGCCTTGAGCATAAATAGTGTCTCCTCTCCTGCAGGGCATATTAAGAAATTTATAGGAATTTAAACGTGATTGTGCCACAACGTCCGCGGGAGTGCACCCCCTGGAGCCACCCGGCACGTCTTACGCTCTCAAACAGTGACGGGTGAGCAGACCTCAGCGGCGGGGGTAGCACCGAAAAACGCCTGAAAATACGAACGCTCCTCTGTATACTGCATGCAGCCCACATCCCACAACGCACAGGGACGCGACACCTGTGGGGTTGCACCTGCATCCCAAGCAAGATAGATCAGGGGCTCTCCCCATGCAAGCGGCACTTGCGCTGTGCTCAGGGGCAGCACTTTCTCATCTTCTGGAGTAGAACGCTTGACATATTACGGTGTGGCGCGTATATATGAAACCCTCTAAGGCTTTGGAGGTTCACATGGCCATTCATCTTCCCCTCGAGCCACCTGTCGTACTACCTCCTGATCCAGATGACAGCGCCCAGCAAGTTACCGCAGCGCTCGCCGCTTTCCAGGCTGGACAAAGCACGGCATCAGCCTATCGGGCGCAGCTCAATACCATTGCTGCACGCTCTCCGACCTGTCTCAACGCCTGGGCGGCGCTGGGGGAGCTGGCGTTGCCCGACGATGTCATCGCCGCCTATGCCTTCTTTCGGGTCGGCTATCACCGCGGGCTCGACCGGGCCCGCGGCTCTGGCTGGCGCGGCACGCAGCAACTACGCTGGGAGGACGAGAACAACCGTGGCTTTCTGCGCTGCCTCTACGGTCTGATGTGTGCGGCTACAGCCATTGGCGAAGAGGCTGAGGTCACGCGTATACATCAGTTTCTCCTTGAGCTGGAGCCGTCCAACCACTTCGGGTTGGAGCGTCTCTAATAGTGATTCTTGTAGAGGGAGACACACTATGGCAAATGCAACATCATACATTTACGCTGGCTCCGCGCACGGGCCGTCCCAGGGGAGCGCCAAGAATCTTGGCGGGCTGTTCCGTAGAGCGGTAGGAGACGATCACTGGCAGGCCCTGACCAACGGCCTGCCTGAGGAGGCAGAGATACGGGCCATTGCCGTCCATCCGCAGACCCCGCAAGTCGTCTACGCCGGCACGCAGCACGGGCCGTATCGCAGCACAGACGGCGGTGATCACTGGGAAAAACTGGGCTTTCCTGACCTCGGGATGGTGGTGTGGTCGATCTTGTTTGACCCTAAGAATCCTCAGACCATGTACCTGGGCACAGCTCCAGCAGCAGTGTATCGCAGCGACAATGGTGGTGATACCTGGCGTCGGCTGCCTAATGCCAGACAGCCTGAACGGGTGCAGATGGGCTTTGCCACGCGCTTGATTCGCATGGCGGCTGATCCCAGCAATCCTGACGAGATCTACGCTGGCGTGGAAGTCGGTGGGTTGATGCGCAGCCTGGACGGCGGCGAGACCTGGACTGACTGTAGCGCTCATCTCGTCGAGCTCGCTGGCCGGCCGCACCTGAAGAGCAAAATCGGCAGCGACACGGAGATCGAGGGGATGATGGATACCCATGCGCTCACCATGAGCGCGGCTCAGCCTGGGACCGTCTTCCTGGCCGTGCGTATGGGACTGTTCCGCAGTACCGACCACGGCATGAACTGGGAGGATATGGAGGTCGGGCGCTACTCCCCGTTGACGTATGCCCGTGACGTGCAAGTATCGCCGCAGGAGCCGCAGGTGATGTACGCCTGTCTCAGCCCTGCAGCGCGCAGCCGAGACGGCTCGCTCTACCGTAGTCAGGATCTGGGCAAGACCTGGCAGCGCTTTGATCACGGCGTACAAGCCCATAGCACCATGATGTCGGTGGGGCTACATCCCCGCGACCCCAATCAGGTCTACTGCACGACGCGTGGCGGCCAGGTATTCGGCACGCAGGACAGCGGCGCCACCTGGCACGAGTATCCACTGCCGAGTCATGTGCAGGACGTCTACGTCGTGGCCTGCGCGTAGAAGGGCCGGGGAGGGGAGAAGTCCAGTTCCCTCTCCCATCGGGAGAGGGTTGTCTCACAGGGTGAGGGGCCCTCATGACTCCCTGTCCCTCACCCCCGTGCGGTTTTTTCCGGGAAAGCCTTGGCGGCAGGCGCGGCTCAATCTCACCTGCGTCACAAGAGCGTGTCAATCCTCCGGCAGATCCTCGCGGGTGCTCTCGTCCCCCGCGAGACGCATAGCGAGCTTTCCCGGAGACCCAGCTCGTAGCTCAATGCCTGTGACGGGGCTCAGGACCCAACCATCAGCGCCTGGAGCTTGCTGTGTATAATGCCCTGCACGCAAGGTGTGTATCTCAGGTGTTTTCCTGTCACGGTCAATAATCCACACCTCTGGTACGCCTAGCTGGGCATAAAACTCGAGCTTGTCATAAGACTCATCACCAGGACTGCGGATCTCGACCACAACCTCCGGGGCACCCTCAAAATACTCGTTCCGATCAATCCCAAAGCGTTCTGGCGTGAGCAGCACCAGGTCAGGAATGCGGTAGTTATTCGGCCAGCCGCCAGGCGAAGCCACATTGATGTTGTGATACACCCGCGTTCCCTGAGGACGCGCCCAGCGCAGACGCAGGTATGTCTCCATGGCCCATTCGAGATCCTGGTGTTCCCGGTTCGGCATTGGTGCCATATGCAACACGCCCTCCCACATTTCGTCCCACCTGTCAGCGCCAGTGCGCTTGCGCCAGGCGAGGATGTCAGGTGGTACCTCCGGTATAACCGCTCTCATAATCTCTTCCTTATCTGTGGATCACTCTTGTTTTTGCTGGCATAACAGAGTACAGTAACGTCCCGGTGCGGACAAGCGGTGGCAGCAGCAGACAGAACGGAGGGATGCGCGACGGTGTTTCTGGACTTTGTGATCGTGCTGATCAAAGCGGGCGTGGTGCTGTTTGCCTTGCTCAATCTGGCAGCCTTACTCACCTGGGCAGAGCGCAAACAGAGCGCTTTCATGCAAGACCGCATCGGTCCAAACCGTGCCAATGTGGGGAACATTACGGCCGGCGGCTTGCTGCACATCATGGCGGATGGCATCAAGATGATCGCGAAAGAGGACTTTATTCCGGAGGGAGCGCATCGGATGCTGCACACGCTGGCCCCGGCGGCAGCGCTGTTTCCGGCCCTGGTGGTGTTCGCAGTTATTCCTTTTGGCGATGTCCTCGTCATTGGGGGCAAAGCAATTCCCCTGCAGGTGGCCAATCTGAACGTCGGCATTCTCTATATCTTCTCCATCGCCTCCCTGGCGGTCTATGGCACCATGCTGGCAGGCTGGGCCTCGAATAATAACTACTCCCTCCTTGGTGGGTTGCGCGCTTCATCCCAGATGATCTCGTATGAAGTCAGCATGGGGCTGTCGATCCTGGGCATCCTGATGATCTACCAGTCAGCGCAATTGGACGTGATTGTGCGGGAACAGGGGCAATTGTTGTTGGGTTTCATCCCACAATGGGGTGTCCTGCTGCAGCCAGTGGCCTTCTTTCTCTTCCTTGCAGCGGCAGTGGCAGAAAACAAGCGCGCGCCGTTTGACTTACCCGAGGGTGAGTCAGAAATTATCGGCTATTTCGTCGAGTACAGCAGCATGAAGTTCGGCATGTTCTTCCTGGCGGAATTTGTCGAGATTGTCATTGTCGCTGGCCTGGTCACCACTCTCTTCTTCGGTGGCTGGCAGTTTCCCTACCTGCAAGCCGATGGCTTTCACTGGCCCTTTGAGGCAGGGGTATGGCACTTGCCCCATCTGCTCGTCGTGCTGATCCAGGTTGGCACTTTTTGTGTCAAAGTGCTGATATGGTGCTGGATCTTGCTGCTCGTGCGCTGGACCCTCCCCCGCTTTCGATACGATCAGGTCATGCGCCTGGGGTGGAAGATGATGTTGCCGCTCGCCCTGGCCAACCTGTTGGTCACAGCCGTGATTGTCCTCCTGGTAACGTAGACACACGAGGCACGAGGTATGGAAACGTTCCTGTTCTGGCTCTTTGCCATCGTTGGTGTGGGGTGTGGCATCATGGTGGTATTTCATCGCAACCCCATGAGTAGCGCCATCTATCTGGTGGTGACCATGCTGTGCCTGGCCGGCTTCTATGCCCTCCTGGCTGGTCCATTTGTGGCGGTCATTCAGGTGCTCGTCTATGCCGGGGCCGTGATGGTCCTGATATTGTTTGTCATTATGATGCTCAACTTGCGCGAAGAGACCCTGGAGCGCGAAGGTAGCATAGTGACCTGGATTCTCGCTGGCCTTATCGGTCTGGTGCTGGTGGTCGCGGTGCTGCCACCGTTTCCCCGTACGCCGGCCAGTGCGCCAGAACCCGCATTTGGCACCATCGAAGAGGTAGGAAACAAGCTGTTCACCGTATATTTGCTGCCTTTTGAGTTGACGTCAGTGCTGCTACTGGTCGCCATCATCGGGGCGGTCATCCTCGCCAAACGTCGCATGCTCTAGCCCGCGGAGCCCCTAAGCATGATCCCTATTCCTCACTATCTCACAGTTAGTGCGATCTTGTTCACCACCGGAGCCATTGGCGTGCTCATGCGGCGTAACGCCCTGATCGTGCTGATGTCGCTTGAGCTCATGCTCAACGCCGTGAATCTGAGCTTCGTGGCCTACGCTCGTCTGCATCAGGATATGGGTGGACACGTGTTCGTCTTCCTGAGTATCACGGTCGCGGCAGCAGAGGCTGCCGTGGGCCTGGCCATTTTGCTGACCATTTTCCGCGCCCGCGCCACGGTAGACGTGGATAACTTGCACCTGCTACAGCGTTAAGTGCTGCCGTTCGTAATACAAGCAGGCCCCACCAGTGTGGCGGGGCGGACGGAGGATCAAGAGACACACATGGACGCCACAGCTTTGCTGGATAGCACGGGAGCCCTACTCCCCCACATGACGGTCCTGGTGACGGGGCTGGTCATCCTCACCCTGGATCTGTTCCTCACACCCCGGAGTCGCTATCTGAATGAGGTTGTTGGCCTCATCGGTCTCCTCCTGGCCTTCCTCTTCACACTCAGCACGGCTGGCGCGCCCCGGCAGGTGTTCATGGCCATGGCGGTGGTCGATTATCTGGGGGCGTTTTTTAACGCGACCTTTCTCCTCATTGCGGCATTGACCATTCTCTTATCCGCCAGCTACGTGCGACGTGAGGGAGTGAGTGTTGGCGAGTATTATGCGTTGATCCTCTTTGCCACTACAGGTTTTATGTTTGTCGCCGCGGCGGCGGACCTGATCATGGTCTTTCTGGCCATCGAAACCCTCTCGATTGCCACGTACATCCTGGCTGGTCTGCTGCGCGAGGACCCCCGCTCGCAGGAAGCGGCGTTCAAATACTTTATGCTAGGGGTCTTGTCGTCGGCCTTTTTCCTCTATGGTATTGCCACGATCTATGGTGCTTTGGGCAACACCAACCTGGTGCACTTAGCACAAGTCCTGGGCCAGGGCGACTTCTCACCGCTGCTGCTGATGGGCATGGCCCTCCTGATCGTGGGTTTGGGATTCAAGGTCGCTGTTGTGCCCTTTCACATGTGGGCCCCGGACGTCTATGAGGGTGCTCCCACCACCGTGACGGCCTTTATGACGGCTGGTCCCAAAGCGGCAGCCTTTGCCGCGTTCTTGCGGGTCTTTTTCCAGGGGTTTACCACGCCAGAAATGGTCCAGCACTGGGCCCCGATCTTTGCCTTCCTGGCCGCGTTAACCATGATCTTGGGCAATTTTGTGGCCATAGCGCAGCAGAGTCTGAAACGCATGCTGGCGTATTCCAGCATTGCGCATGCCGGCTATGCCTTTGTGGCTCTCGTAGCGCACAATGCCCTGGGGGCCAGCAGTATCCTCTACTACCTGGTGGCCTATACGCTCATGTCGCTCGGAGCCTTCACGGTGCTCATGGTAGTGGCCAGACGTGAAGGCCCACTGTATGCCTTCGACGATTACGCCGGCCTGGGGACTACACACCCTCTGTTAGCGGCGATGATGGCGCTGTTTATGTTCGCCCTCGCCGGTTTTCCGCCTACCGCGGGATTTGCCGGCAAGTTCTATGTGTTCAGTGCTGCGGTGCAGGCTGGCTATTACGGGTTGGCCCTCATCGGGGTCCTGACCAGCGTGGTCTCGGTGGTGTACTACACCCGTGTGGTCATGCTCATGTACATGCGCGAGCCAAACGGAGCGCCACCGATACCGCGTCTGGCCCCCACAACGATGGCGGTGCTGGGCATTACGGCGGTAGGCATTCTGTATATGGGGATCTTTCCTGGGGGGATCATGCGCCTCGCCGAACATTCGGTGGCGTTCCTCTTCCAGGCAAAAATGTGAACCGGAAAACTGTCACCTCACTCGCGTAAAACTGCTACTCGACCTGGCATACTCTGCCCCCGCTCTCTATGACGCCTGACGCTGGCCGCCTCTGTCTCCCTCGACCTCACGGCGCATGCATTATAGGGTGCAATGGCACGGTGTGCATCTGGGAGGGAGCTATGCCGGCATGGGGTTTTTGCTTAACATCTTAGGGCAGACAGTGTAAGCTGACAGAGAAATACCCTGGGGTCATACATCCAGCATTGTTCATAGAGCTATGACATCGCAGCCACAGCACGAGACAGCACAATTACCCATATCTCTGGCTCCTGAATTGCTTCTCGCCGTCCATCCCGATAAGGGGCCAATCATTGTCGACATCGCCCCACGGCTGGCGTCGTGGACTGGACACTCGGTGGCGGAACTCATCGGACAGCCTCTTGAGCAGGTCTTCCACGAGGTTATGCCCGGATTGCCCGTGGTGGTCGAAGAGGTGCTGCGTTCTGGCATGCCCATCCACGACTACCGTCTCACATATACAGATCATGACGGCATCCAACGCACTGCGGTCCTGCAGGCGGGGGCGCGCGCCGGCACGCCAGGGCAGCCGTACCGTCTGGTCGGGCTGCGTCTGGAGGAACTACCACAGCGGGCTAGCAGCGCAGAGGAGGACAAGCAGCCCCGGCGCTGGCCCGGACTTTTGGGTCAGGCGCCTGCTTTCGTCCGTGTGTTGCATAAAATCGAGCTCTATGGGCCGACAGACGCGCCGGTATTGATTACAGGCGAGACCGGTACTGGCAAAGAAGTCGTGGCACGGGCGCTGCACGAGTGTAGCCAGAGGCGCCAGAAACCCTTCGTTGCCGTCAACTGCGCTGCCCTGTCAGAGGAACTTCTGGAGTCAGAGCTCTTTGGGCACGAAAAGGGGGCGTTTACAAGTGCCATACGGGCGCACCGGGGACGCTTTGAGCGGGCTCATGGCGGCACGCTGTTGCTCGACGAAATTGGCGATATGCCTGTACGGCTACAGGTGAAACTGTTACGAGTCCTGGAAGAAGGCGTCATCGAACGCGTCGGTGGGGAGCGCGAAATACCCGTTGACGTGCGCGTTGCAGCGACTACGAATGTCCCCCTAGAAATGGCCCTACAGACTGGTGCGTTCCGCCCTGATCTGTATCACCGTCTGGCCGTCTTGCGCATCCATATGCCGCCGTTGCGCCAGCGCATCACGGACCTGCCGCTTCTGGTCGCACATTTTCTGGACCTCTTGAACCAGAAATACCGCCGGCACGTGCGCCGCCTAACGCCTGACGCCATGGCCTTGCTGAGCGACTATGCCTGGCCTGGTAATATCCGTGAGCTGCGCAACGTGTTAGAGCGGGTCTATGTGGAGACAGGTGGCGAGGTCATTGGACGCAAGGCGTTCGACGAATGGGTCGAAGAGCGCGAGCAGTTCTCGCCGGGGGCCTGGAATGTTGAGGCCCGGCAGACGTCTCTGGCTGAGCGCCCGGTGCTGATCACCCCGTATCCTGGCGCTGGCGCGTACCGCGTTGTGCCAGCGCGTTTGCCGGCGGGGCCAGAGACCCCGCCGACCATCGAGGTCGCCCCTACAGCGTTTACCTATCTCGAGAGCCCAACGCAGACACGTCAGGTGCCACTGGAGGGCACGCCACCAGCAGGCCCGCAGGAATTAACACCAGAGCGCCTGGTGCAGGCGTATCAACGTGCTGCCGGGAACCTCACCAGGGCAGCCCGCTTCTTAGGGGTGCATCGCGCCACGTTGTACCGCCATATGCAGGCCCTGGGTTTGACACGGGATGACCTGGCAGCAGCCCCTACCACGACTACGGGAGCAAGAGAGTAGGGCAGCGCCAGCTCTGGGGGAGTGTTCAGGCTCGCCCGGTGGCTTCGCCATGGAGGAGCGACACGCAGCGGTACACTTTGGTGCAGAGAGGGTTCTGACAGAGATAACGTTGGGTGCCGCGGGCCGTTTTGCCGCGTTTGACGCTGGGGTCACTCTGACAGTGCGGGCAGCGGACGGCGATGAACGTCAGGGGCCCATTCCTTCCTATGAGAAGCTACGAAGATGAGGCCCAGTGTGACATTCATCGCAGTCCATCTCCACTTTTGAAACACTACCCAATCATTTATGACGACCCCGTGCCGGACTACGCTTTTCTGTCGTCTTCCCAGAGTGGTGATGCGTGGTATGCGACCGTTGCAGTGTATGGCTTTGCTGGTGATGTGGCGTTTGTAGCGCTTCGCGCCGCTTCTCATGACGCACTGGCGGGGCCACATGGCGCGTGGCACGGTGTGCTGGACGCGCTACAGTGGCCCGTGTCCCTTTGCGGTGCTCTCCAGGACGTGCTGACTGCATGGCGTGGCGTTGACGGCCTGGCTTGGGCTGCCGGAGCCCCGAGTGTGCTGGTTGCCGGTGGCCACGGCGCACACTGTTTGGCTTGCGTGTGTGCGATTTTTTTCTGGTAACATGCTGGGTATGGACATCCTCCTGACTATAGGCACCGCTCACTACACGCAGGAGCGCCAGTTTGTGCAGACTGATATCCAGGCGTGGATCTTGGGGGCCAAAATGCTTTGCCTCCCGCACTGCGGCCAGAAACATACGTTGGGCGATCGCGTAGTCGCCACGCTCATAGGCTTCCTCACCGGCCTGTTGATATGCCTCCCACGACGCATGGGCAGGGAGAGCCCAGACCATGCACCACCCCACACACACTAACAGCCATACCCTCGGGTGCATCATCTCAACTCTCCCCAGCCTTGCGTATCCGCTTGCAGCCATACTCACTACGGCCTGGCATTATATGTCGATGGGACAGCGCACCGTCAAGCACCTGGCACAGGGAAAGCGTTGACACACTCCAGGGCTTTGCCTATGATAGCGTTCTCTGGTCATGATGCCACGTCTGATTTCTTAGGAAGGGTAACGGTGCCATGTCTGAGGCTCTCCATCGTGCCACACAGACGATTACCCCCAGTGACCTGCCACGCATGGTCCTGTACCAGCGTGACCTCCCAGCGGCCCTGCGCGATTTTCTCCCAACGCGTGACAATATCCTGGACAACGAGACCATGGCGCAGCAGGGTTTCCCTGGTAGCACGGCGGAGCGTTTTCGCGCTGTGGGGCGTATCACCGGCTACATGGGCGAATTTGCGGCTCCGGCCCCAGAGGGCGATGAAATCCCGGCTGGCTACGATCTGCTCGCCGCCACGGTCGTCCACCTCTTCGACGACCCGGAAGGTGTGTCCCGCTGGATGGACGAGATCTTCATAGGCGAGTTTTGTGCACGTGTCGACCAGGAGTTGCACCCTGGGCAACGCCTCCTCACGGTCGAGCGTCTCACGCCGCGCGGCTTTGCGGATCAGGCCGTGGGCCTGCGTGTGCTCCAGAGTAATGAGCCAGGCCCTGTGTCGTCGACGATCATCGATTTCCGTGTCGGACGGCTCCTGGGTGTAGCTTATGTCGCAACGCTCGGGAACTGTGAACGTCTGGCGCTGGTCGAGCAGCTCGCGCACACGCTGGAGCGGCGTTTCGTCCAGGTGGCTTTGGAGGTGCGCTAGCCCCTGCGTCCACGCTCGCTCACCGTCCATCCCACCTTGAGAGAAGAGTACGCGCATGCAATTCGGTTACTTCACCCTCACTGATACCCCCCCGGCCTACGGGACGGGACGCCGGAACCCGCAGCAATTTCTCCGTGAAGTGCTGCATGAGGCGCTCCTGGCCGAGGCACTCGGCTTCAACTCTGTCTGGGTGCCGGAGCACCATTTTGGTCTGTTTGGCTGCCTCCCCACGCCAGCCGTGTTTCTGGCGCACGTGGCCGCCAAAACGACCCGCATCAAGCTGGCCCCGGCCACCGTGCTGTTACCCTGTAACCAACCAATACGCGTAGCGGAAGAGTATGCCATGCTCGACCTACTGAGCGACGGTCGGGCGATTTTCTCCGCGGGTCGCGGCTATGACAAGCGCGAGTACGATGCCTTTGCCATCCCCTTTGACGAGAGTCGTGCCCGCTTTGATGAGGAGATGCAGCTCGTCCGTACCGCCTGGACGGAGGAGGAATTTACCTTTGCGGGACAATTCCACCAGGTGCTGGAGCCGTTGACTGTCCTGCCCCGTCCAGTGCAGCAGCCGCACCCGCCTATCTACGTGGCATGCTTTAGTCGGCCAACCGTCGAGATGGCGGCGCGGGGTGGGTTTAACGCCATTTTTGCCCCCTTTGCTGCGACCATGATGTTTGGCAGCCTCCAGGAGGCTGTGGCGCAGTTCAAGGCTCTCGCCCGTGAGGCAGGGTATCCGCACAGCAAGGTGATGTGCTCGTACTTTTTCTGCCTCGCCGACTCCCCCGCCGAGGCACTCTGTGCCAAAGAGCGCCTGCTGTACTACCTGCAGGGCATTCTGCCGGCTTTCCCGGATGACCGGCGCACAGCACCGCCACACATCGCTTACTTCGTCGATATTGTCGAACGCCTGCGAGCCATGCAGCCGCACGATCTCGGCGAGCGCAGCATCGTTACTGGCGATCTGGAGCAATGTCTGGCGACCTTGAAGCACGTCGAGGCAGCGGGCATCGAAGAGGTGATCCTGTATTTCAACTTTGGGGCCTACAGCCATACCAACACGCGGCGTATGATGGAGCGCTTCGCCCGCGAGGTGATGCCCCATTTCGCAGGATAGCCAGGAGGACATCATGCCAGATGTGCGTAGCGTCACTATTATAGGCGGCGGGGTGATTGGCTGCTTCCTCGCTTATCGTCTCGCTTTAGAAGGCATGCCCGTCACGGTCATTGAGCGCCACGCTGTTGGCGCTGGTGCCACCGGGGCGTCGGCGGGGAACGTGCAGCCTGGCGTCATGGGAGGGATTGTCGATGCGCAAGGGGTACTCGGGACCTTGGGAGCGCAAAGTTTGCAGCTGCACCGGAGGTTCTTGCCGGCCATTAAGGAGTCGAGTGGGCTCGATCCGCTGGACCACGAGGTACAGTACTTCTATGCTGCCCTGGAGGCGCAGGAAGTGACCGAGACCCAACAATTCACGGCGGCGCTACAAGCGCATAGACTGCGTGCCGAGTGGATCGATGGCCCTGCTGCCCGGGCGCTTGAACCGCGCCTGGCCCCACACATTCTGGGAGGAGCGCTGCACCAGGACTGCTTTCAGATGGATGCCTATAGGTTTGTCTCCGCCCTGTCCCAGGCGGCACAGCGCCACGGTGCGCAGCTCCAGTATGGCGAAGTGGTCGGCTTGCAGCGGGCTGGCGAACGGGTCACTGGCGTGCTGCTCAAGGACGGCTCCACCATGACGTGCGAGACCCTGGTACTGGCCATGGGCGCCTGGACAGGTGTGGCCCTGGCACAGTGGTTGGGTCTCGCTGTGCCGATTGGTCCGTATCCCCTCCAGAAGCTGCACGTCCGCCCAGCCGGTCCTATGCCACGCTGCGCCGTGCGCTGGGGTGATGTGAACATGGTGGCACGGCGCGACGGTGTGATGCACGTGGGCAGTAAACACGATCCGACAGGCTTTGAGGTGCATCCTACCGATATGGGCCGGCACTGGCTGTTGGAACGGTTCCAGACGGTCTTCCCGAATCTGGCGGCTGAGGTGGTTGAAGCCCGAGCCGGTCTCGGTGCCGAGACGCCTGACCGCACCCCTATCGTTGGTCCATTGCCGGGATACGACGATGTCTATGTGTCTGTACCCAGCACGAATGGTTTTCTGTTATCCGCAGTGATGGCTGACATGCTGAGCGCACTCCTGGTACGCGGGGAGCAACATCCGCTCTTACCCACGGCGCTGCCGGCGCAGGCCATGCAGCGTGCCTTCGAGTAATCTAGTGGACCTCTACACTGCCGGCCAGATGACGTGGATGCGCTCAGGATTGAGCCATACCGTTACCGGGCCATGGCGTTGCTGCCTGGCAGCGCCCGGATCAGGTTGGTCAACAATCCACTCATGGCCATTGATCTGCACCCAGTAGCGCATCACATGACCGAGGAATGCCTGCCGCACTATCGTACCCGCTAACCCGATACGGGCAGGATGCCCCGGATGGTCAGACGCATCGTCGCTCATGGTCAGTGTTTCAGGGCGTATGCAGAGTTGCACAGTATCGCCGAGCTGACCCGCCGGAGGCGCCACAGGCACGCTGAAACACTGTTCGCCAAGCCTCACAGTGAGCGTGTGCTCACTGCGCTGCACCACCACGGCAGGTTGCAGATTGGCGGAGCCGACGAACTCGGCCATGAACGGCGTCCGTGGGTGGTAGTAAATATCCCCGGGCGTACCCCACTGTTCCACCCGCCCCTGGTGCATGACGGCGATCCAATCAGACATTGCCAGAGCCTCGGATTGATCGTGCGTCACGTACAGGAACGTGATGTTGAGGCGCTGCTGCAAGGCGCGTAACTCCCAGCGCATGCGTTCGCGCAGATTGGCGTCGAGGTTGCTCAGCGGCTCGTCAAGCAGCAGCACTTTGGGGCGTACCACCAGGGCGCGCGCCAGCGCCACGCGCTGCTGCTGACCGCCCGAAAGTTGCTTTGGCCAGCGCTCGACTAAGTCTGAGAGGTCGACAAATTGGAGGGTTTCCGCCACGCGCTGCGCGATCTGGCCTCTCGGCAATCCGGCCAGGCGCAAGCCATAGGCCACATT
>Ga0081538_10002195_pt1 | contig 19350 bp, 18 predicted proteins | sample TabmetS5T2R1_FD_71022 | JGI IMG/M metagenome (GOLD analysis project Ga0081538, IMG submission 71022) | Tabebuia heterophylla rhizosphere microbial communities from the University of Puerto Rico - S5T2R1 | ecosystem: Host-associated > Plants > Roots > Rhizosphere ... | reverse complement strand
AAGCTCGACGGCTACATGCGCCCCCTCATCCAGCTGTCCCAGGAGCGGGTCGCGGCCGGCCAGGAGCCGCTGTTCCAGTCGCACATGTGGGACGGGTCGGCGGTGCCGCTGGACGAGAACCTCCAGATCGCCGCCGAGCTGCTGGAGGCGTGCGCCAAGGCCCGGATCGTCATGGAGATGGAGATCGGCGTGGTCGGCGGCGAGGAGGACGACGTGGTCGGGGAGATGAGCGACAAGCTCTACTCGACCCCCGAGGACGCCCTGCGCACGGCCGAGACCCTGGGGACCGGCGAGCGCGGCCGCTACCTGCTGGCCGCCACCTTCGGCAACGTCCACGGCGTCTACAAGCCGGGCCACGTCAAGCTCCGCCCCGAGCTGCTCCAGGAGCTGCAGCGGGCCGTGGGCGAGAAGGTCGGCAAGGACCACCCCTTCGACCTCGTCTTCCACGGTGGGTCGGGGTCGCTGCTGGCCGAGATCCGCGAGGCCATCGGCTACGGGGTGGTCAAGATGAACGTCGACACCGACACCCAGTACGCCCTGACCCGGCCGATCGTCGACCACATGTTCAAGAACTACGACGGCGTGCTCAAGGTCGACGGCGACGTGGGCGTGAAGAAGACCTACGACCCGCGCACCTACATGGCCAAGGCCGAGGCCTCCATGGCCGCCCGGGTCGCGCAGGCCTGCGAGGACCTCCAGTCGGCCGGCACCTCCCTGGCCAACGCCTGACCCGGCCGGTGCCCACCCGCCCCCTGGGCGCCACCGGCCTCCAGGTCAGCCCGGTCGGCCTCGGCCTGGCCGCCCTCGGCCGCCCGGCCTACATCGACCTCGGCCGCGACGCCGACCTCGGCGCCGACCGCAGCGTCGACGCCCTGGAGCGCCGCTGCCACCAGGTCCTCGACGCCGCCTGGTCGTCCGGCGTCCGCTACCTGGACGCCGCCCGCTCCTACGGCCGCTCCGAGGCCTTCCTCGCCTCCTGGCTGCGGTCCCGGCGGCTCGACCCCTCCGAGCTCACCGTCGGCTCCAAATGGGGCTACACCTACGTCGGCGGCTGGCGCATGGACGCCGACACCCACGAGGTCAAGGACCACTCCCTGGCCGCCCTGACCCGCCAGGAGGGGGAGACCCGGGCCCTGCTCGGCGACCACCTCGACCTCTACCAGGTCCACTCGGCGACCCTCGACAGCGGCGTCCTCGAGGACCGGTCGGTCCTGGACGAGCTGACCCGCCTTCGCGACCAGGGGGTGGTCATCGGCCTGTCCTCCAGCGGCCCCGCCCAGGCCGACACCATCCGCCGCGCCCTCGAGCTCACCACCGCCGGCGCCGCCCCGTTCGCCTGCGTCCAGGCCACCTGGAACCTCCTGGAGCCCTCCGCCGGCCCAGCCCTCGCCGAGGCCGGCGCGGCCGGCTGGGGCGTGATCGTCAAGGAGGCCGTGGCCAACGGCCGCCTCACCCCCCACGGCCACGGCCCGGCCACCGAGGTCCTGGCCCGGATCGCGGCCAGGCGCGGCGTCGGCATCGACGCCGTCGCCCTCGCCGCCGTCCTCGCCAACCCCTGGGTCGGCGTGGTCCTGTCCGGCGCGGTCACCCCCACCCAGCTGGCATCCAACCTGGCCGCCCTCCAGGTCGACCTGGACCCGGCCGAGCTGGAGGAGCTGGCCACCCTGGCCGAGGCCCCCGAGCGCTACTGGAAGGAGCGCGCCGCCCTCAGCTGGTCCTGAGGACCGCTCAGCCCGGCGGCAGGTTCCCCACCGGCTTCCCCTCGGCCTGCGCGGCCACCCAGTCCCGCAGCCACATCCCGCCATTGGTCAGCGTGTAGAACTCCGGCCGCGGCAGCGCGCAGTGCTCCGACCCCTCCAGCAGGCAGGAGCGGAAGTTCGGGCTGGAGGCCCGGATGGCGGCCAGGTTGCCGAGCAACGCCCGCCCGAAGCGCTCCGGCGAGCCCCCAGCGGCCTCCCAGAACCGCCGCTGGACGGCGTCCTCGGCGAAGTTCACCTGCGCGAACGACGCCCGCGGATAGTGGCCGGCGACCGCCCGGTAGAACCGCGGCGTGGTGAACCGGTCCCGCGGGATCGCCCGCACCCCCGGCACCCAGTCCGGCAGCACCCGGTCGGCCCCCCACAGCTCCCGCAGATCGGTCGGCTCGCTGAACAGGAAGCCGAGCGAGTCCCCCAGCTGCGCCACCTGCGCCCGCGGATACTGCCGGATGATCCGCGGCGCATGCAGGATCGACCCGACACTGCCGGCGCTGCACCCGGTCACGAACACCCGTCGCGGGTCGGGGACCTTGCTGAACACCCAGCCGAGCGCGGCCGTGGCGTTGACATGCCCGCGGTGGTGGATGGTGACGTCCGCGCCGCCCGAGCGGTAGGTGCGGACCGCGTCCCCGGCGTACACGTCGCCGGTGCAGGAGGGGACGTACAGCACCGACCACCCCCGGAACGGGTTCCGCGGGTTGTCCAGGTCGAGCACCCCGGCCCCATGCGACGGGTCGTCGCTGGCATCCACGTCGTCGTCGAAGAAGGTCGACCCGGCCGCGCACGACCGGTAGTCCCAGCAGCCGCCCCCGCCCTCGAAGAACACCAGCAGCCGGTCCGGCGCCCCCAGCCGCGCCCAGAAGGCGAACCGCCCCCCACGCCCACACCGCGTCCGCCCGCCCGGCTCGACCCGCTCCCACCGCGCCGGCGCCGCCACCGCGGAAGTGGCCGACGGCTCCGCCGGCTCCGGCGGCCGGTCGCCCCCAGTGCAGCCGGCGACGGCCGCCACCAGCAGAACCCAGAGCGCGACCCCGACCCGACCCCGTCCCCGCATCACCAAACCGTACCCCGCCGCGATTGAATGGGCTCCACGGAGCGCCCGCCCCGCCAAGCCGTCGTGAACGGAGGAGCCATGGACCTGGGCCTGGAAGGAAAGGTCGCCCTCGTGACCGCGTCGTCCAAGGGCCTGGGCCGGGCCACCGCCCTGGCCCTCAGCCAGGAGGGCGCCAAGGTCGTCCTCTGCGCCCGCGACGAGGCCGCCCTGGCCCAGGCGGCCGCCGGCATGCCCGGCGAAACCCTGGCCGTCCCGGCCGACGTGGCCGACCCGGCGACTCCCCGGCGGCTCGTCGACGCCGCCGTCGACCGCTTCGGCGCCCTGCACGTCCTGGTGGCCAACGCCGGCGGCCCACCCCCCGCCCGCGCCCTGGAGTTCGACGACGACGCGCTGCTGGCGGCGCTCCAGACGAACCTGCTCGGCTCCATCCGCCTGGTCCAGGCCGCCCTCCCCCCGATGCGGGCGGCCGGCTGGGGCAGGATCTGTCTGATCACCTCCAGGGCGGTGAAGGAGCCGATCCCGACCCTGGCCCTGTCCAACACCGCCCGCACCGGCCTCTGGGCCTGGGCCAAGACCGCCGCCGCCGACCTGTTCGACGAGCGCATCACCCTCAACCTGGCCTGCCCCGGCATCCACGACACCGACCGCGCCCGCGAGACCGGCATGACCGCCGGCGGCCCGGTCGGCGACCCGGCCGACTTCGGCAAGGTGGTGTGCTTCCTGTGCTCGGAGCCGGCCGGGTTCATCAGCGGCACCGCCATCCTGGTCGACGGCGCCACCACCACCGGCCTGCTGTAGACGAGGAGGCGCCATGACCACCGCCCAGCCGACCGTCACCGTCGCCGGGACCGGTTCGGCCCGCGCCGTTCCCGACACCGCCGTGCTCGAGCTCGGGGTCGAGACTCGCGGCTCGGCCCCGGCCCAGGCCCTGGAGGGCTGCCGCCGCGCCCTCGACCAGGTCCTGGCGGCCCTCGACGCCGAGGGGGTCGAGCCGGCCCGCCGCGCCAGCAGCGGCCTGACCCTGCACGAGGACTGGGAGTCGCGCCAGCCGGGCAAGGGCCCGGTCGCCTACCAGGCGGGGGCCCGGCTGACCGTCCGCCTGGCCGACCCGGCCCGGGCCGGGCAGGTGGCCGCGGCCGCGGTCGCGTCCGGCGGCGAGGGCGCCCGCGTGCACGGCCTCGAGCTGGTGGTCGGCGACCTGACGCCCGCGGCCGCGGCGGCCCGGGAGGCGGCCTGGCGGGACGCGCTGGCCCGGGCCGGCCAGTACGCGGCCCTGGCCGGGGTCGCCCTCGGCGAGGTCCTGGAGATCAAGGAGGCGCCCCCGCCACCCCCGGACGCCCGACCCATGCGGCTGCTGGCCGACGCCGCCCCGCCCGGCCCGGCCACCGAGCCGGGGGAGAGCGTCATCTGGGCGGCCGTCACCGTGACCTGGGCCCTGCGCCCCGGCGGCTGACCCTCCAGCCGTAGATCGTGATGCTCATGGTTGCTGGTCGGACAGCAAGGTATGGGTCCGCTTGGAGTCAACGAGTGATCTTCGGGATGGACGCGGCTTCCAGCCGGACCCATGGAGGGTCCGGCTGGGCCGCTTCGGTGGTCAGCTATCGCTCCTTCGACCAGCCTTGGGGCCGCTGCCGCAGCTCGAGCCGGTTACCGTCGGGGTCCAGCGCCGTGATGCGGACACCGAAGGCATAGTCCACGGGCTCCGGTTCCACGAACTCCACGCCGCGGGACCGGAATTCCTCGAAGTCCTTGCGCAGGTCGTCGGACCGGAGGAAGACCGGACCCGCCACCACGCGCCGCTCCGCCGCATCGACCGGACCCTGACCCGGCTTGCCCGGCCACAGCAGGATCTCCATCGAGTCATCGGCCGGCGCGACGGTCAGGAAGCGTCCTTCAGGATTGGGATTGTCGACACGCTTCTGCAGTCCGAGACGCTCGGTGTAGAACTCCAGCGCCCGGTCCTGGTCGCTCACATAGAGCGTCACATACATCAGTCTCTGCAACATCACGTCCTCCTCGTTTGTTCGCGCGCCTCCGCGCTGGTCCTGTCACATCGACCCGGTTTCGCGGGTCACTACTGATGACACGCCAGGACGAGGAAATGTGACAGTGGACGACCAGCAGTGGCTGACCGAGCGGTTCCAACAGCACCGACCCCACCTGCGGGCGGTGGCCTACCGGATGCTGGGCTCACTCACCGACCCCGAACAGCAGGTGCTGCTGGCCGACTCGGTCGGCCTCGCCCCGCCAGCCGTGCGGGCGACTTCGACGCCCTGGTGGCCGTGCTCCACCCCGACGTCGTGGTCCGTGCCGATTCCAGCCCGAGCCGCCCGCGCAGGTCCGCGGTGACCCGTGGAGCAGCCGCCGTCGCCCGCCAAGCCCTTCAGGGCGCAAGCCCCGCCGCACAGGTGCACCCGGCCCTGGTCAACGGCGCGGCCGGCGCCGTCCTCACGATGGACGGGCAGCCCCACGCCGTGTTCGCCTTCACCATCGCCGAGGGCAAGATCGTCCAGATCGACGCGGTCGCCGACCCAGACCGCGTCGCACGGCTCGCCGCGCCCGTCCTCGCCGGCGCGTGACCCTCTCCCTCAACGGTCAAGATCGACCGACCAGGCCGGCGGCCGCCCGCAGGTCGGGGGTGGCGAAGCCCTCCTCGAATCCGCCGTACAGCTCCCGCAGCCGGTCATGGGCCCGCCCGGTCCGGGCCCTGTCGGGGAGGCGGCAGCGGCGGATCGCGGCCCGCAGCTCGGGCGAGCGGGCGCCGCGCCCGGCGGCCAGCTCCATGGCCAGGTCGTAGGCCTCGGCGGCCTGGCCGGCGCGCCGCGGGTCGCGGGCCAGCAGGTCGCCCCGGAGCCGGTGCAGCTCGGGCAGGTAGTAGAAGGGGCGGGCGGTCCCGACCAGCTCGATCGCCTGCTCGACCGCCGCCAGCCCCTGGGCCAGGTCGCCGTTGGCGGCCAGGGCGTCGCCGAGCAGGCCGAGGTAGTAGGGGTGGTCGAGCTCGGCCCCGGTGGCCAGGTAGGTGGCCAGCCCTTGCCGGAGCTGCTCGACGCCGTCGCCGGCGCCGCCGACGCCACGGGCCCAGCCGCCCAGGATGGCCGCCTGGGCGGCGCGGATCGGGAAGCCGTGCTCGGTGGCGGTGGCCGCGGCCCGCTCGGCCCAGCCCAGCGTCTCGGCCGGCTCGCCCCGGTACTGGTGCAGGTAGGCCAGCTGCACCTGGGCGCTGGCCAGGCTGTAGGGGTGGACGGTGGCCAGCGCGTGGGCCTGGGTGGCGTGGGCCAGGGCGCTGTCGGGGCGTCCGAGGAACCACAGCGCCAGGGCGGCCCAGTCGTGGCAGGAGACGGCCGGGTGCTCGCCGTAGGGGGCCAGGTAGGCGTCGTCGCGGCCCGGGTCGTAGAGGGCGAGGCCCTGCTCGGCGTAGCGGACCGACCGGGCGGCCGCGCCCTGGTGGAAGGTGGAGCAGGCCAGCAGCTCGTGGGCATGCACGGCCATGTCCTCGTCGCCGAGCAGCAGCACCTCGGTCAGCAGGGCCTCGGAGCGGTGGTAGCGGCCGCGGAACTCGTTGACGGCGGCCAGGCCGTGCAGGACCAGGGCCAGCTCGCGGCGCAGCCCCAGGGCCTCGGCGAGGTCGCGGGCCCGGGTGTAGGCCGCCTCGACCTCGGGCGAGGCGAACCCGCGGGTGGCGATCAGGGCCGGGCCGAGCATGATCTGGGCGGTCAGCTCGGCCTGGTCGCGGGCGGCGCCCTCGGGGATCCGCGGCAGGGTGGCCAGCAGCAGCTCCAGCTGCTGGATGGCCTCGCGGTGGGCGCTGCGCCGCAGGGCCTGGGCGGCGGCCGCCTGGAGGTAGCCGACGGCCCTGACGTGGTCGTGGCCGCCCAGGAACTGGCTGGCCAGCTCGGCCGCCCGCTCGGGGGCGTCCGGGCCGTAGGCCCGCTCCAGCCGCTGGGCCACGGCGGCGTGCAGCCGCACCCGGCGCCCCGCCGGGATCCGCTCGTACAGCACCGTCCGGTGCAGGTCGTGGGCGAACCGGAACCCGGCCGAGACGGTGCCGTCCGGCCAGGCGACGGTGCCGGTGGCTCGCAGGAAGCGGCCGGCGCGGGCCAGGGCCGCGCAGCGTCCCTCGACCGCCTCCACGGTCGCGCCGGCCGCGGGCTCGGCGCCGGCCGCGGTCGCGGCGGCGAACTCGACCCCGCCGACGGCGGCCGCCTCCAGCATGGCCAGGTCGGCGGGGTCGAGCCGGTCCAGCTGGAGCTCGAGCAGCCGGCGGAGGTCGTGGGGGACCTCGGGGTCGGTCCCGCCGGGCGGGGGGGCCAGCTCCCAGCGGCCGCCGTCGGGCCGCAGCGCGCCCGCGTCGGTCCAGGCCTGGGCGAGCTGGACCACGAACAGCGGCACCCCGTCGGTGCGCCGGTGCACCAGCCGGGCCAGCTCGTCGGTGACCTCGGCGCCGGGGAGGCCGCGGCCCAGCACCGCCGCCACCTCCCTGGCGCCCAGCTCGGCCAGGGGCAGCTCGGTGGCCAGGCCGCGCAGCCGCAGCTCGGCGGCGACAGCGGCGATCGGGGCGCCGCCGGCCTGGGCGTCGGCCGGCCGGTAGGTGCCGACCAGCAGCAGCCGGGTCGGGGTGTCGCGGCGGGCCAGCCAGTCCAGCAGGTCGACGGTGGAGGGGTCGGCCCAGTGGAGGTCCTCCAGGACCAGGGCCAGCGGCCGCTCGGCGCCGATGGCCTCCAGGGCCTCGGCCGCCTCCCGCAGCATCCGCCCCTGGGTCCCGCCCAGCGCCCGCCGCTCCAGGTCCTCCCGGTCGGCCCCGCCGACGAGCGCCGGCATCTGCGCCAGCCAGGTCGGGGCCAGCCGGGCCAGCCAGTCCAGCGCCTCGGCGTCGTCCCGGCACAGCCGGTCGAGGGCGTCGAACACCGGCAGGTACGGCTCGGGCGCGCCCCGATGCTCCAGGCACTGCCCCCGGGCCACCCGCCCCGCCGTCGCCGCCGCGAACCCCTCGACCAGGGTCGTCTTGCCGATCCCGGCCTCGCCGGTCACGAACACCACCTGCCGCCGCCCCTCGTCGGCGAGGCGGTACAGCTCGACCAGCCGGCCCAGCTCGGCCTCCCGCCCAATCGGAGCCAGGGTCGGAGTCGGCGCCGGGGTCGGAGTCGGAGTCGGCGCCGGGGTCGGAGTCGGAGCCGGGGGCGGCGCCGGAGTCGGGGCGGCCCTCACCAACCCGGGCCCGGGCTGAGTCCCCCGGTGGGGGAGCGTAGCCGACCCAGGATTGGCGCGCGCCTGGCTGTCCACAGCCCCGGCCGCCGTCCCAGCCGCAGCCGCGGTCCCAGCCGCAGCCGCGGTCCCAGCCGCAGCCGCGGTCCCGGCCGGGACCGGGGCGCTGGCCCCGGCCTCCTGGACCGGGGCCAGGAAGCGGTAGCCGCGGCCGTGGACGGTGCCGATGATCCGCTGCTCGCGGCCGCTGTCGCCGACCGCCCGGCGGGCCGCCTTGAGGCGGCTGGTCAGGGCGGACTCGCTCACGAAGCGGCTGCCCCAGATCTGGTCCAGCAGCTCGGTCTTGGGAACGACCCGGTCGCGGTGGCGGGCCAGGTAGGCCAGGACCTCGAACACCTGGGGCTCCAGGTGGACCAGGGCGCCGCCCCGGCGCAGCTCGTAGCGCTGGTCGTCGAGCTCGCAGTCGCCGAACCGGTAGATCATCCGGCCCGCCTCCCCGATTCCTCCATGCCGTCTCCAAGGTTGGGCGCCCGCCCGACCGTTACCGTGACGGAACCAAGCGCAACTGTCACGAGCAGGCGGTGAGCCAGATGACAGCCCAGCCGGTCGTCCCGGTCGGTCAGCCCGAGGAGCGCCAGGCGTTTCTGCAGGCGCTCACCACCGAGCACTTCACCCTCCAGACGGCCCGGGCGGTGGCCGTCAACGAGGGCAACGGCCGCGCCACCCTGTACATCGGGGCGCTGTCCAGCGCCCTGGTCGCCCTGGCCCTGGCCGCCCAGCGGGCCCCGCTGGGCGAGGTCTTCTACGTGGTCGCCCTGACCGTGCTCCCGGCCGTGCTGTTCCTCGGTCTGGTCACCTACGTCCGGGTGCTGCACAGCTCGATCGAGGACATCCTGTATGCCCGGGCGATCAACCGGATCCGCCACTACTACACCGAGATCGACCCGTCGCGGGCCCACTACTTCCTGCTGTCGGGCCGCGACGACTTCCGCGGCGCCCTGGCCAACATGTGCATCCGGGACTCCTGGACCCAGTTCCTGTTCACCATGCCCAGCGCCGTGGCCGCCATCAACGGGCTGCTCGGCGGGGTGACGGTGGCCCTGGCCATCGCCCTGGCCGCCGGGCCGCCGCTGCCGCTGACGGTGCTGGCCGGGATGGTGTCGGGGACCGCGGTGCTGGCCCTGCACGTCGCCTACCAGGTGCGCCGGTTCGCCGTCATGAAGGCCACGGTGGCGGCGGCGTTCCCGACGCCGCGGCGCCCGACCCTGGTCCCCTGACCTGACCCGGGGTGGTGTGGCATAGCATTCCCGCTATGCGCACCCAGGTGGGGATCGTCGGGGCCGGGCCGGCCGGGCTGCTGCTGTCGCACCTGCTCCACCTGGAGGGGGTCGACTCGGTGGTGCTGGAGCTGCGCAGCCGCGAGTACGTCGAGCAGCGGGTCCGGGCCGGGGTGCTGGAGCAGGGCACGGTCGAGCTGCTGGAGTGGGCCGGGGTGGCCGACCGGCTCCGCCGCGAGGGCATGGTCCACCACGGCATCGAGCTGCGCTCCAGCCGCCGCCGCCACCGCGTCCCCCTGACCGACCTGACCGGCCGGTCGATCACCATCTACGGCCAGCAGGAGGTGGTCAAGGACCTGATCCGGGCCCGGCTGGAGGCGGGCGGCCAGGTCCTGTTCGAGGTCTCCGACGTCCGCCTGGAGGGCCTCGACGGCGACCGGCCGACGATCCGCTTCCGGGCCGACGGCCAGGCGCAGGAGCTGGCCTGCGACGTGGTCGCGGGCTGCGACGGCTTCCACGGGGTCTGCCGCGACGCCGTCCCGGCCGCCGCCCGCCAGCTGTTCGAGCGCGACTACCCGTTCGCCTGGCTGGGCGTGCTGGCCGCGGTCGCCCCCTCCAGCGAGGAGATCGTGTACGCCTCCTCCGATCGCGGCTTCGCCCTCCACAGCATGCGCTCGCCCAAGCTCACCCGCCTGTACCTCCAGGTCGACCCGGAGGAGCCGATCGAGCGCTGGCCGGACGAGCGCATCTGGGAGGAGCTCCAGGCCCGGCTGGCCACCGACGACGGCTGGACCCTGGACGAGGGCCCGATCCTCGACAAGGGCGTCACCGGCATGCGCAGCTTCGTGGTCGAGCCGATGCGCTTCGGGCGGCTGTTCCTGGCCGGCGACGCCGCCCACATCGTGCCCCCGACCGGCGCCAAGGGCATGAACCTGGCCGTGGCCGACGTCCGCGTGCTCGCCGAGGCCCTGGCCGCCTGGTACCGCAACGGCTCCACCGAGCTGCTGGACGCCTGGTCGACCACCTGCCTGCGCCGCGTCTGGCGGGCCCAGGACTTCTCCACCTGGATGACCGGGCTGCTGCACCGGGCGCCCGGCGACGGCCCCTTCCAGCTCCGCATCCAGCGGGCCCGCCTCGACTACCTGGCCACCTCCGAGGCGGCCGCCCGCAGCCTGGCCGAGAACTACGTCGGCCTGGAGCGGGTCTGAGGGACCTCGCTCCCGGGGGGGCCAGGCTTGCGCCCCCCCGAACCCCCCGGCGGCGCCACCAGGCCCGACTGGTAGGCGAACACCACCAGCTGGGCCCGGTCGCGGGCGCGCAGCTTGGTCATGGCCCGGCTGACGTGGGTGCGGACGGTGGCCGGGCTGACCACCAGGCGGCCGGCGATCTCGTCGTTGGCCAGGCCGAGGGCGACCAGACCGACCACCTCCCGCTCCCGGTCGGTCAGCCAGGCCATGTCGGGCGCCGGGCCGGGCCGGTGGTCGGGGCGGGCGACCAGGTCGGCGATCAGCCGCCGGGTCGCGCCCGGGGACAGGAGGGCCTCGCCGCCGGCCACCACCCGGATGGCCCGCAGCAGCTCGGCCGGCTCGGTGTCCTTGACCAGGAAGCCGCTGGCCCCGGCGCGCAGCCCGTCGAACACGTACTCGTCCAGCTCCCAGGTGGTCAGGATCACCACCCGGACCCCGGCCAGGCGCGGGTCGGCGGCGATCACCCTGGTCGCCTCGATGCCGTCCATGCCCGGCATGCGCACGTCCATGAGGACCACGTCGGGCAGCTCGCGCCGGGCCAGCTCGACCGCGGTCCGCCCGTCGGCCGCCTCGCCGACCAGCTCCAGGTCCTCGGTGGCCTCCAGCAGCACCCGGAACCCGGCCCGGAACAGGGCCTGGTCGTCGGCCACAAGGATGCGGATCACCGGGGCAGCCTCGCCCTGACCCGGAAGCCACCGCCGGGTCGGGGGCCGGCCTCCAGCTCGCCCCCTGCCGCCTCGACCCGCTCCCGCATCCCGGCGATCCCCGACCCGCCCGACCCGCGAATCTGCGGGTCGGAGTCTCTCGGTCGTCGGCCGGAGGCCGACTCCACGCCGTTGCCGTCATCTGTGACCTCGACCACCACCTGCTCGGGCCGGTAGGCGACCCGCACCGTCGCCGCGGCCCGGCCGGCGTGCCTGACCACGTTGGTGAGCGACTCCTGGACCACCCGGTAGGCGGCCAGATCGACCGCCGGGGCGAGCTCGGCCGGGTCGCCCTCGACGACCACGTCGACCGCCCGGCCGGCGTCGGCCACCCCGGCGACCAGCTCGCCCAGCTGGCCGAGCCCGGGCGCGGGCGCCCGGGTGGGCCCGCCCTCGGGGTCGCGGAGCACGCCGAGGGCGGCCCGCAGCTCCTGCATCGCCCCGGCGCCGCCCTGGCGGATCGCCTCCAGGGCCGCCTTGGCCTCTTCCGGCCGCCGGTCGATGACATGCAACGCCACCCCGGCCCGGAAGTTGATCATGGCGATGGAGTGTGAGACCACGTCGTGCAGCTCCCTGGCCACCCGCAGCCGCTCCTCGTCGGCGGCGCGGCGGCGCTCCTGGGCGGCCCGCTCGCGCCGCACCCCGGCCGCCCACCCGATCCACAGCGGCACCCCCAGCAGCGTCCCCAGGGCCAGCAGGACCCGCGGGAGCTGGTTGGGCACGTCGTCGTAGAGCCGCTCGCGGCCGTCCGCGACCGCGACCGCCGCCAGCGCCACCAGCAGCATCCCGACCGCGCCGGCCAGGGCCGGGAAGCGCCGCCGGGACACCGCCGCCGCCGCCGTGTAGACGGCCACGCACAGCGGCAGGAACACCGGCCCGTACGGGTGGCGGGCGGCCAGCCAGGCGGCCGTGGCCGCCGCCGTGACCGCCAGCACGGCCAGGGGACGCCGGCGCCGGAAGGCCACCGCCGCCGACGCCACCAGCAGCAACCCCCAGCCGGCCACGCCCGGCGGGCGGCTGGTCGGCTGGTTGTCGACCGCCCCGACGGTGCCGACGACCCCGAAGGCGGCCAGCCCGGCCGCCAGCAGCGCGTCGTCCGCCCACGCCGGACGCCCGGCCCAGATCGGCAAGCCCGCGGAGCGCTCCATGCCCGGCAGTGTCGCCCCCCGTCGAGGCGCTGTCATCCACCCGGGCGCGTACGCGCCCCGTTGAGGCGGCCGGGCGGGCGCGGTCAGAACGTCCCGGTGACGAGCTCGCCCGCCGGCTGCCAGGTCCCCATGACGACGCCGGTGGAGGAGACCTTGCTGTCGACGAGCCGCAGCCCCGAGGGGACGGCGCCGTCCCCGAACAGGCGCTTGCCCGACCCGAGGACCACCGGGAAGACCCACAGGCGGTACTCGTCGACGAGGTTGTGGCGCAGCAGCGACTGGATCAGGTTCGCGCTGCCGTGCACCTGCAGCTCCGGCCCGTCCTCGGCCTTGCGGGCCGCGAGGGCGTCGGCGGCGTCGCCCTCGAGCAGCACCGAGTTGCTCCACGCCTCCAGGTTGGGACGGCTCCGCGACGCCACGTACTTGGTGGCGTCGTTGAACACCTTGCCGCCCGCCTCCTCAGGGGCGGTCGGCCAGAAGGCGGCCATGATGTCGTAGGTCCTGCGTCCCAGCACCATGGCGAACGGCCTGCTGGTGGCCGCGTCCATGACCTGGCCCATCTGGTCGTCCCAGTAGTTCACCGACCAGCCACCGTAGGCGAACCCGCCGTCGTCGTCCTCCCCGGGCCCACCCGGGGCCTGCATGACCCCGTCGAGGGTCACGAAGGTCTGCACGATCAGCTTTCTCGTCACCTGTGTCCTCCGATCGGGTCGCCGGCTCGAAGGGAGACAGGGTAGCTCGTTCCGGTGACATGCCAGCTGATTGACATGTGCAGTTGTGACGGTTATCTACCAATCTAGACGCAGGTGGGAGGCCGATGCGCCGATGCTCGCCGTCGAGAACCTGGAAGTCGTCTACGACGACGTCCTGCTGGTCCTCAAGGGGGTCAGCCTCACGGTGCCCGACCGCGCCGTCGTCGCCCTCCTCGGCGCCAACGGCGCCGGCAAGACCACCGTCCTGCGGGCGGTGACCGGGCTGCTCGGCCTGCACCGGGGCGAGATCACCAAGGGCCGGATCGAGCTGGACGGGCGGCGCATCGACCACCTCGACGCCCCCGAGATCGTCCGGGCCGGCATCGGCCAGGTGATGGAGGGCCGCCGGATCTTCGCCGAGCTCTCGGTGGAGGAGAACCTGCGGGTCGGCGGCTACGCCAAGCCGAAGCAGCTCGGCGAGGGGCTGGACCGGGTGTACGGGCTCTTCCCGCTGCTGGCCGAGCGGCGCGCGCAGGTCGCCGGGTACCTGTCGGGCGGCGAGCAGCAGATGCTGGCCATCGGCCGCGCCCTCATGACCAGCCCCCGCTACCTGCTGCTGGACGAGCCCAGCCTCGGCCTGGCCCCGCTCGTCGTCGCCCAGATCCGCGAGCTCCTCCTGACCATCAACCGCCAGGGCACGGCCCTGCTGCTGGTGGAGCAGAACGCCAGCATGGCCCTGTCCATCGCCGGCCACGGCTACGTCATGGAGGTCGGCAAGCTGGTCCTCGACAAGCCGGCCGCGGTGCTGGCCGAGGACGAGGACGTGCGCGAGTTCTACCTCGGCCTGCACAAGGGCGGGCACGCCCGCTCGTTCCGGGACGTCAAGCACTACCGGCGGCGCAAGCGGTGGCTGTCGTGACCGGGCCCATCCTCCAGGTCGACGACCTGCACCTGAGCTTCGCCGGGATCCGGGCCCTGCGGGCGGTGTCGTTCGAGGTCGGCCCGGGCGAGCTGTTCGCCGTCATCGGCCCCAACGGGGCCGGCAAGACCTCGCTGTTCAACTGCCTCTCGGGCCTGTACCGGCCCCAGCAGGGCGCCATCCGCTTCGGGGGCCGCGACCTGGTCGGGCTCAAGCCCGACCGCATCGCCCGCGCCGGCATGGCCCGCACCTTCCAGAACATCGAGCTGTTCGAGCACCTGACCGTGCTCGACAACCTCCTCCTTGGGCGGCACCTGCACATCGGCTACGGCGTCGCCTCGGCCCTGCTGTGGCTGGGCCGGGCCCGTCGCGAGGAGGTCCGCCACCGGCGGGTGGTCGAGGACATCGTCGACTTCCTGGAGATCGAGCGCTACCGCAAGCTGCCGGTCGGGATCCTGCCCTACGGCATCAAGAAGCGGGTCGAGCTCGGCCGGGCCCTGGCCATGGAGCCGAAGCTGCTGCTGCTGGACGAGCCGGTGTCGGGCATGAACGTCGAGGAGACCGAGGACATGGCCCGCTTCATCCTCGACATCCGCGAGGAGCTGGCCGTGGCCATGATCCTCGTCGAGCACGACATGGGCGTGGTCATGGACCTGGCCGACCGGGTCCTGGCCCTGGACTTCGGCATCCCCATCGCCGTCGGCCCGCCGGCCGAGATCCAGCACCACCCCGACGTGATCCGCGCCTACCTGGGCGAGCAGTACGGGAAGGCGCGGGCCGCGGCGGCCGAGGAGCCGGCCGTGGAGGTGCCCCGATGACCGCGGTCGAGGAGCGCGCCCGGGTCGTCACCGTCCCCTCCCGGATCAGGGAGCGGGCGCGGCAGAGCCCCGAGGCGGTCGCGCTGCGCGAGAAGCGCTTCGGCATCTGGCAGGAGGTCACCTGGCGGCGCTACTGGGAGCAGGTCGAGCTGGCCGCCCACGGCCTGGCCGCCCTGGGGGTCGAGCCCGGTGACCGGGTGGCCATCCACTCCGAGAACCGGCCCGAGTGGTTGTACGCGGACCTGGCCGCCGTGGCCGTCCGGGCCATGAGCGTCGGCCTGTACCCGACCAACCCCCCGGCCGAGGTCGCCTACCTGCTGGCCGACTCCGGCGCCAAGGTGCTGGTGGCCGAGGACCAGGAGCAGGTCGACAAGGCGCTCGAGGTCAAGGACCGGCTGCCCGCCCTGGAGCGGATCGTCTTCGTCGAGCCGCGCGGGGTCCGCACCTACGACGACCCGGCGCTGCTGTCGTGGGAGGCGCTGCTGGAGCTGGGCCGGGACCACCGCGAGCGGCACCCGGGGCTGCTGGAGGAGCGGGCCGCCGACGTGGCCGCCGACGACGTGGCCACCCTCATCTACACCTCGGGCACCACGGGACCGCCCAAGGGGGCGATGCTGACCGTGGCCAACATCGACTTCGCGATCAAGGTCCTCGTCGAGGAGGGCGGCTTCTTCGAGGCCCCCGGCGCCGACGACGTCACCCTGTCGTACCTGCCGCTGTGCCATGTGGCCGAGCGGATCGCCACCGAGTGGGAGAACGCCGCCGCCGGCACCCAGGTCCACTTCGCCGAGTCGATCGAGACCGTCCAGGACAACCTGCGGGAGGTCCAGCCGACCCTGTTCTTCGCCGTGCCCCGCATCTGGGAGAAGATCCGGGCCACGGTCGAGATCCGGATGGCCTCGGCGTCGCCGCTGAAGCGGGCCAACTACCGGTTCTGGATGGGGCAGGCGGCCCGCATCGGGGCCGTGCTGGTCGCCAGCGGCGGCGTCCACACCCCCTCGACCCGGCTGCGCTACGCCCTCGGCTACCCGTTCCTGTTCCGCTCCCTGCGCAAGCGCCTCGGCCTGGCCCGCTGCCGCTTCGCCGGGTCGGGGGCGGCGCCGATCGCCCCCGAGCTGCTCCAGTGGTTCTACGGGCTCGGGGTGGTCATCTACGAGATCTACGGCATGACCGAGAACAGCGCCGTGGCCACCGCCAACCGGCCCGGCCGGGTCAAGGTCGGCACCGTCGGCGAGGCCCACCCCGGGGTCGAGCTGCGGGTCGACGAGCAGATGGACCGCCGGTCGAGTATGCCCGACGCGCATGCGGAGGGCCTGCCAGAGCCTGAGCGTGCGGGAATGCGACGTCGATACTCGACCGGCGGTCCAGGGGAGATCCTGACCCGCCACCCCGGGGTGTTCGCCGGCTACTGGGGCAAGCCCGAGCAGACCACCGAGGTCCTGGCGGCCGACGGCTGGCTGCGCACCGGCGACGTCGGCGAATGGGTCGACGGCACCCACCTCAAGGTCGTCGACCGGCTCAAGGACATCGTCATCACCTCGGCCGGCAGGAACGTCTCCCCCTCCGAGATCGAGAACTCGCTCAAGTTCTCGCCCTATGTCCGCGAGGCGGTGGTGGTCGGCGACCGCCGGCCCTACCTGACCGCGCTGATCGGCATCGAGCTGGACACGGTGGGGGAGTGGGCCCAGCGCCGCCGCATCCCCTACACCACCTACCGCGACCTGTCCGAGAAGCCGGAGGTCCTGGCCCTGGTCCAGGAGGTGGTGGACGACACCAACCGGCGCCTGGCCCGGCCCGACACCATCAAGCGGTTCCGGCTCATCCCCAAGGAGCTCGACCACGAGGACGGCGAGCTGACCGCCACCCAGAAGGTCAAGCGGGCCGCCATCGCCGACGCCTTCGGCGACCTCATCGAGGGCATGTACCGGACGGATCGGGGAGGGCGCTAGTGGAGGAGTTCCTGTCCTCGACCATCCGCGGCCTCGCCCAGGGGTCGCTGTACACCCTGCTGGGCCTGGGGTTCGTGATCGTCTACCGCGGCACCGGGGTGGTGAACTTCGCCCAGCCGGCCCTGATGATCCTTGGCGCCTACTGGACCTCCTACTTCGCCCTGGTCGTGGGGCTGGGCTTCTGGCCCGCGCTGGCCGCGGCCGTGCTGGTCACGGCGCTGATCGGGGTGGCCGTGGAGCGGGTGGCCCTGCGGCCCATGGTCGGCGAGCCGGTGTTCTCGGCCACGATGGTCACCGTGGGGGTGTTCATCGTCCTCCAGGTCGTCGCCGGCGACCTGATCGGGCTGGAGCTTCGCCAGGTCGGCCACCCCTGGGGGCTGGAGCAGACCGAGGTCGCCGGGGTGGTGGTGTTCCAGTCCGACCTGGCCAAGCTGGCCTTCACCGCCACCGTGGTGGCGCTGCTGTGGCTGTTCCTGCGCCACTCCCGCCTGGGACTGGCCATGCGGGCCACGGCGGCCAGCCAGGAGACCGCCCTGGCCCTCGGGGTGCCGGCCGGGCGCATGTTCGGGCTGGCCTGGGCGATCTCGGGGGCGCTGGCCGCGGTGGCCGGGATGCTGGTGGCCACCGGCGGGGCCGGGTTCAGCCAGGCCACCACCCTGGTCGCCCTCAAGGCGCTGCCGGCCATCGTCCTCGGCGGCCTCGACTCGGTGCCGGGAGCGCTGGTCGGCGGGCCGATCATCGGCCTGGCCGAGGCCTACACCAAGACCTACCAGGACGACCTGTTCCCCTGGGCCGGCGACAACGTCGACCAGGTCGTGCCCTATGTGGTCATGCTGGTGGTGCTGCTGGTGCGCCCCTACGGGCTGTTCGGCACCCGGGAGGTGGAGCGGGTGTGAGGGGCCGGCCCGAGCTGTTCACCAGCTACCAGCGCGACCAGGCGCCGCTCAACACCCCGGCCAAGCGGGCCTGGCTGGGGCTGCTGCTGGTCGGCCTGCTGGTGTTCCCCTTCAGCGTGACCGCCGAGCTGACCGCGCTGGGGGCCACCGCCCTGCTCTCGGCGGTCGGCGCCATCGGCCTCAATCTGGTCACCGGCTACGCCGGCCAGGTCTCGCTGGGGCACGCCTTCTTCCTGGGCCTCGGCGCCTACACCGCGGCCGTGCTCTCGGGCGACCCGGACGGCCGGTCGCTCGGCTACGGCCTCGACATGGCCATCTGGCTGCCGGCCGCCGGGCTCGTGCCGGCCCTGGTCGGGCTGCTGGTCGCCCCGGTGGCGATCCGGCTCAAGGGCCTGTACCTGGCCATCGTCACCCTGGGCCTGGTGTTCATCGGCGAGCATCTGTTCCGCGAGCTGGCCGCCGTCACCGGCGGACCCGGGGTCGGCCGGCCGGCCGCCCAGCTGCGGCTGCTCGGGGTCGACCTGGGCCGGCGCAGCGAGATCTTCGGCGGCTACCCGATCACCCGCGAGATCAAGCTGTACCTGATCGCCCTGGTGGTGCTGGTGGCGCTGGCCGTGCCGGCCAAGAACCTGGCCCGCTCCGCCGTCGGCCGGGCCTTCGCCGCCGTCCGCGACCGCGACCTGGCCGCCGAGGTCATGGGCGTCTCGCTGACCCGCCACAAGCTGATCGCCTTCACCATCTCGTCGTTCTACGCCGGCATCGCCGGGGCGCTGCTGCCCACCGTGACCGGGTTCATCGAGCCGGGCAGCTTCAACCTGCTGCTGTCGGTCCAGTTCCTGGCCATGATCCTGATCGGCGGGGTCGCCACCCTCTCGGGGTCGCTGCTGGGGGCGGCGTTCGTGGTCCTGCTGCCCCGGCTGGTCGAGGAGCTGCCCCGCTTCCTCCCCTTCGTGACCAGCGAGTCCACCGGCGGCGTCCTCACCACCTTCCAGCTCCAGACGCTGCTGTACGGGGTGCTGATCGTGGTGTTCCTGATCGCCGAGCCCCGAGGGCTGTTCGGCATCTGGGTGCGGACCCGCAACTACTGGAGAGCCTGGCCGTTCTCGTACTAGCCAAAGGAGGCCCCATGGCCGGCACCGGCAAGCCCCGGATCCTCGTCGCCGTCGCCGCGCTCGCCCTGCTGCTGACCGCCTGCCAGGGCGGCGAGACCGGCGGCGGCGGGGAGGAGGGCGGCGTCAAGACCGACGTCGGCGTCACCACCGATCCCTGCCCGGGCGGCAACGCCGACCGGGACTGCATCTACCTCGGGGTGCTGTCCGACCTCACCGAAGGGCCGTTCCGGGCCCTGGCCGTGCCCATCACCGAGGGCCAGAAGGCGTTCTGGAAGCGGGTCAACGACCAGGGCGGCATCGGCGGTCGCTACGACGTCGACATCGCCACCTACACCCGCGACAACAAGTACAACCCCCAGGAGCACGTGGCCAAGTACCGCGAGATCGAGCCCAACATCCTCGCCCTCGGCCAGACCCTCGGGACCCCGCCCACCCTGGCCGGCCTGCCCCTGTACAAGGAGGCCGACATCATCGCCGCCCCCGCCTCCTGGTGGTCGGGCTGGGAGTTCGAGGACGTCATCCTGGAGAGCGGCTACAGCTACTGCACCGAGGCCATGAACGGGCTCGACTGGGCG
>Ga0081538_10002194_pt1 | contig 19352 bp, 21 predicted proteins | sample TabmetS5T2R1_FD_71022 | JGI IMG/M metagenome (GOLD analysis project Ga0081538, IMG submission 71022) | Tabebuia heterophylla rhizosphere microbial communities from the University of Puerto Rico - S5T2R1 | ecosystem: Host-associated > Plants > Roots > Rhizosphere ... | reverse complement strand
TTAATATATGATTAATATCTCATTAGTTTGTCAATTATTTATTCAACTGCATGTTAATATACCGGATCCTGAACTTAGTGTGTATGGCTCAGATGCCAGCACTGATACCAAAGGAAGTCGAAATCCAGAGACTAAAGAAGATCTACATAATGGTCATCATGCTGGGTTCAATTGCAGCCTCAGTAGAGGTCGACAACTTCGTCGATGGCTCGCTGCACCAGACAGCAATCAGAGATAGCGCATTCACGCCTGCTCACTGGTGGCTATACAGCCACTTCGTAGCTCTCCCATTGGGTTGGGGCTTTGTCGCAGTATATGACAGAAGAGTACCAATCCTTAGGGGACCAGGCAATTCGATGAACACCGGTTTGAAGATTACTATCATTGGCTACCTAGCCACAATGTTCACAATCGGTATCAACGAAATGTGGCACTTCTGGTTCGTCGAAGAAATCTTTGCAGTTCCGAACCACTGGATGTTTAACATGGGTGTCGTCGTGGCATTCATGGGTGCTTTGGCTTATGTAGTCAGAGTATATGCCAGAATGGTAGAACTGGGTGCAGAAACGCCAGCCAAGAACCCATACGTGGCCGAAATGTACAAACTAGCACTTGAAGGAAAGCTGTACAGCAGGTCAATTCCGTAAACTTAGGATTTCGACAATGTCTGGGCAACCGGACCCCGCTTTTTCTATTTTTTGCTTTTAAAAGATAACAAGTTCGGATATGGTGTTATCTTCTAATTATACAAAACCACATAATAAAGATCCCAACAGTCAATTGCGAATAGGTCGTGGCTTGAGCTCTCTTTTTTCTTTGATCTTACAATAGAAGTAGAAATACTAACGCGCTGTCAGATAGACAACCGACTTTATCTCAAGTTCAGGTGTATACGGATATCTAGCTAATCAAATACATAAAGATCTTTATCTTTTGCAAAAATGATATCTTATCATTGCTTTTGGTAAACAATAAATACGAAGGGTTTTTGCATAGTGTCATGCCTGTTGTTGATCCTGTCTGCGGTATTGAAATGCATCAGGAACTTGCAATTAGCCATGAGCATCATGGCAAGACGTACTACTTTTGCTGCGATGGCTGCAAGAGGATCTTTGCAAAAAAGCCTCGTAAGTATTCAAAGTGAAAGTGGCACAACAGGAAAAGCACCACACTTTCTGCAAAACCTAGTATCAGGTGTGACACATCCAAAACAATCGGAGCAACGGGATGTGCAACTATTATCCTCTTTTCCTTCCTCTCTTGGCGGAGGGAAGTAACCTCTGAAAATGGCATAATAATGAAGATGTTCCTTGCTTCTTATTCTCACGCTCTCTTGCTCTTCAGCTATCCTTTTCTTATTTGCAAAAGTCAAGTCGTCGATCATTTCTTCAACGTATTGTTTGTAGCAATCAGTGGCAGCTCCTTGTTCCTGTGCAAGCTTCGATCTCCATACTACTGGACCCAATTCAGGTTCAAAGCATTTTCTCAGAATAAACTTGCCCCACTTTTTGCCATCATGTACGCCCACTTTTTCGTTCACATTGATTTTCTTTGCAAATGAGGCAAAAGTCTCATCAAGAAAAGGTGTTTTGACATCGATGCCTATATGTTCGCCTAGTCTTCTTGAAGAAAAATGCATAATCTTCCACAACCGCCGAAGCTCTAAATTGAACCTTTGCATATCAGAATAATAGCGAGACAAATAGTTGTAGCCAGCAAAGAGCTCATCGCTACCGTCGCCGGTCATTATGTTAGAGTAACCATCGCTTTTTGCCCACTCGATGCCGGCAAGCGCCACAGCAGAATTCCTGATCTCTATCGGATCGAATGTTCTAAAAATCTGTATAACCTGCTCGACTAATTCTGCCATTTTGTTCGGTCCAAAAACAATCTCAACATGATGTTTGCAGTATCTTTCTGCAACCTGCCGTGCATAGGCAAGATCCGGAGCAGCCCTTCCAAACCCAATCGAAAGTGAGTATTCCGGTCGTAGTATGCTTGCCAGTATGCTACTGTCAAGCCCGCCGGAGAGCAGCAATGCATTTGCATGGTTTCTCTCCACGCTTTCAGTCAGCAGTTTGGTAAGCTGTTTACAATCTTGCAATCAAAACAAAATCCGATTACTAATCTTATTTTGTTATTCTTTTGCAGCGTCTTTAGACTCGTGGGGTGGCGCTTCACAAAACTCGGTCAGGACGCCGTGAAGGGATTTGGGATGTATAAACGTGATCTTACGGCCATACGAGCCTGTACGCAATCCGCCAAGCATTCTCATTCCATTCTCAGAGGCGCGTGCAACATCTTTTTCGATGCTGTCAGCTGTGATTGCGATATGATGTATACCCTCCCCTCGTTCTTGTAGGAACTTTGAAATTGGGCTATCTGAAGACATTGGTTCCATTAATTCAATTCTAGTGTCTTCAAGCATCAGCATTGCGACTCTAACCTTTTCATTGGGTACTTCCTCTATTTTCAGGTCGTCAACATTGAGTATTTTTTGATAATCAGTTAGTGCCTCTTGCACATTGTTAACTGCAATAGCTATATGATCGACTCTCATTTGCTGCTATAGAAGTATTGGGAGTTTATTTAATCTAATGTCAAATTCTTAATGCGTATACTACTTTTTAATTGCGAGAAATATTGCAGAATAAACGGATCTGGCCTCTATATATGGAATATCACAAGCGATATCATTCGTGTGAAAAAACGATTGCAGCTTTTTGGTTGGCAGAGGTATAATAGATTAGTCCGCCACCAAGAGCAATTGAGTTCTCACACTTTCACTATTGTTTTCCTATTATTACTTCCTAGAAAGATATCTTTGGTTCATATCTCCCAAACACAGTTCGCAAAGTACTACTAATTTCTCCAAGAGTACTGTAGCTCTTAACCGCATTGATGATATTGGGCATTAAGTTGTTATCATCTTTCTCAGCTGCTTTTTGCAGTTGTGATAGCGCTTGGTCAACCTTTAACTTGTCGCGATTACTCTTGAATTCTTTGACATTTGCCAACTGTTTTTGCTCCAACAACGGATCTATTCGGTTGATCTTGGGCTCGACATCATGCTCATCTTGATACTTGTTGACGCTTACTATGATGCGCTTGTTTTCATCAATTTCTTTCTTTAATTGATAGGCGTTATTTCTGATCTCTTCTTGGAAGAAACCCTTCTCAACTGCGACTAGAGCACCTCCCATACTTTCTATCTTTTGGAGGTACCCGTTAACTTCTTCCTCCATCTTGGCTGTAAGATATTCAATGTAGTAGGAGCCTCCCATAGGATCCACCGTTTTGCTGACTCCTGTCTCTGTAGCGATTATCTGCTGAGTCCGGAGTGCGATTTTGACTGACTCTTCAGTTGGGAGCGCAAGTGCTTCATCACGGGAATTGGTGTGCAGTGACTGGCATCCGCCAAGTACTGCAGCAAGGGCTTCAGTCGCAACTCTGACAATATTATTGTCGACTTGCTGAGCAGTCAGTGATTCGCCAGATGTCTGAACATGGAAGCGGAGATGCTGTGATTTAGGATTAGTTGCATGGAATTTCTCTTTCATTATTTTGGCATAAATCCTACGAGCCGCTCTGAACTTGGCAATTTCTTCACAGAATTCCATGGTACAGCAGAAAAAGAATGAAAGCCTAGGAGCAAAGTCATCAACATTAAGTCCTCTGCTTGTACAGGTGTTGATGTATTCAATTGCGTTTGCAAAAGTGAAGGCTAGCTCTTGCACAGCGTTACAACCAGCTTCTCTCATATGATATCCAGAAATACTGATCGGGTACCATTGCGGGACTTTCTTGGAGCAATATTCTATCATATCACCAATTAGGCGCATCGAGGGCTTGGGCGGATAGATGTAGGTATTTCGTGCGATGTATTCCTTCAAAATATCGTTTTGAGTAGTGCCTCGCAACTGGTCCGGCGACACTCCCTGGTTCTCAGCAACGGTGATGTAAAGCGATAATAAAGTAGATGCCGTTGAGTTGATAGTCATTGAAGTGCTGACCTTGTCAAGCGGTATGCTGTCAAAACAGGTCATCATATCCTTTATCGAAGTAATGGCAACACCTGTCCTTCCAATTTCACCTTCTGCCTGCGGGTCATCTGAGTCCCTGCCAGTCTGAGTTGGCAGGTCAAATGCCAGTGAAAGACCCGTCTGCCCATGATCTAGCAAGAACTTGAAACGCTTGTTTGTTTCTTCTGCACTACCAAAGCCGCTGTACTGGCGCATGGTCCAAAGTCGCTCCCGATACATCTCTGGATACAGGCCCCGGGCATATGGGTACTTGCCTGGCTCTTCTTCAGCAAGGCCGTCATAATTTTTCAGATCATTATTTGTAAATACTCGCTTAACGGGTATGTTTGAATCGGTCTTGAAAGTCTCACTTGCCATACTCTTGATCACCTAAAGAGGATAGTCGCCAGTTCTTCTGCCGCAACATAAGGATCGATCTCTTTTCTAGCCAACCTGTCAATGAACTCTGAATATTTTCTATTCTGAGCAAGCATATAAGAAACCCTTCTCTCGAGGTTATTTAAAATCATGTCTGTTAACTCAACCTCCAGCATCTTTCTCTCGCGTTCTTTATAATTAATGCTTTTTTCTTTTAGTAACCTATCAATATTCTTGGCTAGTTCCACCACACCCGTGCCAGTTTTTGCAGATGTCTTAAGAACTGCAGGTTTTCTATTTGTATCGCCAATGAGGTCCAGTATTGTTTGGTAGAGGGTAGTAGCACCTTCCAAGTCTGCCTTATTTACTACGTAAATGTCGCCTATTTCCGTAAGACCAGCTTTTACGGCTTGAACATTGTCTCCAGTGTGCGGTGTGAACAGAACCACTGTAAGATCGACGACTTTAGAGATTTCAACCTCAAGCTGGCCTGCACCAACGCTTTCAATAAGCACAATATTGTAACCGGCTGCATCAAGTATTCTGATTGCATTTCTGAGCGATTTTGAAATGCCTCCCGTTGCTCCCCTTGATGCCATACTTCGCATGAACACTTTTTCGTTGCCAAGGCTGCCTTGCATTCTGACTCTATCTCCTAATATAGCACCACCCGTTATGGGGCTTGTAGGGTCGACTGCAAGGACTGCAACCTTGTAACCAAGGGCTTCGCATTCGGGTATTAGCTTGCCGACAAGCGAGCTTTTACCCGCTCCACCAGGACCTGTAAAACCCACTGTCCTTATATTGCCTGTCTTGCTGAAAATCTGTTTTATGATTTCTCGAGACTCAGGTTCGTCATTGTCCACAATTGATATTGCCCTTGCAAGAGCACGTCGCTCACCTGCCAGCAAACCCTTTACTATAGGAAGCACACCGGGATGTAATAGTCTGTATATATAATATTAGTTCTTTAGGGCGGATTAGGCGAGACTACTCTAGATTTCAATGATCTTATGGAGGGAAGGAGGAACCTCTAATCTACAGACATCCTATCGCATATTCTCAATTTCCAGGCTAGCCTCTCAAATAGTATATGACGGAACATAACTGCTGACAACCTCCTATGTAAGGAGCAAATATTATATCATAATCTCTAGCAGAATAGCGATACAATAATGAAAATCAATATAGTAAGCACTGATAATTTGATTCATAGGATAATACTACTTCCTATAGGCTGCCAAAAAGTCGAATCTTACTATGCTCTGAGCGAGTCAGATATTATGCTGGCAAGCTTGTGATTGCCTTCTCTTTGATATTTCTCGACTTCTTTGATCAGTTGTTCCTTAAGCTGTCTGTAAAGGTCTACCTGCTCTCTAACAGCTCTTGTCCTAAGTTCCTCGACCTCCGATGATAGAGGGAATGAAGATTGTGGTGAGGACATACTAAGTACTATGTCTGCTTTTTGTATTTATGAATTCACACCCTTTAGATCGAGAACAGGTGATACAGCAAAATCTCACAGAGAATGATAATAGCAAAATAATCTATTTGATATGCGACATAATCTGAGATAAGGTACATAGTAAATATAATATAACCTGCCATTTTTGTTGAAACGCTCATGGACGAAGGGATCGATTGAAGTATTGACATATCGATTTGCGTACCAGCTCGCATCATAGTGTCATTTCTGGAGGTTTGAATTCATGCATGCAACATGGGATATAGTGCTGATAAAGAAAGGATATGCGGGAGGGGCACAAGAATTGTTGCTCCTATTACTGTTTAAGAAGTAAAAGCATGTATTATCCCCATCTTACTTGTTTATGTTAAAATTAAAGAAAATATTATAAGCAGAAAGTCCAATTCCAAGATGTAGAATGTCGGCGGCTCAGCAACAGCAAAAAAGGCCAATACGAGTTCTTGTTTGCAAGCTCGGACTAGATGGACATGACCGGGGAGCCCTAGTAATATGCAGAGCTTTTCGTGATGCCGGCATGGAGGTCATTTATTCTGGGTTGTTCTGTACACCAGAACAGATTGCCAATATGGCTATCGATGAAGATGTCGACGTAGTGGCAATGAGTTTGCTAAACGGTGCTCATTTGACCTTGTTTCCGAAGGTGGCAAGACTTCTTAAAGAGAAGGGAGGAGGAGATATTTTGGTCGTTGGAGGCGGCATAATACCTGAAAGCGATAGAAATGAGCTGGAAAAACAGGGCGTGACTGGCAATTTTGGGCCAGGTACCCCGCTTCCCGTCATTATTAACCACATCAGAGACAATACCAAGTGAGGATGTAGAAAATAGAGAGACAGGGACAGAGAGAGCATATATCTTTATGCGCTCTACCTCTTGCTAGCCGCGTTGCTCATTCCTCAGCTTCTTTTTTCTTCTAAGGGTTTAACTTGAAAACATAAAAGTTGGATTTGCTCTAGATTAAACTTCAGGTGCGTCTGGCCACATCATTCTTCGCATATCTCTGCCCACTTTTTCTATTTGATGATTTTCAATCTCCTTCATATAGCGCGCAAAGGAGTTCTTACCGTCTTTCTTGTACTTGCTTATCCACTCTTCAGCAAACTCACCTGACTGAATCTGCTTGAGGACATCTCCCATTTTCTTTTTGGCTTCTTTATCCAAGACATACGGCCCCCGAGTAAGACCTCCGTACCTTGCCGTTTCACTGACCCGATTATACATCCCTGCAATACCATACTTTTGCACCAAATCAACGATTAGCTTCAATTCATGAAGACATTCAAAATACGCAACTTCTGGCTGATAGCCTGCCTCGACAAGAGTCTCAAAGGCATTCATCATCATCGTATGGGCTCCACCACACAGGTCAACCTGTTCGCCAAACCAATCAGTCTCTACCTCTTCTTTAAACGTAGTTTGTAGAACCCCTGGCCGTGTACTGCCTATTGCCTTTGCCATAGCAAGAACCCTATCCCATGCTTTGCCAGTATGATCTTGATAAACCGCAACAAGTGATGGGGTGCCAAATCCCTCTTGATAGAGCTCACGAACGCGCTGCCCTGGACCCTTTGGGGCGACCATTATAACGTCAACGTTCTTGGGCGGCACTATCCACTTCCAGTGTATTGCTGCTCCATGGGAAAAACTAAGAGCCTTGCCCTCAGTAACGTGGTTCGCAATTTCTTTTGTGTAAGTGTCAGCTTGTTCCATGTCAGGAATGAGGATATGAATAATGTCAGCTGATTGTGCAGCTTCTGCAACTTCCATAACCTTGTGGGACTCCGACTCAGCCTGGTTCCATGTCTTGCCTCCTTTCCTGAGGCCAACTATTACATTGAGTCCTGAATCTCTCATGTTAGATGCCTGAGCACGTCCCTGAATGCCATAGCCAATAACTGCGATCGTCTGACCCTTTATCGGAGCCAGTGATACGTCATCTTCAAGCCATTTCTTGGCGGGCATGAGACTTGTCGCAGGTATGCATTATATTATTCTACTGATAGTGTGTTAGTAATACTCTCAAAGAATGATAAAACAAAACTTATTGAAGTTAATTTATGCCTACATAAGCGCTCCCATAATGCCCGTCCCCATTCACGGACTTCACAAGCAGTCCTTTTTTCCCTCTGACCAATCCGCATCTCAATTGTTATTTCTGGAATAACCAAATCATGACAAATTACAAGTGCACTCACAATTCTTACTAAGGTAGTAGTTCCTGAGATATATTGACCAATGATGTCATCACCATGATGCATTATATTGTTCCTACAAGATGAAACAGATAAAGAATGAGAAATACACGTACGGCAATATCCCCGAACTTGAATAACAATGATAATTTTTCCTCAACGTGAACATCAAATTAAGAAATTGGGAGCCGTTGTGAGAAAAATTTTTTCTACTGCTTCTATGGCTACCAATATGCACTCTCGGACTCGCTGTGAATTGCTTCCTTGGTCCCTGACAGGGTTAGTGAAGCGACATACTCTACGACTCCATTTAGTCCTTTGAATACTCCTTCAGGTGCAAACACAGATGGCGCTTTTGTTGTGGGCAAGTCACCGCAACAGCTTTCTGCAAACTTTTTGATGTCATATGGTACAAATTCTATGCCCTTTTCCCTCAAAAGGTTCACAGCCTTAAGAGAGTCTGAACCATCGTCAACAATGAGTACTGGCTTGCGCCTTTTCATTTAGTGTCTCCCACTGCTTCGACTAGATATCGAGCATATAACATTTTTCAAACCTATGGAAAGATCGTAATAATCTGGCTTTTATATTCATATTATCTTTGCGTTTCTGCGAACCTTATCGTAAGGTAGCATATACACTCTGCGGCCCTATTTCAGTCATCACACCTCCTATTTCCCATAACTGAGCATCATGGAGGATTCTACTAGGAAAAGACATGAAATCAAAGGGAGTTAATCCTTTTATGTTATAAATTGCGGCAGATTATATGTCAAATCCACAAAGTCCGAAAGGCAATGTACCGAATGTTGTCGCATTAGAGGTTTTAAGAAAGAACGGCATTGATATCGACAAGCTAATAAAACTGGTTACTGCAGGTGTAGGAGCTGAATTTACGACGTATTATTACTATACAATATTGAGGATGCACTGTACGGGTTTGGAGGGTGAGGGCATAAAGGAAATAGTTGAAGACGCCAGAATAGAGGACAGAAACCATTTTGAGGCCATGGTTCCTCGCCTATATGAGCTTGGAGGCTCTCTTCCGAGAGATATTAGAAAGTTTGCAGACCAAGCAGGATGTCCAGATGCATATTTGCCTGACAACTGGGAAGATATCAATTCGATACTCAAAGTGCTTTTAGAGGCAGAGCAGTGTGCAATTCGATCCTGGGGCGAAGTCTGTGACATGACTGCTGGAAAAGATCCAAGGACATACGACATTGCTCAAAGAATAATGCAAGAAGAAGTCGAACATGAAGCTTGGTTCATAGAACTTCTTTCAAAGAGACCTTCAGGTCACTTTAGAAGGAAATTCCCAGGTCAGTCTCCGCACACGGGCTCTCAAGGTAGCCTTGTTCACCTGTGAGATAGAATCGTCTTCTTTTCCTTAATTTTTATTATCCTTTTTTCTTTTTTTCTTTATGTCATACATACCAATTTGTAATAGCGATGAAATAGGAGAAAGGTCGATGAAAAAGTTTAATGTAGACCATACTGAAGTTCTAGTGGGAAGGCTGCACGGCAGAGTTTTTGCCTGTAACAATTCCTGCCCCCACCGGGGAGCATCGCTTGTCAAGGGCGACCTGAAGGGTGATAATGTTGTATGTTGGATGCATGGGTATGAGTATGATGTTTTCACCGGCAAGTTGCAAAACATGAAGTCATGGAAGAAGGAGAACACATGGATGGAACAGAGTTCTGAGTGGCGTAAATCTGGTGATCTGATCTTGTACCCGTCGATAGAAAAAGAGGGAACCATTTATGTCTGCTTGTGATTGGTTGGATTAGTACCGCTGATTCTCCAACTTTTCAATCACTTCTAGAACCCATCGCAGAGTGTTGATCCTTATAATGTCATTTCTATCTGCGATCCTTGATAAAAGGCGATCCGTTGCATCGCCGCTCTTGTATTTCTGATCCTTTAAAGTATTCTGAAGACTCAATATTTCCTGCGCCAGAATCATTTTTAGACTATCAAATCCTTCTCCCGCCACCCAATATCTTGCAAGGAGGATGTGAATTAATTTTTTCTTTGAGCATCTGCTATTGATCATCCTCAATCAATATATACCCTCTGTCTTAATTGCGCGAATCATGATAAAAATTCAAAGAATTTTGACCTCTGCTTTTGCTTTGCTTTCTTCCGCTGGCTCTGGCTCTGCTCAGCTACGGCGGCTTTTACAAGTTACCCCCAATTGAGACAGTTGTTCTGCTATTCGTAATGTAGTAAAATGACAAGAATGCACATGTGCCTGCTCCTAAATACATACAAAGACCAATCAGTAAATTGCCATTGAAACCAACTATCATAGCAGATATGGCTGCAAGAACCGTTCCAATAACTGATGCAACGATATTGATGCCCCATAGCAAAGTTGTGTTATTATTCTTGTTATTGCGGTAATTGTCATATTGCAATACTGCCTCATTCTTATTTTCAATAGAAATTATTGATGCCATCTTAATAAGAGAAGGGAATTGGAATCCCATCAAAAATCCTGCAGGAAACAATAGGCCAAATGTAAGTGCAATTCGGTATGACAATTCCATAGTTAAGTTGGATTCTATTATTTGCTGTAAATAAATAAAGTATATAAAAATAATCCCTGCAAGAACTGGAATTGAAGCCAATACAGACTTATGTGGTCTTTTGCTAAAGATTTTGCCAGAAACATACGATCCTATTCCGCTGGATAAAAGTATAGAAAACAGTATTACAGTCAGAGCCATTATTGGAGTTCCGAGCAGCAACAGAAACTTTTGAATAAAGGTTACCTCCAAAATCATAAAACCAACACCGATGAATATTGCTAAAAGGATATGAAAAGAAGATCTGGAGTTGAACCTTACATTTGTTTTTCTAGCATGATAGATTAGCAATGCAGACAGCAGGCCGGAAATGGCCATAACTGTAACAAGCAAAATTATCATCTGTTTTGGAATCTGTTCTCTTGCAAAGTAAAATGGTGAATCATCGGTTGGGATTGTCGGGTTAGATGCTACAGCTGTAGAGAAGTATTCATTGTATACGGGGTTATCATTATTGAACAATTTATCAAATGGTGTTGTTACATAGTTAGCGGCCAACATGGTTATTTCTGCCTGGCTTCCTTCAGCCTTTTCCTTCACCATAGTGACTTCTGCGTTGACAAATGGAGTTGATTTCACTATAACCAAAACGGGATAATACTTTTGATTATCTTCTGATCGTCCAAAATAGAGACCTGGACGATCTTCTACCACCATTACGTGTTCCGCAACTGATTCTCGGCTCTTTCCTGTTTCCTTTACAAGAGAATCAACGATCAAGGGCATAAGCCTTGGAAGCTCAAAATTCCATCGAGTCATTACAAGCATACCTCCGTTATCTTTATCCAAATGGCGAAAGTATTGTTGAAATGCTTCGACTGTATAGAGATAATTCTCAGAAAGAGCATAGCCGCCAGCGAGTTGTGCAGCCCATGAATCCACAAGTTTTAGGACTATCACATCATATTTTTCAGTAGTAGAACTGATAAACCGTCTGCCATCGTCAATTAGTAACTCGACCTTATCGTTGCTGTAGATGTTCCCAGATTGACCTTCGAAACGTTTTACTGCTGACACCACTAGCGGGTTTAATTCTATCGCAGTGACATTGTCTGCACCACCAGCGAGCGCCACCAGTATGTCCTCGCCCCCTCCACTACCTATGACAAGAGTATTATTTGCATCTATCATTTCATAAGGCAAATAGTCCATGTATTTTTGTATCCAAGCGACATCGCTTAGCGAACCATCCCAACGATATATTGGTGTCGCAGCATCAGCATCAATAATTATTGAAGCCAATTCTCGAGATGTGGCGTTATCGATATCAACAGCAACAGCAGTACCATCATTGTTGCTACTTTCATCATTACTGCTACCTTCAGTACTATTATTGTCCTGCTCGCTGCTAGCAACTGAAGAAGTCCTACTAATAATATTCTCGTCCTCTTGTTGATGGTCAATTCTACGAGTAACATCTACTCTAGAAAAAGAGTTCCATTCTTCCGATAGATGCTGATATTCAGAGGGGTGATTTAGCTGATAGTACAACCCCTTGCTCATACCAGGCTTTATCTCAAAAATATTCGTGCTGTAGGTGCTATTGACGATTAGCAATATGAGTAGGCCAGAAAAAGTAATTGCGGATAGTACATTTAGTCTATTCTTCTGCCCTTTCACGATGATTTCTTTTCCGTCTACTTCTGTATGTGAGTGTGAAGGGGAGTATGAGGTTTCGGCATTTTCTTTTCGATCCCTTGTAATCCCTGTAATTAGGAAAAAATAACTACAAGCAGAGATTCCTACAACGACAACTGATGTTACTAAAAGAGCAGATCCTGCGCCAAGTGATTGCATTATTGGATCTAAAATAATTGTAGCTAATGCAGCTCCAATCAAATCTGCAAAGTACAATTTACTTATTTTTTCAGACATTGCCAAGAATATCAATGCCATCCCTGCTCCAGCAAAAAAGAAAGGGATAGAAGAAATTAGATAAAACAGGTAGATATATGAGGTATCGCTTGGAATATAACCAATGAGAAAGATAAATACAGGTACGGAGATTCCATATCCAATTACGTATTGAACTATTCTCGATGAAAAAGTGAAATGCGGATCGAGCGTTGAATCCTTTTTTGGATTATCAATTTTGTCTTTCCGGATATGAATGACAAAGGATCCAATTCCAAGGCCAAAAAAGGCTATAGAAATTGCCATAAAGGCATAGTCATACCATAAGACTATCGAAAAGATCCTAGTTAGTGCAAGTTCAAACAGGATTATGCTGAGAGATAAAACAAACAGAAGGACAAGAAGGAAAATAAAAAAAGATCTTGAAGCCATTACCTAATTAAACATGCAAAGAAAGTATGTAAAATATGCGTTTCTAATTACTCCATAGGTTTGACATTACGCTTTGAACATCACTATTTTGATAGTATTCTACTAATCACTTAAGACTGATGGTTATCTCTCTGCACAGTATTTCTTTCAGTATATCTTTTAATAGCGAAGTTTGTTTCTGACACGGTCGCTTTGGCGTCTATTAGATATGAGGAATATGGTCTAAAGTATCACTCGAAACTAGAGAGACAGTAGATCCTTTGTTTTTCATATCATCTAGCAGCAAGATTTTCTACAATTGCTTTTAGTGCCCAAAATACAAGAATAGATGATCATCAAGGCAGCAAAACAATTTAAGGAGAAAGTGAAGATCGGTGACGACCAAGCCAAGATAGAATGCGAGACAAAAACTCGTTTGGCAACAAGATAAAGGAAAAACATGAGAGCACACAAGATTAGTCTCATACAAGTCTGCAAATACGCTTCTATGTAGGTAGATGATAATGAGCTACGGAGGCTCATTTTATTTCTTTAATAGTTATCTATAATTACTTACGAAGGATTCAATAACATCCTCAGAAGAGAATGGCCTGACCCATAAAGAGCAATAATCCTCAACATCTTATCGCATTCTCTTTCTTTCCAATTAGCTCATCATCCCCTTGTAAGACTGATTTTCCAATGAATAGGCTTGGTATATCCTTAGACTTTAGAACTCTTCTTTTATCTTTGTACTTATTTTGTTCATTTCTTTTCTCTCGCTGTAGCAACTCAACACCCTCTAATCGACCAATTTTTTATGATACAGACTCTTACATGGTTGGTCGCTGACGAGTTTAACGTCTTTCATTCTTTTCTTGTCATAAATGGTCTGCAGGAATTTGTAGCAGACAGGGCAGACATCAATCACGACCTATAATATTGAATAGGAGTTAAAAAATTAGTAGATTGGATATCTCTGATGGCCTCCAATACACAACATCAGTTGAAGGGATTGGTGTAGGGATATATCGATTCTCTGAAATAATTCTGAGGGTATTTGATGTGCCGTGCTTAGTTCAAAGTCATACTGAAAGGAGATATGACTATATTCGTAGCCTATTGAGAACCCATATGCTAGCATTGCCACGTACTACTACTAAATCTAAAATAAAAAAGCATAAGTTCCACAAGACCAAGTCATCCTGCAAAAAAGAAGGGATACTCTAGCGGTCAGACTATTTAGGGGTCGATTTAGTCTTCCCTTCTTCTGAGGGTTGCTCACTATTAGTGGTCATCTCAGCAGGAAGTTTAGTTTCTTCATCTTTCTTTTCCTCGGAAGTGGGAGTTTCAGCCGCGCTAGTAGCAGCAGCGGGTAAATCTTCGTACAACGAAACCGTAACAGTTCCATCTTCTTCTTTGACCATTTTTACACGAACCTTTCTTGGAGGGTTAGTCTTGCCTCTAGACCACAATTGACGATTTAGGTCCTGGTCAAGCTTGATTTCATTGCTTTTCATATGCTTCTCAGCGAACTCGCGTATCATATTTACGACCCGGTCAGTCCTCTTGTGTTCTGGTGTAATCCACGCCTTGCCAAGGTTGATCGTGTAAACGCGTGTTGTAGTTTCCTCGATTGTCGCCATCTTTTATCATCAACCTACATTTACATCAGACCTGCGCCATAGCCTACGCTTGGGGTTGGTTCTGATCTTCCTGTTAGTCCTGATGACTACCCATGTAGGTACTGGCCTATTTTGTCTTGTACGCTTCATCAGCCTTTTCTTGCGAGAGGTGTTTTTCCGGGCAGCCATATAGTAGCGTAGGATTGTTTTTCTCCGGTTTTTAAGTGTTGATGCCCAAGTGAAGGCGGTTGACGTCAAGTATATACAGGAATCAAAATGCAGATAGGTAAATATCTTGATTTCGATCATGCTAGGTTAATCCATAAGGGATCCACTTCTTGAAGGAAAAATAAAATTAGCTAGTGGATCAAATATTTTATTACATACAAAATATCGTTACACATTCTTCTTTAGTTCTTAGAATAGACAGAAAAACGGTACAGGACTATGATGAGAATAACTTATACCGTCTCAACAACTGACTAGGACACCTTGACAATCTTGTCTGAGTTATAACCAATAATTGATAATATAATATACAGAAACAACAAATGTATGATGACGAGGAAGATACTTCTGAAAGACTGCAACAATACTTAGCAAACCAGCGCACCTTTTTGTCCTGGGTGCGAACTTCAATAGCATTAATAGGGCTTGGGTTTGCAATTGAGAGATTTAGCATATTTTTGCAACAATTTCGACTAATTGCAGATCCCAATGCGACAGGTAATGCGGAGTCTGCTACAACACATGAATATTCCGCTCTTATTGGAATCGTCATGATACTTATGGGCACAGCTTTGATTGTTTATGCTCTAAAAAATTATTTAGATAGCAATAAGACCATAGCATCGGGCAAATATATGCCAAGAAATACCATAGTCTATACTACTAGTGCAGCTATTATTGGACTCGGTGTTATAATGATCATTTTCTTAGTGGGACAACTACTTTGAAAAGTTTTAAATTGTTCATTATTATTGCTGATGGATTTTTGTACATGCACAGAATCGAAAAATCCAATACAATCTAGAATCCTGTTAGGATAGTGCAGATGACATTGACAAGATAATACTAGATGTCATCCCTGTTGACAATAGAACTGTTATAACAAAAAGTCTGTTGCATATGCCTCAAGTTAGCACAATAGAATCCGTTGAGACTAGAAGCAAGAAGCGACATTATTGAATTTGTTCAGGAGTGAGTTGAATTATACCCCCTCTCCCTAGAGTGCTCCATTTATTATTAGATGAATCTGCGGATACTTGCCTATGTCGACAACAGTTCAAGCGGAAGCATCAAAACCGCAAAGAAAGATGCAAGAGTGCAATCGGTGCAAAGCTGCAGGGTTTCCACACCAGCCTATAGCCTTCGAGAAGGTAGGAGAGGATGTGGCTACAGGCAAGGTAAAGTGGAAGCTAGTAGACGAATACGGGAACGACCATGTACATAAGGGTGGAAATCAACTCTCTACTACTACTGCTGTTAGGCGTAAGCAAATCGTAGATATTGCCACAGTAGCAGATGTAGGCGAAGCAAGAAAATTACTTGCTTTGGGATGGGAGTACAAAACCTCATATCCAGCAACCCTTGCCAATGTTCCTCACTATGTGCTGGTAAAGCGTGAGTAAATACAAACACCGCTCTATTAACTAGCCGCCGCAACCGATGTTATACAATAACGGTTAAACAAGCAAGTTTTACTTTGCGAGTGGCTATCGCTTTTTCTTTTTTTGTATTTAATATATTTGACCATTTTCTCTTATTGCGAATCTCCAAACAAAGCTAAAACCCAATTAGCGGAGAGATATCTTTGTGTAATAATACAGATTAAGCATGACCGTCAGAATTTACATGGTCTCCAACTCTTTGTGCTAGAAGAAGGTTCAGACTGTTGTCTCCACTGTTTATGATATTAGTAGAAAAAAATTCCTAGGAGGGCTTTGGACACCCCTCCATAGGCCAAATGAATATTTCTTTGCCAGGCAGTTTCCATAGCTCATTTGCATACAGGTCGGTACTGTCTATGTGACACCGTTCGCACATATTTACTGCTATGTCCTCAGATGGTTTGCCGATCAGCCTTAGGAACTCTTTTGCATACTCTACTGCTTGGGAGTCTATTTCTTTTGGCACCTGTGTCGATTGGCTCTTATCAGTCGGTATGAATACGTCAAAGTGGAGTGTTCCCTTGTCTGCATATGTGTTGTAAACTACTACCTTTTTTCCTGACCCGCTATAGGGCTCAAGTTTTGCCTGCATGCTATAGGTGGGGCAAGAATGAAATTTAATTTTTTGCACTCTGTAAGCTATTTCAATTTCTTGTCATTTGTACTTGTCACACTTGCATTTTGTGCACATAAATGTCCTCTTTTTGCTGTCATACTTATGCAATCCAAGTCGGTGGCTACATTTTTCGTTTGAGCATATTGCACCGCTTCCCATTTTGATACTAGCTTGTGATCCCAGCTGCAAACTCCGCTGCAATAATGTGCTTACATTTCAGGAAGCGGAAGTTAAAGTCCGGGCAGGTGCACATCTTGATGTCTGCATCCACTCTATAGAACGTGTCTTTATCCTTGATGCTACGGACTTCAAATAGCCGATCTTTTCTATTTGTTTCAAGTATCATTGGCTCTCTTTCATTTAGCTCTACTATCCCATAAGCGCGATCTATGCGCTTTAGCATCTCCAGCAAATCTTGGCGGGAGATCCTCCTTTTGTTTCTCAACCAGTTCATCGGACAAAAGTAATCTCATTCTAACTATATAATGAAAGGAGTACTGAGCAGAGCAGGGGGGAGGGAGAAAAAGCAGATAGAGGTATGTATGTTATCAGCTGGCCAGTGTATGGCTTAGTTTTTCATATTCTTGAGTGCTTATTTCTCCCTTTGCCAGTCGGATTTTTAGAATGTTGAAAGGATCCTCGTCTGCTTGCTGTCCGTAGCCACTACTTCTAATTTCTTCGATAAAATCCCAGCTCTTTTTAATATCCGCATTCTTGCCTGCGCGGTATAGGGCTCGTGATAACTTGTTCTTGTGTTTTGCAAAAGATGCTGGCACATGGAGCGCTAGCATGAATCCTTTGGTAGCGAACATATTCTTCCAGTCTGCGGGATATGGGATATGGAGTGGACTAAAATCAAGTGGAATAAGTTCGTGGGGCGCTCTTTTGTGAGGATCCTTGCTCTTCCATAGATAGCCCAGATAGCCCGGGCTAGCTTCTTCTCTTTTCTTCTTTGGTTTGATTACTGAATCCATTATCGACGGATCATGTGTCCGCCCTACAACCACAAAAGTCGTGCCCCCATATCTTCTGGAAGTTGCCTCTCTTTGTACTCGCTCTCTTGCGTTGGCCTGCCGTTTGTTAAAAAAACCAGCTATATGCACCTGTAATATGGTTCTGTCTGGTTTGTAACCAAATAACTTTAGATACTCTAATATCTCTTCTCGGCGATTTGAGGGAACCTGAGCTGCGACTATAGGTGCGGCACCAACAGTTGTTGAGGCACCATGACCTCCCTTCTTTCGCTTATTGTCGATCAAAGACATTTAGAGCCGCTTGCTCGGCATGGTATAATTAGCTTGATGATAAATCAGCTATACATTTCACCGACAACCATAAAGCAATTTTGCATATAACGCTAATGAGAAGACATCTATTACCGTCTAGGATTCCCAGAAGACATTATACGTGCTGTTATCAAATCGTCAGATTATATGGTGGGGCCTAATACAATATGAATAGTGGCTTGTTATCGCCAGCCAAAGACCTTAAAGCAGCCCAAGCACGCGTAAGACAGACGCTGGATAAAGGCGTGCAGATCGACTTATCCACAGAGTCCTGCAAGCGCTTCCTTAGGCGAAAAGTTAACCAAAAGGTGGGTGTGGTAATTCTCTATGTAGACATTGATGGTTCGACTAAGATGAGCATGACGTTGTCCCCAGAAAAGTTTGCGACGATATTACATGTATTTTCACAGGAGATGAGCCTAGTAACCTCAGAATATGGTGGATATGTGCTAAAATATGTAGGTGATGCAATAATTGCCCTTTTTCCCGCAGAATACGACAGGGGGCAAGCTTCCAAGAATGCACTAGAGTGCGCGAAGGACATGCAAAGGATCATCAGAGAGTGTGTCAATCCTGAGTTGAGGGGACGCAGATTTCCAGAGATAAGCGTAAAGATGTCAATCGACTACGGCGATGTACAAGTCGTGATCTATGGCAAGAGTATAGACAGGTCTCATATCGATATAGTAGGATCGAGCATCAGCATGGCTGCAAAAATGTTATCACTGGCGAAGACTTGGCAGATAATGATTGGTCAATCAATGTATGAAAATCTAGACAGCAAACAAAATCTTGTAGAAGTGAATGTTGATCATAGTAGGTGGACCTATGTTGATGAAAAGACTGGTCGCAGCTACAAACTGTATTACATTAAAGTCAACACTGTGAACTGACGGATTTTATCAACTGATTCGCTAGTTGCTCTCACAGCATTTTGCTCAGAGGGTACGTTATATTTCTCCTATGGCAGAGGAAGAACAAGGAAGACTCATCGACGTAATAATAATAAGAAGAATAATAGCAACAAAAGAAGAATATATAGCAACAGAGATCCCCATACAAGGGTTAAGCTGTGAAGACTGCACGGATTTGCTTCTAGCTTGCGATATCAATATTATAACAAGAATTGACAAAGTGGTATATAGTCTAGCACATTATAGAGTAGGTAAACACTATAATGACACAGGACGACAGAAAGTCTAGAAAAATCTCTACATTTTCT
>Ga0081538_10002193_pt1 | contig 19357 bp, 16 predicted proteins | sample TabmetS5T2R1_FD_71022 | JGI IMG/M metagenome (GOLD analysis project Ga0081538, IMG submission 71022) | Tabebuia heterophylla rhizosphere microbial communities from the University of Puerto Rico - S5T2R1 | ecosystem: Host-associated > Plants > Roots > Rhizosphere ... | reverse complement strand
GGCGGCCGATCTGCTTCTGCAGGAAGCCGCCGCGGCCGATCCCGTCCGGGAACCGCTGCATGGTCACCGGGCGCCCGCTGACCAGCGGCAGCATCCTGGGGGCGACGGCGCGGTAGTAGTCGACCAGCTCACCCTTGGTGATGCCGTCGCCGGGGAACAGCACCTTGTCGGGATGGGTGACCTTGACCCGGTCGCTCACGGCGTCGCCCTCAGCGCAGCACCGCGCCGACGAGGTCCTGGGCGCACTCGGTGACCCGCATCGACGCCACCTCCCGGGGTTGCCTGGCCACAGCATAACCTGGCCCCACGACCGCACAAGCGAGGCAAGCTCAGAGAGCCATTGTCGCTGGTGAAGCGTACAATTGGCACATGGAAGAGATGCTCGTCGAACGACCTCGGGCCACCGAACCGGAGGCCCCGGTGGCGCACGACCACCGCGCCTACGGGCTCGCCGCCGAGGTCCGCGCGGTCGAGGAGGGCCACAACGCCAGGGTCCTCCCCGACGGCTCGATTCTGGTCAAGGCCGAGTCCCACCCGGGCAGCTACCGCGTGTCCATCCGCGGCATCGACCAGGGCGTCCTGCGCTTCGGCTGTACCTGCCGCTCGGGCGAGTACCGGACGGCCCTGCCCGTCCCGTGCAAGCACGCCGCCCTGGCCGCCCGCCGGCTGGAGCGCGAGGGCCTGGCCCGCTGGGAGGACGGCTTCTGGGGGCTGCGTGACCGCGCCCAGGTCCGCGGGGCCCGGCTGCTGCTGGCCCGCACCGTCCAGCGCCGCCTGACCGACGAGCCCGGCGTGGCCGACGCCGCCTGACGGCCGCACCACCCTGACTAGGAGGTCCTGGCGGACAGGTCGTCCCGGGGGCGGCCGGAGGTGGCGTAGCCGCCCTGGATCTTGGCGTACACCTCGGTCATCTCCGCCTCGCCGAGGATGCGGGGGGCGAACCCGGGCAGGGAATGGGCCCGCAGCCAGACCTCGGCGACCCACTCCAGGTACAGGGCGCGGTCGTAGGCCACCTCGATCGTCGGCCCGTAGGTGATGGCCCCGTGGTTGGCCAGCAGCACCCCCGAGCGGCCCTCGATGGCGGCGACCACGCCGGTGGCCAGCTCCTGGCTGCCGAAGGTGGCGTAGGGGGCGACCCGGATGGGGCCGCCCAGAACGGCCAGGATGTAGTGGATGGTGGGCAGCTCGTCGACCAGGGTGGAGACGACCGTCGCCGCGGTGGAGTGGGTGTGCACCACCGCCGCGGCGTCGGTGTGGGCGTAGAGGAGCTGGTGGAAGGGGAGCTCGCTGGTCGGCGCCAGGTCCCCTTCGACCGGCGAGCCGTCGAGGTCCTGGACACAGACCAGCTCGGGGCTGAGCGTGTCGTAGGCGTGGCCGGCCGGCGTGACCGCCAGCAGGTCGCCGGCCCGGATGCTGAGGTTGCCCGAGGTCCCCACCACCAGCCGGTCGCGGGTCATGCGCCGCCCGTGGTCGGCGATCAGCTGACGCTCCCGATGAAGGCGCATGGGGAGTACCCTCCGTGACGCCGGAAATCAGCAGCACGAGTGTAGGTGCTCGTTCCGTTCCGCGGGGTAGCCTCGTGTGGTGACAGCCCAACGACGCGCCTGCGGCGCGGGCGTGTTGCCGAGCCGAACCAGGAGCTGGTGCCGTGGAGCAGCGCAGACTCGGCCGTACCGGTCATCAGAGCTCGGTCCTGATCTACGGGGCGGCCGCCCTGGCCGAGGTCGACCAGGACACCGCCGATGCCTCGATCCAGCTGGCCCTCGACGCCGGCATCAACCACTTCGACGTGGCCGCCAGCTACGGGCAGGCCGAGCTGCGGCTGGGCCCGTGGATGGGTCGCATCCGGGACCGGATCTTCCTGGCCACCAAGACCGGCCTGCGCGACCGCGACGAGGCCTGGGCCCAGGTCAACCGCAGCCTGGAGCGGCTCCAGACCGACCACCTCGACCTCATCCAGGTCCACGCCGTCGGTGACACCGCGGAGCTGGACCTGGTCACCCGGCCCGGCGGTGCGCTCGAGGCGGTGGTGCGGGCCAAGGAGGAGGGCCTGGCCGCGGCGGTCGGGATCACCGGCCACGGGCACCAGGCTCCGGCGACCCACCTGGAGGCCCTGCGGCGGTACCCGTTCGACACCGTGCTGTCGCCGCTCAACTGGGTGCTCGGCCAGGACCGGACCTACCTGGCCGACTACCAGGCCCTGGTGGCCGAGATCCGAGCCCAGGACGCGGGGCTGATGATCATCAAGGCGGCATCGCGGCGGAACTGGCCCGAGCCGGTCGAACACCGCTATGCCACCTGGTATGAGCCCTTCGACGACCAGATGCGGATCGACGCCGCCGTGGCCTGGGTGCTGTCGCATCCGGAGGTGACCGGCATCGCCACCCCGGGTGACGTCCGCCTGCTGCCGCTGGTCATCGAGGCCGAGCGACGCCTGCCGGAAGCGGACCGGGGCGAGGCCGAGGCGGTCCTGGCCCGCGCCAGCGACTACAGCTCGCCATTCATCGACATCCCGATCTAGTCGGCACCCATCGGCCGCGTGTGATCGCTGGAGGCCCGGACGACCAGGTCCGGCTCGAAGACGAGCTGGCGGTGCCGATGGCCGTGGCCGCCACCCGGGGAGGTCTCCTCGATGAGGAGGTCGGCGGCCGCCCGGCCGAGCTCGTGCCGGGGCTGGCGGACCGACGACAGGGGCACGGCGGCGGCGGCGGCGAAGTCGATGTCGTCGTAGCCGACGATCGCGATGTCGCCGGGGACCCTGAGCTGGCGGCGGGTCATCTCCTGGAGCACGCCAAGGGCCAGCAGATCGTTGGCGCAGAACACGGCCGTGGGGCGGCCCCGGCCGGGCAGCTCGGCGATCTGGGCGCCGGCGGCGCGGCCGGACGAGAAGTCCGTGGCCGGGGTCTCCATCCTGATGAGCGCCGAGTCCGGGAGGCCGGCCCCGGCCAGGGCCCGCCTGGCACCCTCGAAGCGGTCTGCGACCTGGTTGAACTTGAACGGGCCGCCCACGAAGGCGATCCGGGTGTGCCCCTGCTCCAGCAGATGGGCAGCGGCCAGTTCGCCGCCGTAGACGTCGTCGACCGACACCGAGCAGAAGCTGCGGGTGGACGCCCAGCGATCCACCAGCACCACCGGCGTACCCCGGCGGCGGAGCCGCACGAGCTGCTTGCCCACCCCCTCGACCGGGGTGATCAGGATCCCCTGGACCCGCTGCTCCTCGAGCAGGTCGAGGTAGCGGCGCTCACGGTCGGCCCGCTCGGCGCTGTCGCAGAGGATCACGACCAGCCCCTCGGCCGCCACCGCCTCCTCGACCCCGCGGGCGATGTCGGTGAAGAAGGGGTTGCTGACGTTCAGGACGACCAGGCCGAAGGTGCGGCTGCGGCCGGCCCGCAGCGCTCGGGCGGGTTCGTTGCGAACGAACCCGAGCGCGGCGATGGCCTCCTCCACGCGGGCCCGGGTGGCCGGCGCGACGGCGTCGGGCCGGTTCAGCACGTTGGAGACGGTCCCGACCGACACCCCGGCCTCGGCGGCCACGTCACGGATGCTGGAGGTGATTGGTCGGGTCCTCACAACCTGCCTTCTCCGGCTCGCATGGGGTCCTCGGTGTCGTACGACTGCTGAATCGTACCAAGCAAGGTAGGCCCTCGAAAGGACTGGAGGGTTGACGTTCCTAGGGAAGGAACTCTATGGTAACTCGAACCGGAGACTGAAACGATTCAAAATCGGGTCTCCGAACCGCGCTGGCGGTCGCACTCCCTGGGAGGTCCTCATGAGGTTCGCCAACAGCCGGCGGCCGGTCTCGCTCCTCGCCGCCATGGTGGCCTGCATCCTGGCGCTCAGCGCCTGCAGCGCCGGGAGCCTGGGCTCCAGCGACGAGGGTGGTGGGACCACGCTCACGTTCCTCGTCGACAACGCCGACGCCAGCCTCAAGCCGGCACAGGGCCTGGCCGAGGCCTTCCACGCCAAGAATCCCGACATCACCGTCCAGGTGCAGACGCGCCCTGGCGGCAGCGAGGGTGACAACATCGTCAAGACCCGGCTGTCCACGGGCGAGATGACCGACGTCTTCCTGTACAACTCGGGCTCGCTGTTCCAGGCCCTCAATCCCCAGCAGAACCTGACCCCGCTGACCGGCGAGTCCTGGGTCAACCAGGTCGAGGACATCTTCAAGCCCACGGTCTCGGCGGGCGACGAGGTGTACGGCGCCCCGATCACCAGCTCGACCGGCGGCGGCATCCTCTACAACAAGAAGGTGTACGAGGAGCTCGGGCTGCAGGTGCCGAAGACCTGGTCCGAGTTCATGGCCAACAACGCCAAGGTCAAGGCCGCCGGCATCGACCCGGTGATCCAGACCTACCAGGACACCTGGACCTCGCAGCTGTTCGTCCTGGCCGACTACCACAACATCGCGGCCGCCGACCCCGGCTGGGCCGAGAAGTACACCAACGGCCAGGTGAAGTACGCCCAGGAGCCGGCCGTCAAGGGGTTCCAGCGCCTGGAGGAGGTGCACAAGGCCGGCTACGAGAACAAGGACTACCGGTCCATGAAGTTCGAGAAGGGCACGAGCGAGCTCGCGGCGGGCACGGGCGCGCACTATCCCATGCTCACGTTCGCGGTGGGCACCCTGGCGGCGTCCGACCCCGAGCGCATCAACGACGTCGGGTTCTTCGGGCAGCCTGGTGACGACGCGTCCAAGGCCGGGATGACCATCTGGATGCCGGCCGGTCTCTACATCCCCAAGTCGACCGAGGGCGCCCAGCTGGATGCGGCCAAGAAGTTCGTGGCCTTCGTGGCCAGCCAGGAGGGCTGCGACGTGCAGACCAAGGCCTACCCGCCGTCTGGCCCGTACATGATCAAGGGCTGCGAGCTGCCCACCGACGTCCCTGCGGCGGTCAAGGACGTGGTCGCCTACGTGAAGCAGGGGAACATCACGACCGCGCTGGAGTTCCAGTCCCCGGTCAAGGGGCCGGCCCTCGAGCAGATCACCGTCGAGGTCGGTTCCGGGCTGCGACCGGCCGCGGAAGGCGCCGCCCTCTACGACAAGGACGTCAAGAAGCAGGCCCAGCAGCTCGGCCTCAAGGGCTGGGACTAGCCTCGGACAGGCATGAGGTGATCGCTGATGTCGACCGAGGTGGAGGCACGCCAGACCGTCGAGCCGGCCACGACGACGCTGGCGGCGCCCGCTCGGAACAAGAGCCACTACCCCTACTGGTTCTACCTGCCCGCCGCGGTCATCTTCTTCGTGTTCTTCGTCGTGCCGACCTTCTCGTCGTTCTTCTTCAGCCTGACCCGCTGGGACCTCAGCGACTGGGAGTTCATCGGCCTGGAGAACTACGTCGCCTTCTTCCAGGAGTCGGCGCTGCTCACCGGCCTGAAGAACACGCTGATCTATGCGCTCGTCACCTGCGGGCTCAAGGTGGTCCTGGGAATGGCGTTGGCGTTGCTGCTCACCTCGCCCATCATCGCCAAGGGGTTCCTGCGCTCGGTGGCCTTCTTCCCGGTCCTGGTCAGCACCATCGGAGTGGGCCTCACCTTCCAGGTCCTCATGGACCCGTCGAACGGCCTCATCAACAAGTCACTGGGGGTCGCCGGCATCGAGGGACCGGCCTGGCTCGTGGACCCCAAGTTCGCCCTGCTCTCGGTCGCGCTGGTGGATGTCTGGAAGGGCGTGGGCCTGGCCACGGTGATCTTCATCGCCGGCATCGTCTCGATCCCGCGTGAGTACTTCGAGGCCTCCGCCGTCGACGGCGCCTCGGCGTTCCAGAGGTTCCGGCGCATCATCCTGCCGCTGTCCAAGCCGGCGACCACCACCGTGATCATCCTGGCGCTGATCGGCGGCCTCCGGTCCTTCGACCTCATCTGGGCCATGACCCGGGGCGGCCCCGGGTTCACCTCCGACGTCATCGCCTCGGTCATCTACAAGCAGTACCAGGCCGGGTTCTACGGACTGTCGACCGCCGGCAACGTGGTGCTGTTCCTCCTGGTCACCGCGATCGTCTTCCCCCTGTTCCGGTTCTTCACCCGCCAGGAGGTCGACCTGTGAGGACCAAGACCCACCTCTGGCTGGGCCTGCTCGGGATCGTCCTGTTCGCGGTCGTCTTCCTGGTCCCCTTCGCCTTCATCCTGTTCACCGCGGCCAAGACCGCGACCGAGGCCGGCAAGCTCCAGTTCTCGTTGCCCACCACCTGGACGCTGCTCCAGAACTTCGGCGACGCGCTGCGCGCCCGCGACTACATGCTGATCATCGCCTTCATCAACAGCATCGTCCTGACCGTGGCCAGCATCACCGCCCTCGTCGTGCTGTCGGCAATGGTGGCCTACGTGCTGCAGCGCCGGGAGAGCCGTTGGAGCGGCCTGGTCAACATGCTGGTGCTGTCCGGGCTGATCATTCCCCCCGCGGTCGTCCCGACCGTGTGGGTCCTTCAGAAGCTGGGGCTGTTCAAGACCCTGACAGGCCTCATCTTCATCGAGATCGCCTTCGGGCTGTCGTTCTGCATCCTGCTGTTCCGGGCGTTCATCGCCACCATTCCCCGTGACCTCGACGAGGCGGCGATCATCGACGGGGCGGGGCCGACCCGGCTGTTCTTCAAGGTCATCTTCCCGCTGCTGCGGTCGGTCATGGTGACGGTCATCATCGTGCAGTCGGTGGCCATCTTCAACGACTTCGCCAACCCGCTCTACTTCCTGCCCGGGGACGAGAACGCCACCGTGCAGCTGACCGTGTTCAACTTCCAGAGCCAGTTCAACACCCAGTACAACCTGCTGTTCGCCGACATCCTCCTCATCACCATCCCACCATTGCTGCTGTTCCTGTTCCTCAACCGGCGGATCGTCGAAGGCATGACCGCCGGTGCCGTGAAGGGCTAGCGATTCCGCTCGCCCGAGGCTCGGCCCACCAACTGACGACGCCCTCTAGCCGCACATGACCGTGGAGGACAACCTGGCCTTCAGCTCGGTGACCCGATGACCCCCCGGGCAGTGGCCGCCATCGACCTTGGCGCGGAGAGCGGCCGGGTGGTCCTCGGGCGGTTCGACGGCGAGCGGGTGACGCTCGAGGAGGTCCACCGCTTCCCCACGTCACCCCGCCCCCATGACGGTCATCTCCGCTGGGACCTGCACGGCCTGTGGTCCCAGATCAGGACGGGCCTGGCCGCCGCCGGCACGGCCGCCGGCACCGTCGACGCGGTGGGCGTGGACGGCTGGGGCGTGGACTACGGGCTGCTCGGCCGCGACGGCGAGCCGCTCGGCGACCCGGTCGCCTACCGGGACCCGCGCACGAGGGGCATGGCCGAGGAGGCGATCGGCCGGGTGGGTCGCGAGCGGCTCTACCAGGCCACCGGCACCCAGCTGATGGAGATCAACACCGTCTTCCAGCTCATGGCCGAGCACCGAGCCGGGACGCTGGAACACGCCAGGCGGTTGCTGCTGATGCCGGATCTGTTCCACCACCTGCTGAGCGGCTCCACGGTGACCGAGTACACCGTGGCCAGCACGACCGGGGCCTTCGACATGGCGGCCCGCCGCTGGGCCACCGGCCTGCTGACCGAGCTCGGCATCCCGGCCCACATGCTGCCGGAGGTGGTGGAGGCGGGGACGGACCTTGGCCCGGTCCGGCTGGACGAGGACGCCTTCCGCCGCGCCCGGGTGATCGCTCCGGCCTCCCACGACACCGCCAGCGCCGTGGCCAGCGTGCCGTTCGGCGACCCCGGCGCGGCCTACGTGTCCTCCGGGACCTGGTCGCTGGTCGGCGTCGAGACTGCCGAGCCGGTGCTCACCGAGGCCGCCCGGCTGGCCAACCTCACGAATGAGGGTGGCGCGTTCGGCACCATCCGGCTGCTGCGCAACACCGGCGGCCTCTGGTTGCTCCAGGAGTGCCGCCGCCAGTGGGCGCGGGAGGATCGGACCTACAGCTATGAGGAGCTGGCCCGGCTGGCCGCCCAACGTCCTGGCGGGACGTGCCTGATCAACGTCGACCATCCCGACTTCGTCCAGGCAGGGGACATGCCGGCTCGGATCCGCGGCTACTGCGCCCGCACCGGCCAGCCGGTACCGAAGGATGACGCGTCGGTGACCCGCTGCATCCTGGACAGCCTGGCCCTCGGCTACCGGCGGGCGCTGGAGGACCTCACCGCGGTCACCGGCCGTGCCATCCCCGCCCTCCATATCGTCGGCGGAGGGTCGAGGAACCAGCTGCTCAACCAGGTGGTCGCCGACGTCACCGGTCTGCCGGTGCTGGCCGGGCCGGCCGAGGCGACGGCGCTCGGCAACGTCCTCGTGCAGCTGATCGCGCTCGGGGAGCTGCACGACCTGGGGCAGGCGCGGGCGGTGGTGCTCTCGGGGGCCGGGCAGGAGCTCAGCCAGGTCGAGCCGTCCGGAGACGACCGCGTGGCCCAGCGGTACGACCGGTACCACGTGCTCGTCCAAGCCGATCTCGCCACGGCCGCGGTCCCGGGGTGAGGTGCGGATGGGCGGTCGCATCAGGCAGCCTGGGACCCGACGGCGAGGGGGTACGACATGACCCGGCAACCTGACAGCAGCGGTCCCAGCCGCGACGACGTGCCCGCCGGCGTCCCGGCCGACGTCACCGCCATGCTCGACCGGGCCAACCGGCTCGGGGCGGATGCGTCGGTGACCAACTACGGCGGCGGCAACACCTCGTGCAAGGTCGCGATCACCCATGCGGCCACCGGCGAGGCGGCCACCGTGTTGTACGTGAAGGGCTCCGGCGGCGACCTCGGCACCCTCCGCTTCCAGGGACTGGCCACCCTCGAGCTGGACCGGCTGCGCGGCCTCGACGGCCGCTACCGCGGCCAGGCGCACGAGGACGAGATGGTGGACCTGTTTCCCTGGTGCGCCTACGGGCCCGGGGGGGCGGCGCCGTCGATCGACACGCCCATGCACGCGCTGGTCGACCGGTCCCACATCGACCACCTGCATCCCGACAGCGTGATCGCCCTGGCCGCCTCGGCGGACGGGGAGCGCCTGACCGCCGAGTGCTACGGCGGCCGGGTGGCCTGGATCCCGTGGGTCCGGCCCGGCTGGGAGCTGGGCCGCCTCCACCGCCGGCTCCTTGAGGAGAGCCCCGACCTGGAGGGCGTGGTCCTCGGCGGCCACGGGCTCACCTGCTGGGGCGCGTCCAGCGACGAGTGCGAGCAGCGGGCGTTCCGGCTCATCCGCGAGGCGGCCGACTTCATCGAGCGCACCGGCCGGCCCGAGCCGCTGGGGCCGGTCCGGCCCGACCGGGCGCCGCTCGGTGCGGCCGAACGCCGGGCCCGGGCGGCCGAGCTGGTGCCGCTGCTGCGCCGGGTCGCCTCGACCGACGCCCGCATGGTCGGCCACTTCACCGACAGCGAGGTCGTGCTGGACTTCCTGTCCCGGGAGGCGCTGGACCGCCTCGTCCCCCTTGGGACCTCGTGCCCGGACCACTTCCTGCGCACCAAGGTCCGGCCGCTGCTGTGTGACACCGCCCCCGGCGCGCCGCTGGCGCAGGTCGCCGAGCGGCTGGACGAGCTGCACCGGTCCTATCGCGAGGAGTACCGGGCCTACTACGAGCGCCACGCCGGCCCCGGCAGCCCGCCGATGCGCGGCGCCGACCCGGCCATCGTGCTGGTGCCCGGCGTCGGCATGTACTCCTTCGGCAAGGACAAGCAGACGGCCCGGATCACCGGCGAGTTCTATGTCAACGCGATCAACGTGATGCGCGGCGCCGAGGCCGTCTCGGCCTACCAGCCGGTGGACGAGGCCGAGAAGTTCCGGGTCGAGTACTGGGCCCTGGAGGAGGCCAAGCTGCAGCGGCTGCCCAGGCCGAAGCCGCTGGCCGGCCGGGTCGCCCTGGTCACCGGCGGGGCCTCGGGGATCGGGCGGGCGACCTGCCACGCCCTGGCCGCCCAGGGGGCGTGCGTGGTCGTGGCCGACCTGGACCTGGCCGGGGCCGAGGCCCTGGCCAAGGAGCTGGGCGGCCCGGACGTGGCCGTCGGGGTCGAGATGGACGTGGCCGACGAGGCGGCGATCAAGGCGGGGATCGCCGCCGGCGTCCTCGCCTTCGGCGGCCTCGACCTGGTGGTCAACAACGCCGGCCTGTCCAAGTCGGCCGCCCTCGAGGAGACCAGCGCCGAGCTGTGGGACCTGCAGCACAACGTGATGCCCCGGGGCTCGTTCCTCGTCTCCCGGGAGGCCGCCCTGGCCATGCGCCAGCAGGGGCTGGGCGGCGACATCGTCTACATCGCCAGCAAGAACGCCGTCGCCGCCGGGCCCAAGAACATCGCCTACTCCTCGGCCAAGGCGTCCCAGGCCCACCAGGTCCGCCTCCTCGCGGCCGAGCTGGGCGAGCATGGGATCCGGGTCAACGGCATCAACCCCGACGGTGTGGTCCGCGGCTCCGGCATCTTCGCGGGCGGCTGGGGCGCCGACCGGGCCCGCGTGTACGGGGTCAAGGAGGAGGACCTGGGCAAGTACTACGCGCAGCGGACGCTGCTCAAGCGGGAGATCCTGCCCGAGCACGTGGCCGAGGCGGTGCTGGCCCTGACCGGCGGGTCGCTGGAGGTGACCACCGGGCTGTTGGTCCCGGTCGACGGCGGCGTGCCCATGGGCTTCCTGCGCTGAGCCGAGGAGGAACGAACATGACCACCGATGTGAACAGCGTGAAGGCCGCTCTGGCGACCCAGCGCGTCGAGCTCCCGTCCTGGGCCTTCGGCAACTCCGGGACGCGGTTCAAGGTGTTCGGCCAGCCCGGGGTGCCCCGGGACGCCTTCGAGAAGGTGGAGGACGCCGCCCAGGTCCACCGCCACACCGGGATCGCCCCGACCGTGGCCCTGCACATCCCCTGGGACAAGGTGGACGACTACGGCCAGCTGGCCACCCACGCCAAGGAGGCGGGCATCGCGCTGGGCACGATCAACGCCAACGTCTTCCAGGACGACGACTACAAGCTGGGCAGCGTCTGCCACCCCGACCCCCGGGTGCGCCGCAAGGCCCTGGACCACCTGCTCGAGTGCATCGACATCATGGACGTCACCGGCTCCCGCGACCTCAAGCTGTGGTTCGCCGACGGCACCAACTACCCGGGCCAGGACGACCTCCGGGACCGCCAGGACCGCCTGGCCGAGGCCCTCCAGGCCACCTACGAGCGGCTCGGCGACGACCAGCGGCTGGTGCTGGAGTACAAGCTGTTCGAGCCGGCCTTCTACCACACCGACGTGCCCGACTGGGGCACCGCCTACGCCCACTGCCTCCGGCTCGGCCCCAAGGCGGTGGTGGTGGTCGACACCGGCCACCACGCCCCCGGCACCAACATCGAGTTCATCGTCGCCTTCCTCCTCCGCGAGCGGAAGCTGGGCGCGTTCGACTTCAACAGCCGCTTCTACGCCGACGACGACCTGATGGCCGGGGCGGCCGACCCGTTCCAGCTGTTCCGGATCATGTACGAGGTCGTCCGGGGCGGCGGCTACGCGCCCGAGGCCGGCGTCTGCTTCATGCTCGACCAGTGCCACAACGTCGAGCGCAAGATCCCCGGCCAGATCCGCTCGGTCCTCAACGTCCAGGAGCTGACGGCCAAGGCGCTGCTGGTCGACCGCGACGCCCTCCAGGCCGCCCAGCAGGCCGGCGACGTGCTGGCCGCCAACGGGGTCCTGATGGACGCCTACAACACCGACGTCCGCCCCCTCTTGGCGGAGATGCGCACCGAACAGGGCCTCGACCCCGACCCGATGGCCGCCTACGCCCGCTCCGGCCACGACGAGCGGATCGTGGCCGAGCGCGTCGGCGGCGCCCAGGCCGGCTGGGGCGCCTGAGCCAGGCCCCCGCCTGACGGTGGGTCAGATGGCCTCGAGGCGCGGGTACTCGGGTCGCCACATGGCCTGGTAGACCTGCTGGACCGGGTTGTCGATGGTGACCTGGGCGAGGCCCTCGTCCTGGGCGGCGACGGCGACGGCGATGGCCACGGCGGACGAGACGGTGCGCAGGTCCTCGACCGGGGGCAGCAGCGGCGACCCCGGGCGCGTGGCGTCCGACAGGCGGGCCACGGCGTCGGCGGCGGCGGCGATCATCCGGTCGCTGATCCGGCTGGCCCGGGCCACGGTCACGCCCAGACCGAGCCCGGGGAAGACCAGCGCGTTGTTGGCCTGGGCGATCCGGTAGCTCCGGTCCTGGTGCTCGACCGGGGCGAAGGGGCTGCCGGTGGCGACCAGCGCCCGTCCGCCCGTCCAGCCGATCAGGTCCTCGGGGAGGGCCTCGGCCCTGGAGGTCGGGTTGGACAGGGGCATGATGATGGGCCGCTCGACGTGGCCGGCCATGTCCTTGACGATCGCCTCGGTGAACGCCCCGGCCTGGGTGGAGGTGCCGATCAGCATGGTCGGGCGCACGTTGGCGACGACGTCGGCCAGGCGGATGCCGTCGCCGCCGGTCGACCAGCCGGCGACCTCGGCGGCCGGGCGGGCGTAGGGGAGCTGGAAGTCGTACATGCCGACGGTCTCGTCGGTCAGCAGGCCGTTGCGGCCGAGCGGGTAGAAGCGGCGGGCCGCCTCCTCGGCGGGGAGGCCCTCGCGGACCATGACGTCGCGCAGCATGTCGGCGATGCCCAGGCCGGCGGTGCCGGCGCCGTGGATGACCACCCGCTGGTCGCGCATGCGCTGGCCGGCCGCCCGGACGGCCGAGAACGCGGCCGCCAGGACCACCGCGGCGGTGCCCTGCATGTCGTCGTTGAAGGTGCAGACCTGGTCGGTGTAGCGGTTCAGGATCCGCCTGGCGTTGCTGGCCCCGAAGTCCTCCCAGTGCAGCATGGCGTGGGGGAACAGCTTGGTCGCCGCCGTCACGTAGGCGTCGATGAGCGCGTCGTAGCGCTCGCCGCGGACCCTGGGATGCCGGTTGCCCAGGTACATCTCGTCGTTGAGCAGGGCCAGGTTGTCGGTGCCCATGTCCAGGACGACCGGGATCACCCGGCGGGGATGGATCCCGGCCGCGGCGGTGTACACGGCCAGCTTGCCGATGGCGATGTCGATCCCGCCGACCCCCTGGTCCCCGATGCCGAGGATGCCCTCGGAGTCGGTGGCCACGATCAGGTCGACGGCCTCGGCGCCGAGGCCGTAGTGGCTCAGGGCCGCCTCGACGTCCTGCGGCCGGTTGACCGACAGGTAGACCCCGCGCGGCCGCCGGTACTCGTGGCTGAACCGCTCGATCGCGAGGCCGACCGTTGGGGTGTAGACGATCGGCAGCATCTCCTCGATGCGCTCGCTGAGCAGCCGGTAGAACAGCACCTCGTTGCGGTCGCGGAGGTTGGCCAGGTACACGTTCTTGGCCAGGTCGTCGGGCTGGCGCAGGTACTGGGCGTAGACCCGCCGCAGCTGGCCGTCGATGGTGGACACGCGGTCGGGGAGCAGCCCGGTCAGGCCCAGCGTCTCGCGCTCCTCCGACGTGAACGCGGTGCCCCGGTTGATCATCGGCGTGGCCAGCACCTCGTTGCCGCGGGCCCGGATCCGGACCGGGTACCCGTCCTCGGGGCGACCCAGCTCGTACGGCCTCTCGTACATGTCGTCTCCTCTACGCACGGGGTCCGAGAACGCGGTCGGTCAGCCAAGGATTGCGGAACGCGCCTCGCGGGTCGAGCCGGTCGGCCAGGCGCCGGAAGTCGGGCAGGCGTTCGTAAAGGGGGGCGATGGCGGCCGCATCGGCCAGGAACACCTTGCCCCAGTGGGGCCGCGCCTGGCAGCGGGCGAGGGCGGCCTCCAGCTCGGTGAGGGCGCCCTCGACCCCGGCCGGGTCGGGGTGCCAGGTGAAGTGGAGGGCGATCGTGTCCTGCCGGTACTGGGGGCTCATCCACAGGTGGTCGGCGGCCACGGTGCGGACCTCGCTGACCTGGAGCACCGGCCGGACCAGGCCGGCGAGGGCGCGGACGGCGGCGATGGCGGCGGCGGCGCGGCGGCGGGGGACCAGGTACTCGGACTGGAGCTCGGCGCCGCTGCTGGGGGTGAAGCCCATGCGGAAGTGCGGCACCCGATCCGACCAGCGGCCGGGGACACCGAGCTGCGGGGTGCAGTTGACCGGGTCGAGCTCGATGATGGGGTGGCGGTCGACGGTGGCCGCGGCCGCGCCGAACAGGTCGTCCTCGACCGGCTCGGGGTCGCCGGTGACCCGGCGCTTGACCCACACCTGGTCGACCGCTTCCCCCCAGCGGGTGAACACGCTCACGCTGTAGCCGGCGGCGGTGATCTCGTCGAAGTGCTCGTGCAGGGCGTCCCAGGCGAGGCCTTCGAACACCCGCTGGCGGACCTGGTAGGTAGGCTCGACGTCGAGCGTGAGGCGGGTGACCGCACCGAGCGCGCCCAGCCCGACGACCAGGCCGTCGAAGTCCGGGTCGCCCCGCGACGCCTGGTGGAGCTCGCCGGAGGAGGTGACCAGCTCCAGGCCGGCGACGGCGGTGGCGAGGTTGCCGTTGCCGTCCCCGGAGCCGTGGGTGGCGGTGGCCACGGCCCCCGCGACCGAGATGTGGGGCAGCGACGCCAGGTTGGCCAGGGCCACCCCCTCGCGCTCGAGCGCCTGGGCGAGCTCCCCGTAGGTGAGGCCGGCCGGGCAGGTGACCGTGCCGGCGTCGTGGTCGACGGCGACGTCGGCGGGCAGGCCCCGGAGGCTGACCAGCTCGGCCGAGTCGGCGATGCCGGTGAACGAGTGCCTGGAGCCGAGCACCCGGATCCGGGGCGCCCCGGCCACGACCTCCTGGAGCTGCTCCAGCGTGGACGGCCGGTGCAGCCTGGCCGCCTGGTAGCGGTAGTTCCCGGCCCAGTTGGTCTCGTTCATCATCGGCTAGTCTGCCCGGTCGCCGAGCCTGTTCGCCCGGGCGACCTGGCCGAGCCAGGCCGCGCTCGGCTTGGGGGTCCGGACCTGGGTGGTCCGGTCGACCGCGACCAGGCCGAACCTGGGCCGGTAGCCGTGGGCCCACTCGAAGTTGTCGAGCAGGCTCCAGTAGGTGTAGCCGCGCACGTCGACCCCGTCGGCCAGGCAGTCGAGCACGCTCTCGAGGGCCTGGCGGACGTAGGTGATCCGCTGGGTGTCGTCCTCGGCGGCGATGCCGTTCTCGGTCACCAGCACGGGTGCGCCCGTGGCCTGGGCGGCCCGGCGGATGGTCGCCCCCAGCGCCCGCGGCCAGAACTCGTAGCCCATGGTGGTCAGGGGCATCCCCGGCTCGGGGTCGAGCATCCCCTCCGGCCCGAACCGGTTGCGGGTGTAGGTCTGGACCCCGATGAAGTCGTCGCCCCGGGCCGCCTCCAGGTACGGGTCCTCCCAGCCGGCGCGGTGCTCGGCCGCCGCCTGCTCCCCGCCCGGCTGCACCTGGGCCTCGGACATGGCCAGGGTCAGCCCGACCGGCACCCCGACGGCCTCCTTGATCGCCCCGGTGGCCTTGGCGTGGGCGGCGGCGAACACCTCGTTGGCCCGCTCGCGCCGGTCGCGGCTGCGCTCGCCCGGCGGGAACCGGCCCTGGAGGTAGCCGGCCGTCGCGACCACGTTGGGCTCGTTCAGGGTGCAGGCCCGGGCCATGGCGTCACCCAGGTGGGCGGCCGCCCGCCCGCAGAAGCGGGCGAACCGTTCGGCGGTGGCCGGCTCGGCCCAGCCGCCGGCCGCGGCCACCCAGCGGGGGGTGGTGAAGTGGTGGAAGGTGACCACCGGCTCCAGCCCCAGCTCCCGGCAGCCGGCGCACATGGCCAGGTAGTGGTCGAGGGCGACGGTGGAGAACTCGCCCTCCTCGGGCTCGATCCGGCTCCACTCCAACGAGAACCGGTAGCTCCCGAAGCCCAGCCCGGCCAGCAGCCGCAGATCCTCGGGCCAGCGGTGCCAGTGGTCGCAGGCGTCCCCGCTCGGCTCGGCACAGCCCGACCCCGGCGTGTGCTCCCAGGCCCACCAGTCGTTGTTCCAGTTCCCCCCCTCGACCTGGTGGGCGGCGGTCGCCGTCCCCCACACGAACCCCTCCGGGAAACCACGTTCGGCTGCTGCCATGGGCTGCTCCTGGCTCGACGTCGGCGCCGGCAGTCTGCCAGACGGGGGAGTCCTATGATCGGGTCATGACCACACCCGAGCCGCCCGAGCCGCCGGAGGAGCTGCCGGAGGTCGAGTACCGCCGGCCGGCCTGGGTCGAGCCGCCACCCGACATGGTCCCAGGGGTCGTGCCGGTCGAGCTGATCCTGGCCCGGACGCCGCAGCGGGCGATCGGGCTGAGCGGCATCCGCGCCTACCCGACCGGGTTCGCCTGCACCCTGCACATGCGGCTCCGCGAGGTCGTACCCGGTGAACAGAGCAACTTCGGGGCCTTCAACATGCTCAGTGACGCCGTCGACCCGGCCGGCGAGTTCGCCGACTACTACCTGCGCCTCGGGGTCGGGTTCGCCGACGGCCGCAAGGCGACCAACTTGGACCACCGCCGGGATCTCGACGATATCCCGTCCCCGGACCCGCCCACGCTGTGGCTGGTCCGCTGGGAGGGCTACGACCGGCTGTCCTGGGAGGTGGAGGTGTGGGTGTGGGGCCTGCCGCCGCCGGGGCCACTGGCCTTCGTCTGCGAGTGGCCGGCCCGCGACATCCCCGAGTCCCGGGTCGAGATCGACGCCGGGCTGGTCCTTGAGGCAGCCGCCCGGGCGGTCCCCATCTGGCCCGGCCAGGGTTCACCGTGAGCTTCTTCGAGGTGCCAGCGTTGCGGCCGGATACCGAGTACCGGGCGCCCACCTGGTCCCGAGGTCCCGCGGGCATGGTGCCGGGGGCGGTGGCGGTCGCGCTGCTGGTGGCCCGCACCGATACCTATGCCGTCCTGGTCGACGGCCTGCTCGCCTACCCCACCGGGCTCGACTTCGACCTGGTCGTCAGGCGCCGCCCCGGCCGGCCCCGTGAGCAGTTCGACCCGGAGCACCACTGGGATGGCCCTCGTCTCGAGGTCCGCTTCGCCGACGGCCGCAGCGCCGACAACGACCCCCGCCGCTGGCCCGACACCTCCGGGGACCAGCCGCCGGACCCACCGCTGCTGTACCAGAGCACCCGCAGCCCTGCTGGTGGCCACGTGTGGCTGTGGGGCCTGCCCCCGCCCGGACCGCTGGTGTTCGCCTGCCAGTGGCCGGCCGGGAAGGTCCCACCGTCGCAGGCCGAGCTGGACGCCGGGCTGGTCCTGGAGGCGGCCGCACGGGCGCAGACCCTCTGGCCCGGCGAGGCCCCGGCGTGAGCTTCTTCACGATGCCGGCCTGGGAGCCGCCATCGGGCTACCGGATTCCGGCCTGGCTGCGGCCACCCGAGGCGACGGTGCCCGGCATCGTGCCCGTCGAGCTCCTGCTGGCCCGCTCCGACACCCATGCCGTGCTGGTCAGCCACCTGCACGCCTACCCAACGGGAGTCGACTTCGTCCTCACCGTCAGACGCCACCCGGGCCAGCCCGACCCTCGCCGCCACGACCCCGACTGGCATTTCCACATCCAGTACCATGACCTGCGGTTCGAGCTCCGCTTCGCCGATGGCCACAGGGTCGGCAACCACCCGCGGCGCTGGCCCCGCAACTTCGAGACCCACCAACCCGACCCGCCGTTCCTGTACTACCACGGCGCCGGCGGGAGCGAGGAACGCGGCTGGCACTCCCGCCACTGGCTGTGGGGCCTGCCCCCACCCGGGCCGCTGGCCTTCGTGTGCGAGTGGCCGGCCGGCGACCTCCCGGCGTCAGGCGTCGAGATCGACGCCGGGCTGGTCCTGGACGCGGCCCGCCGGGCCGCGCCTGTCTGGCCGACGGGCTAACGCCGGTGCTGGTCGCGGGTGCGTCGTGTGGCGGCGGCGTCCAGGCGGGTGCTGCCGCGGCGCAGGCGGTCGTCGAGGGCGGTGTAGCGGTGCCCGTTGCCGGGGGTGCGGATGGCCTTGGCGAGGGCGCGTCGGGAGCCCACCAGGACGACCAGTTGCCTGGCTCTGGTGACGGCGGTGTAGAGCAGGTTGCGCTGGAGCATCAGCCAGGCGGTCTGGGTCAGGGGCACGACCACGCAGGGGTACTCGCTGCCCTGGGAGCGGTGCACGGTCAGGGCGTAGGCGTGGGTGAGCTCGTCGAGGTCGTCGAAGCCGTAGCGGACCTCCTGGTCGTCGTCCATGAGCACGAACAGCTCGGACGCCTCGGGCGAGACGGTGGTGATGGTGCCGACCGATCCGTTGAAGACGCCCTTCTCGTAGTCGTTGCGGACCTGCATGACCTTGTCGCCGGGCCGGTAGGTGCGGCCGGCGAAGCGGCGCTCGGGCTGGCTGGGGGCGGCGGGGTTGAGCGCCTGCTGGAGGCGCTCGTTCAGCGCCGACGAGCCGGCCGGGCCGCGGTACATGGGACAGAGCACCTGCACGTCGCGTCGCGGGTCGAGGCCGAAGCGGCGTGGCAGGCGGTTGACCACGATGTCGACGGTCAGCTCGGCCATCCGCTCGGGGTCGTCCTCGGGGAAGAGGAAGAAGTCACCAAGGCCGCTGGTCAGCGGCGGGTGGCCGGCGTTGATGCGGTGGGCGTTGGTGACCACCCCGCTCTGCTGGGCCTGGCGGAAGACCTGGGTCAGGCGCACCCGGGGGAGCACCCCGGCGCCCTTGCCGGCCCCGAGCAGGTCCCGCAGGACCTCGCCAGGGCCGACGCTGGGGAGCTGGTCCGCGTCGCCGACCAGCAGCAGGTGGGCGCCGGGCGGGACCGCCTTGACGAGCTTGTTGGCCAGCAGCAGGTCCAGCATGGAGGCCTCGTCGACCACCACCAGGTCGGCCTCCAGCGGGCGGTCCTGGTTGAAGGCGGCGTCGCCGCCCGGGCGCAGCTCCAATAATCGGTGGAGGGTCTGGGCGTCCATCCCGGCCAGCTCCGACAGGCGCTTGGCGGCGCGGCCGGTGGGGGCGGCGAGCACCACCCGGGCCTTCTTGGCCTGGGCGAGGGCGACGACGGCGCGGACGGTGAAGCTCTTGCCGCAGCCGGGGCCGCCGGTGAGCACGGCCACCCGCTCGGTCAGGGTGAGCCGGACCGCCGTCTCCTGCTCGGCCGCGAGCCGGTTGCCGGTGACCCGCTCCAGCCACGCGAAGGCCGCCGCCCAGTCGACGTCGCGGAACATGGGCAGCCGGTCGGCCTGCTCGGGGACCGAGCGCAGCCGCAGCAGCCCCGCGGCCAGCGAGACCTCGGCCCGGTGGAAGGGGACCAGGTAGATGCCGTGCACGCCGTCGTCGAAGCCGGGGATCGGCACCGGGTCGCGGATCACGCCCTGCTGGCGCACCAGCTCGTCCAGGCACGACTGGGCCAGCTCCGGCCGGACGCCGAGGATCTCCGAGGCCCTGGCCACCAGCTCCGGCTCGGGCAGGTAGCAGTGGCCGAGCTCGCTGGCCTGGGACAGGGTGAACTGGAGGC
>Ga0081538_10002192_pt1 | contig 19362 bp, 20 predicted proteins | sample TabmetS5T2R1_FD_71022 | JGI IMG/M metagenome (GOLD analysis project Ga0081538, IMG submission 71022) | Tabebuia heterophylla rhizosphere microbial communities from the University of Puerto Rico - S5T2R1 | ecosystem: Host-associated > Plants > Roots > Rhizosphere ... | reverse complement strand
TAACCCGGAAGCAAAGCCGAGGAAAAGAGTAACGGATTTGAACATAACTTTATATCTGTGCCATTGGGGAAATTTGTCCAGGTTTTGCATTGTGCCTAGGAACCACCTGCGCCTCTGGAAAAAATGATCTTTTAGGTTGAGCGGTGGCTGCTCAAGCAATACGCCACCGTGCCAGCCCATTGATCCTTGACCATATTTTTGGTAGGCCATGTATCCAAACATCTGGTCCTCGGCAAGCGTGGGTCCAAATTTCCATCCAATATCATCTTCAATGTCTGATCTCACAAGCAAGTTGCTGCCATGCATGTGCAGCGGAGGAGGATTTGTCATCTGAGATACGCAATCGTAGCACGTGAACGGCCTTACTGACTCGGCTATTGCAGTCAGCCGGTTTGCAGACTCGAATTTAAGTGGATAAAATATGGGTCCTTCCGACACAACCCCTTTACCCTCACTTATGAATTTAAGCAGAGCAGGTATTGTCTGTGGAGTCAGATAACTTTCCTCATCCATATGAAATATCCAACGTTTACTAGTATTCTTGCCGATTCGCTGGCGATGTTCTACCGCATATTGCAATGCCCGGCCTTTTTTTATTGCGTTAGTGTGATAATTTTTCTCTACCACTACCACTTCACATTTTTCGTCTCTAAGTGTCCATCTGTCTTGCGCATCATCTGTCACCACAGAGATCTGGTAATTGTAAAAGTTTATCTTCTCTGCCGAACTTGTTATTGATTGAATACCCCGCTTAACTACTGATGTCCTTGTTGCGGAACGAGTTGTTATCTGAAAGATTATCGAGGAATCGTCGAAGATACAGCACTTATCTGTTTCTATAAAAATCTTCCTATTCTTGAAGATCTTCCAGACTGAAATCATAGCAACCGGAACATAAGAAATCCAGAAAAATATGGCTATAGCTATGAATGCATTATCAATCACAAAAGAGCATGATCGATTATGGTTTTAATAATTAATGCATTCTAGAATCAGTCTACAGTCCTCGGGCAGCAAGTATGAAGTTATTAAGAAGTATGCTTAGAAAATCTGTAAGCATACGCTTTTTGCTATGGTTTTCTTAAGTATATCGCTATTTTGATTAGACCTTAAGATTTCTAGAAAAACTAGAAATAATAAAAGAGGTTAATACGTAGTGTCGATGGAACCAGCTGAACAACAAATACATTCTAAAGATAATATGATATATTGTCAGCATTGTGAAAGTGAAACCGTAATATTTGATATGATTTCGAGTGAGTTTGTATGTAGCTCGTGTGGATGCGTAGCAGATGACAGGATTTTTCATGCTGAGAATGCAGCTGGTATCGTCAATTCTTCTGAATACGGAGACAAGACAAGGACAGGGATGCCTGAATCGCTTGCGGTACATAACAAGGGCTTGTCGACGCTTATCGGTCTGGATGACACGGATGCAAGGGGAAAGACGCTAGAGCCGGCTCAAAAGATGAAGATGCAAAGGTTACGTACGTGGAATAACAGGTCTCAGCTAAATGACTCCATCTCAAGGAATCTTGAAAAGGCTTTGAAATTTTTGAATAACTTTGGTGATAAGTTGTATCTCAGCCAAGCTGTGATGGAAAGTGCAGCCTACATATATCGTAAAGCCGCTCTCAAAAAACTGGCGAAGGGTCGATCAACGCTAGGACTTGTTGGAGCAGCGCTTTATGCAGCCTGCAGAGAGACTGCCACTCCAAAGACTGTGGCAGACGTTGCTGCAGTCTGCAATATTTCAAGCAAGGATGTCATGGCACATTATAAGCTTATCCTGAGAGAACTATCTCTACAAATGCCGGTTCTACACGGTCCAGACTATGTCACGTTGATAGCCAACAGACTTGACCTGAGCGAAAAGACCAAGCGTGAGGCGCTTCGCATCTATACAAGCGTGCAACAGAACCGTATTTCATTGGGCAAGAACCCAAGGGCGCTTGCAGGCGCGGTCATTTATCTTGCATCTCAGAATTGTAATGAATTTCTTCGGCAGGTGGAGATATGTCAAGTGGCAGATATATCGACTGTTTCGCTTCGGAAAAGATGCAAAGAGATCAAGGCTACGCTAGGAATTTGACATAAAAAGAGAGATCTTTTGCATCCTCGATTGTGTCAAGTTTGGCTGCATTTAGTACAAGATAGGCTGCTGCGGAATTAGGATAGATGTCTTTACAAGAAAATAGCGTCATGATCATATTGTCATGATCGAGTCTAAACCCTTGGCAAGGCTCATGTCCCCTGACTACTGCTTTAGTACCTGTCGCTTGCAACCAGGTGCGAGTCACGCTGCGCCCGAAATATCTCCCAAAGCCTCGTCCTGATCTGTCTTGGCCTTTGTTTTCATCGATCTCCCGCGGATCATTCCATAGTATCTCTTCAAGCACACTGGTTCTAGTCTGGCTCTCATAAGCGAAGGCTATGGACTCTCTAAAGTTTTCAGCAGCTGCCTCTTTGACAGGGAGTCCGCCGTGCACTAATAGTAACTTCGGCCATACTATTGTTGCAAGTGTCAGCTGTCTGAACATTGCTAGTAACTCTTTATAGATTTCTCTCCAGCGAGCGCCAAACCGATCTTCTATCTCGTAGGGAAAATCATGCGGCCAAAAAGGAAATTCTGCAGGGGCCTCATGGTTCCCCCTCATCACTACAACTGAGTCAGGATATGCGCTTTTCAGACAGCATAATGAATATATTATACCGAGGGAGTCGTTGCCTCTATCGATATAATCTCCAAGAAATACAAGTTTGTTCAGTTTCTTTGATAGAAATTGATGATAATTTATTTCAGAAAGAATCCGAAATAGTGACTTTGAATCTCCGTGGAGATCGCCTATTATCACCAAGTTTTCTAAATTATGAATTTCCAGTAGGCCTCCATTTATCTGTCCCCCAGCTAAGCTTTTCTTTAGCCTTCCTGCCTGCAGCATGTATTGAGCTTGCCTAATTCTGTGTAAATATTCTGAAGCATCAGCATTTCTTGCGGACTTGGCAAGCTGCAACGTAATAATATATTGTTCGAGGATGACAATTAAATGTATTACCTCGGGATACATTCCATACAGGTGAATAACTATGATAATATAAACGAGCAATACTGTAATCTGAAGCCCTCAAACAAATACGCAGCCACTTCTCTCATACTCCGCTGTTATGCATCCATTAGCGCAATACATCCAAATGACTGAAGCATTCGATCAAGGATGACAATATTTGGTACATAACTTTTCTTTTGCATAATGCCGACGTCCACCTAGGAATCTTCTAGGTTCTTGTTGGGTGAGAAAGTATGTTTAACATTAAATCCAATAGGATTTGATTTTCTGTAGTAAGTTGCCATTAAATGCTGCGGGCTGGAGTAATAGAGGATGGTTGGAGATAATAGAATTCATACTGCTAATGTGTGAGAATGGGGCGAGGAAGACACATGTGATGTATCGGTGCAATCTGAACTCCAAGCAGATAAACCAGTATCTTGAGTTCCTGCTGGATAGTGGGATGCTTGAGATGATACAAGAGCGACCTAATTCAAAGCGGTATATATACAGGACCACTGATCTAGGTAAAAAGTTCATTGCCCATTATAAACAACTAGCTGCGCTCTTTACTAAGGCCCCTCCTGCTTCAATTGCATAGACAGGCAACGGAATTATATCATAATAAGTTGAGAATTATTAAATTATATATTGCTTGATTATATACTTCTATGAGAAATAGCGATAGGGATTATATGAAATGTATGTGTAGGTGACTCCGCTTAAATGAAGAATCGCAGTCGCTATGAAGTCATTGCCGCGATCTTAAAGTCTGTTAATAAAGAAGAGACGCGCACCAAGATTATGTATAAAGCAATGCTGAGCAATGACCAGTGCAAGCTATACCTAGATTCTCTTATCAAAAGCGGCCTTGTTCACGAAGTGAACAATGGAGACAAAACGCTGTACAGGATAACACCGAAGGGAAGCAGATTCTTATCCTACTATGACCAAATGAAGGAACTTCTCCCTGTGGGCATCGAAGAGAATTTGGCAGATGAGTACTATCACCTGAGCACCTAATCACACTACTGGCTTTAAGCTCATCCGGGATTGCCTATCCAACATAATGGAATACAGATTAGTTGATGGAACAAGGGACTGTAGAAACAATGTGTCATTTATTATCACGAACCGCAAGTGCATATTCGAAAGTTCTGAAACAACTTCGAGTATATCCTCTTGTGAGCGGGTGACCACAGCTATTGAAAGATCTGCAGGGGCAATTATGCTGGATAGTATGTTCTTCATTCCGTTTCTCAATTTTCTTGCTCTTTGTAGACTCTGTATAGCCTCTGTCCACATTATATTAAGAAGAAGCTTGTCGCGATGTCTTCGTTTCATCTTGACGAGAGCTGGAAGAAGTTGATCCGCGTTCTCATTTTTGCTTGGCGATATTATGTTATTAGATATATTGGATATTTTGCGTGGTTTGCCTGTCCACAATATTTTGAAAAGACTTTTCTTGCCAGCAGGCAAAAATGTCTCGAAGAAGTGTAGTATTGAAGAGGGCTCCATCCAGCTAACAGGCTGCAATAGCACAGGGTTTCCGCTCCAAACAAAGTTTGAGACAATCCTTTGGAGAAATATCATTGCAATCGTCATGCTTACATGTGAGCCGAGCTCAAGAAGAACCAGACCCTTTCTTGGAAGGCCGCAGCCGAGTGTTGCATCCAACGCAGGGTATCCACTTTCGATATTGCCACCTTGTAAGAGCCTTGGAATTTCGGCTATACCTTTAATGCGCTGCTCGAACTTGATTGGTTGATAGGGCGCAAAACTGTGGAATATACTATTTTCGAGAGTATAGACATAAGATGGACGCTTTATACGAGTGCCACGTAGCTTCTGAAGAATGATTTCCCTCATTTTTACGTTGTTATAATAGCCCTGCTTCAGCTCAACTATGCCGTCCACCAAAAAATCAAGCGTAGTGTCAGAGGGCTGCTCGCTTATGAATATGAGCTTTGCACCAGCCCTTTCCCTCCATGTCTGAAGCACCCTTTCGTTATTAAGCCGAGCCTCTCTATCCATGAAAGACGCAATTGCGTCCCAGCTGTCGATTATGATTATAGGAGACTTGATGTCCATTAGCTGGTTTGTAATGCGCTCAAAGAGGGACTCGGGTTCATCTAGTCTTGCATCCTCAAAACTTGATATCACTTCATGATCCCGAGTCAAGTTTGCGCCTCGTTGTTTTGACTGTCCAATAAGATCCTTCAGCCACGGGTAGTACTGTAAGAGCTGCTTTGGAGATATTCTCGTCGAGATGTAAAAGAAGTTGTTCTTGATTCCAAGCACATTTAAGATAGTGAGTGCAAGTGTGGTCTTGCCAGTTCCAGCAAACCCCTTTACCAAAAGCGAATACGTGTCACGTCGAATAAAGTGCAAAAGGTCCTCTGGTATACTCGATGGACTATTACCATTTGTATCCTTAAAGCTTACATAGCTTTCTGCCACGCGTTATTCACCACAATCGTCTTTTTCAAGGCCCCTTACGAATTATTTGTAGATGATATATAGCTACCTTATTAAGGATTAAGCATATCTTTGACAGAACCAAATCCAACAGCAATACAGTGTCCAGTTTCATCTCATCAGATTTGGCCTCAAAATCGAAAAGTCTAAGCTAAGCCGGGAGAACTGCAAGTGGCGAATTATTGCTGCAGCAAGAGACAATGATAAATCATGTGAAAGAAGCAGGTGCCATATTTGAGGATCCCAAAGTTAGGTGAACTGCCTAGGAGGAAAGCTGTTTTCCTAACGTGAATCGACTGCACTTTCCTGGTGCAGGTAAGTTAGAAAATATATAGAAAGTGTAATCGGTTTGCAACAAGTTCTAAGGATAGACACGAGGTACCCATTTCGATTCAGTGTCCAATAAAGCATCATCGCTGCATGCGATTGTATAATACTCTTCTTGGTTGTTTTTATGATATGAGAACCGAGTAACATATTTATTGTAATTGGATAAGAACCTTCTAAGTAAAGCCCATGGTAATTAACGAGGAACTGCTCGCAGCCAGAAAAAAGATTGCACAGAGAAGACCTAAATTTATCAGGCAGGAGAGCTGGAGGTACGATAGGCTTGCTGAAAACTGGAGGAAACCTAAGGGCAAGGACAATAAGATGAGAAAACAAAAGTCAGGAATGCCGGCCATTGTCAAGGTAGGCTACAGGGGCCCAAGAGCAGCAAGAGGTCTTCACCCATCTGGATATAGTGAAAACCTTGTCCATAATACTGCTGAGTTAGCTAAGCTTGATCCGAAAACAGACGCAGCAAGGATCGGCCACACAGTCGGAAAAAAGAAGAGGATTGAGATAATCAACAGGGCTGCCGAACTCGGCATTAAGGTGCTCAATCCTGGTAAGCTAATATCTAAAATACAAAAAGAAAAGGAGAAGAAAAAAGAGTAACATGGTAGTCAACATTGCAAAAAAGCGTGAGCTAGTAGCAAGGATTCTCGATGTGGGAGCCAACAGAGTTCGCTTTGAGCCCGATAGACTTGAAGACATCGCCGACTCGATCACTAGGGAGAATATACGCTCACTCGTCAAGAGCGGCGCAATTTGGACAATCCAACCTAAGGGAAGCTCAAGAGGTAGAGCAATTAAGAAACGGTCTGTCTGGAAGGTTCATGGAAAGGGCCCGGGCTCAAAGAAGGGTAAGAAGACTGCAAGGGTTGGCAAGAAAGAGGTCTATGTAGTGAGGACAAGGTCCATGCGTTATCATTTAAAAGTGATGAAGGAAAGAAAAGATATTAGTAACGATACGTACTGGCACCTCTATAAGAAGGTCAATGGTGGTCAGGTGCGATCACTTGCGCATCTACGAGAGCTCATAAGAGAGGCCAAGTCCTCATAGCACAATCTGTGAAGCGGAAATCTATACTTCGCTAACTCTTCGGTACTATCGCCAATAAAACACACACCTTCATTCTTTAGTAATTCTTTCTTTTTTACCTTGCCAAAGACATAGCCGCCTATATTGCCATCTGACTTGATGACTCGATGACAGGGAGTCTCAATTGGGTTTGGGTTCTTGTTCAAAATCCTTCCAATCACACGGGATGCTCGTGGATGTCCGAGAGCTCTAGCAATATCACCATAAGTTGTGACTTTACCTTCTGGGATTTGAGCCACTATGTCATAGACCTGGCTTGCTTTTATCAGACTCAATTTCATAAGATATCTGAGGGCAGCAAAAGTATTTTAACACATTGCGTTCAGACCTCATAGAGTTCGAGAGAGGTCTTCTCGACGATCTTGAGTATCCGATCCTTCTGCTTCCCCAAGCCTTTGCTGTCTAGGACAATATGTGTCACCTTCTCTATGCTCTTTTCAATCATCTGGTTTAACATCGCATGATCTATTGCTTCAAGATTGTGCTTTGACGCCACTGCTGCAAGACCAAATTTCGAGTCGAGTAAAAGTTTGTTAAACTTTCTGGGGTAGTGGGTACCTCCGAGCGCTATGCCTACTTTTTTGCAGCGCTCAAACCCGTTATCAAGTATATCAAGTAAGGTGTCACATATCACTGATGCCGCGTTTTCATCAGCCCACTGCTTTTCCGACGATCCCAATTCTATAAATAATACAGGCTTATTGAGTGATGTGGGTCCGTGATGTGTTGCTTCTATTATAACCTCATATTCTGGAACCCTTTGTCTCGCAGCAGTTATGGCCTTTAGATATGCTTTCAGCAGACTTGGGTACGAGATCGCTATCTCTCGAGGATTGCCACCATAAGAGTTGTCTGCAGAAAAATTGCCGGTGAAGTGACATGTGAGCGTTGGGATTGAGCTGTTCGACCTGTGCTTTGAAAGGAAAATGAATACATCGGCGCCCGAATAGAGATCATTAATTTTTTCCGAGGTGAGCAAATTGCCAGAGAAAATATGAAACTGGATATTCTTGTAACGCTGAGACCGATATGACTCACCATAGACCTCTCCTCTCTTACTCTCAATTGCAAATTCAGCATTTCTTATCAGATAACTGCTCATAGTCGTGCCTGCCAGGTCATGACCCGAGGTCACTAGGACAAAGTTATCGTTCAAATAATAGCATCTAGAGATAGTACTAATTTTAGCCTTGTCCTATGGTGGAGTTAAAGTCAGCAAGAGAACACCTATGTAAGTCTTAATAAGGTTAGTCATGTAATATCTCGAAGAACAGTCTTAGCTCACTGTATAAGAATTACAATTTCAATGCGATTCTCTCTGATAAATTTATAAAATACATTCGGTCTTTGCACAGCTAACAAGATGAACAATATAATCGAAGAGGCCGAAGAAGAAGAGAAGAGTCAAGAGGAAGTTGAACTTGAAGATGATATTAACGAGAACCCTAATTTTGTAGAGCCACAGGTAACCTCCGACCAGCATACTACCGCAGGCTCCAGAGAAACTCAAATCGACAAGCCAGGACCAGAAACTGAAGATGAAGATCTAGCCTCAACCGTCGAGGCACATGCAAGTTCACCTTCTACTTCTACGGCGGTGACAGCGCACCCAAATGAAGATATGCAATCCTCAACTGATTCCAAGTTCTTTGCCGTCCGCACGACAGGTGGTCAGGAACGAGTAGTTGCAAATCTAGTGCAGACAAGGGCAAACGCCAAGAAATTGCTAATTCGTTCCGTCATTGTGCTTGACAGCTTTAAGGGTTACATCATTGTCGAGGCGCCAGACTCTAATGTTGCATATGAGGCCCTTGCAGGAATAAGACATGTCCGCGGCCAGATTAGGGGCGATCTACCTTTCAAGGACATAGAAGGATACCTAGTTAAGAAGCCTGTGGTAGCGGAGCTTAGTACAAATGATACTGTCGAAGTGATTGCGGGTCCATTCAAATCTATGAAGGCTAAGATAACCCGCGTAGACTATGAAAAGCAAGAAGCAACAGTTGTTCTGCTTGATTCACCATACCAGATACCTGTCACTGTTGATGCTAACTACCTCAAAAGACTAGCCCATTAGGCAATCGCTATATATATAGAACTGAACGATTAAATAAAGAAATGTAGCCAGATTCATTGTTTAGCTTTCTGGTGTTATAGTTGATTGTCGACCTGAACATGAAGGATAAACATGCAGTAGTTATAGGGGGCGGAACTGAAGGGATCAGAAAAGTCCGTGGACTCTTAGGTCAGGATTGCAAAATAACAGTAATAAGTAATAGGACTAACCGCTTTCTGATTGAGCAGGCCGCTTTAGGCAAGATAGAGCTCGTTAAGGCAACACTACGTGACGCCAATGTACTGGATAATTATGATGATGTATTTTTGGTGTTAGCGGCAACCAATGACAGAGAGCTGAATCGCAAGATCATAGAGAAGGGTCGATCGATGAGGGCATTTGTTTATGCTGCAGATGATCCGACTGTAAGCGACTTCTCCTATACTTCCATTGTCAACATTGAGGGGATAGTGCAGGTGGCAATTTCAACTTCTGGCAAGAGCCCCCTAATGGCGCGGAAAATTAGGATAAAGGCAGAGCGGATCCTACGTAGGATAATCAAGAAGGCAGATATTGAAAACGCCAAACTTCAGGAATTTGCTAGGCAGGCTGCACGACCACATCTTAAGACCGTAGGTGAGCGTAAAGAATTCCTCTATTCCGTGATAAGAAACAGACAAATCCAGAACCTTATTAAGGAAGACAAGATTGAAGATGCTAAAAGCGCGACGTTAGAGCTGTTATACAAATGGGAGAAAAGAAACACAACATGACAGCAGCTGTCGAAGCTACCCCGGAAACGCGAGTTGGCTCAGCCCGGATCGTCAACGCGAGGGTTACATATCGCAATGCTCCCATGCATTTGCTGGAGAAGTTCACATTCAAAGATATGGATGAAGCACATAAGACCTTTATTAAAAGGGCAGGCTTTGACGAGTGTGTGATTTTGCAGACCTGTAACAGAGTTGAAATTTTTGGTGCAGCAAAAGACCCCAATGAGCGCAAGCTCCTTGAGGAATGGGTTTTTGCCGCGGGGCTGTCTGAAAAGGACGTAGATAGCATAGAAATCGATAGAGGCAAGGATGCAATTGTGCATCTGATGAGGCTTGCTTCAGGCCTTGAATCAATGGTTGTGGGCGAAGACCAGATTTTGGGTCAAGTGAGGCGAGCATTTGAGTTTTCACGCACTCATCGCTATGCAAGCGCCAATCTATCGGTCGTATTTGACAGAGCCATAAAGGCTGGAAGCAGGATTAGGGCTGCCACCGGTATAAACAAGGGCAATGTTTCAATTGCATCGATAGCTGTAAACCTTGCAGAAGAATACTTTGATGACTTAAGGAACAAGACTGTTCTATTGATAGGCACTGGAGAAGCCGCAAGCCTTGTGGCAAAGATACTTAAAAGACATGATGTCAATTTTATGATAGCGAGCAGAGTTCCTGAAAGGGCACACGCATTTGCTGGTACTGTCGCAGGGATTCCGATCACTTTTGATGCCGCTCTAGAAATGTTACGTACAGTCGACATGATATTTACTGCAACTACGGCTCCTTACTACCTAATCACTTACGAAAGGATAGAAAATGCGATGACGAAAAGAAAGGGCAGAAGTAGTAGTATGATGATCTTTGACCTGTCCAATCCAAGGACAGTAGATGAAAGAGTCGCAACTATTCGTGGAGTCAAACTAATAAACATGGATCAGCTCGCTGAGCTAGTTGGCAAGAATATGCGCTCTCGTATGAAGGAGGTCAATTCCGCGGAGAAGCTGATAAACGAAGAAATGAAGTCATTTGATACAGTCATAAAAAGAATGAAGGCTGAGCCCGTTGTGATGGAGGTGTTCAGGAATGTTGATACGATAAGGGAGCGAGAATTAAAAAAGGCTTTTACTATGATTGGAAAAAATATGGCACCAGAGGAAGCCAGAGTCATGGAGCAACTTTCCTATGCCATTGTTGAGGGCGTGCTATCGATTCCCATGAATAATCTGCGAAAAGAGATAGAGGAAGGCGGCAATGAGGATCTGATGAAGATAGTGTCCAAGTTGTTTAAGTATGAAGAAAATCAAGATCAACAGCAGCATTAATTCTTTTCCCAATGTAAGACTTCGCCGTCTAAGGACAACTGTTGCAGTAAGGGATTTACTGCAAGAGACACGCCTTTCACCTAAAGATCTAATATCTCCGATCTTCGTCCAGGAAGGATTAAAGAAGGCACAAGAGATACCCTCGATGCCAGACATTCAGCGCATACCACTCTCGGAACTTGTTCTGGAAGTTGATCGCATAATGAAGCTTGGTATCAGCGCGATCATCCTATTCGGCTTGCCTTTGCAGAAGGATGCAACTGCAAAATCAGCATTTGATGGCAGCGGAATCGTGCAGAAATCAATTGAGCTCTTGCGAAAGCAGTTTGGTAGCAAAGTGGCGATAATTACCGATGTTTGCTTGTGTCAATATACCTCTCACGGTCATTGCGGTCTTGTAATAAACAAAAAGATAGATAATGACAAAACCATTGACATATTGGCAAAGGTGGCTGTTAGCCATGCGAGGGCAGGTTCAGATATTGTGGCACCTTCTGCAATGATGGATGGTCAGGTTCAAGCATTGCGTACTGCACTAGACGACGCGGGATTTGCTGACGTGGCAATAATGGGATACTCGGCCAAGCATGCATCCTCGCTTTACGCTCCATTTCGCGACGCGGCTCATTCTGCACCCGAATTTGGTGATCGACACACATACCAAATGCCTTTCTCAAATGCAAGCGAAGCTTTGCGTGAAATAGAAACAGATATTGCAGAGGGTGTCGACATTGTCATGATTAAGCCCGCCATACCATACCTTGATCTTGTATACACCGCTAGGCAGATCACTTATGTTCCTATATGTGCTTACAGCGTATCTGGAGAGTACGCGCTGATCAAGGCGGCTGCCATAAAGGGTTGGATCGACGAGAACTCAGTTATGACTGAGTTCATAACATCTATAAAAAGAGCCGGTGCCAACATGATAATTACGTATCATGCAAAGAAGATGGCGGAGCTACTCAATAGGTAGCACTTCAAATTCACCTTTTTAAATCGGCATGCAGCATATGAATCTTATCCAAGATGTTTGCGACTGATTCAGGCTCTGAAAGAGCTACTAGCATAGAGGACTATCAAAACACGTGTAGCGAGTTCATTACAGACATTAGTCGTGACTATATGGATTGGATTGAGCGATATCAGTTGGGCGAGCAGGAAACTGCAAGAAGAAAGGCAACAATAAATCAGATAGTTAAGATTACCAATGAATGGATTGTAAAATATGGCACTACCATCAAGAAGGTTGATATTGTAATGAATGACGGCGTTAACAAGATGGCAGAGAACACTGCAGGGTATCCTTTTCAGTTTGATGTCCAGGTAAATAGGATGAGGCGTTTCACAAGTCATCCTCTGGGCGAAGTACGAGTGAACATCAAGGCAACCCCAAGACTTGGCAGGCTTGCGCGGATTGGCAACTACCAGAAGAATCAATTGCTACTCATAAACTCGAGCTCACCAGTTAGATTCTCTATCAGCAACGAGAGTATGAAAGGAGCCGACATCTTAGATGACTACATCATAATTGATGCCAATAGCTGCAAGAGCCAAGATCTCATTTCTCTTACATCTGTGGTTGAAGAAGTCGAAGGCGAGTATGTCACTGAGAGTAGAGGTTACACTACAATAATACTGGTTGTGTAGCGTGCGTACGCTTTAAATAACCTTACAGTGTCGATTGTTCCGGGCGACGGTCGTCCAGTTTGGTCTAGGACATCAGATTGCCAATCTGGTAACCCGGGTTCAAATCCCGGCCGTCGCATTTTTCATAATGTCCTTTATGTTAATGTTCTGCAGCTTGTCTATCTCCTTCTCAAACCACTCTTCTACCTGCTCAGGATTAGTTCTCACCTTAAGCTTCATCTCCTCTAACTCTGCTTTCCTTGCCTTAGCTTTCTCTTCTAGCTTTGGAAGGTACGCAGATGTCGCGCCTTCGATCATTTTATCCATGAATTTGTCTAGCATTTCTCTAGAAAATTATCCCAAACAGTACTTGTAGCAGGATTATCAATACAATTATGCCCAACACAACCCAAATAATAGTCCAGATCGAAGAAGCCAAGCCCATGCTAGTGGTTCTTGTTAACATTTGATATAAGGACAACACAATAATCCTCTAGACGGCAATTCTACACGGGATATATCTGACCTATTGGGCACTTCCGCAGACACAGAAGCCAAATTCATCTATCCTCTTGTTGCAAGTCGGGCACCGATCGCCGTATTCTATTTCCCATGCATGTTTTCCATAGAGCTGGTAATGGGTATCTATCTCAAGAGGAACTCCTTGATCGTCCTGCTGCCTTTTACAGTGTGATTGGGTCATCATCTTCATTTGGTCAATAGACATTATTAATCCTGCTTTTTCAAGTTGGCTTTGATTATTTCAAGTGCGTGCTCTGCAGCATCTTTTTTTGGTAACTGGATCATGAAGAGATTTTGTGAATTGGAGTGCTCTTGTGAGTCTGGCGCGAGTGAAATCATTCCGCTTTTTGCTAGTGCTTCAAAGAACTCAACCATATAATTGGCGTATAGCAAAAAGTTTTGTTCAAATTCAGTCTCAAGTAGCTTTATTTGGATGTCGACAAATACATCTTGCCCATCGTAAAATATGTCAAGTAGTGTATCTGCCCGGACCTTCTTGTCATAAGCGTTATGCAGTAGTTGCTCGTATTTTTTTGGACTGATCAGAATGCATGGTACCTTGGTATCAAAAAATTCGACGAGTGTGGCGCCCTCCTTATGGATGTGAGCTTTGAATTCTTCTAGTGTGCTAAAGTTTCTTTTAGGCATCTACTGGTTTTCTCTTATAGTCTCTGGAAAATAATCTTTCAGGTCTATGTTTTGTTGCATCTTTTTGTATACGTATTCATGGTTCTTGCAGAGGTAAAATGGCATCTGCTGAGAGTGCACTCCATCGTATCGCTTTTTTTGCTTGATAAGCTCAAGCTGAACGACAAAGTCGGCTCTGTTACCACATATGTTGCATTTAAACTGCGGATCGCCGTCCATTTGCGCCTCCTCTCCCCGATCCCTGTTAGATCATTCATAAAAGAGTTTGTAACAAAATACCATACTCTTTCCTGAAGTCTTTTATTATATAATAAAAGATATGATGTATATGTGTTAGCGCTAAAAAAGCGCTACGTCAAAAGGAGTCCATAGATCGACTATCAGAGTAAGCAAGGCACACAATAATATCAACCAGATTTGAAAGAGACCGGTAGAGGAAAAGATACAAATCTATCCTCATAGAAACATATTCGTCGTTGTTTTTGTTTCTGAAGTTGCTTTAGGTATCCTAGGTTTGCTCTGAATTTATTAATATGATGAGAGGATCATTTCTGCGAAACTTTGAGACAGTGAAGAAATTATCTAATAACAGATAGACTAATTCTGATGGTTTCCAAATCGTCTTATGCCATATCCTTCTTAGTTACAATGTAAGAATAGCCAGACCAAAGAGACGCTAGCACAGGCTGATTGATTTTGCGAGAAGAATTGCCCGCTGCGAGTCATCCTGCTGTATCTGATTGTTATTGTACTTGTTGCTAAAGTAAATTAGGTCTATCATCTTGCACCTGTCGATATTGACTAATAAACTTCTTTTTGTACCACTTGTGGTATTGGCATTTGTCAGTATTATTAGCCTATCAACAAAGCTTGTCGATTTTAATGTATTTGATATCTGCTCAAAGCTCTTGGCATGGTCTTTGTTAATAACGACCGCCACGGCGACCTTGGTGCCGTATAAATCATTGTAAGTCACATCAATTCCATTGCCCTCTCCATTGGACGCATGTGGTCTTGCCACAACTCCTACTTGGTGCGCATAGTTAACGAGATCCTTGACTGCATTTCTGATACCAGATTCCAGCGTCTGAATGTCATTGCAGTTGCGCCTAATTTTTATAAAATCCGAAATCGGCACATACATAAGGCTTCCCCTTACACGAAGTCCAGGGTAAACATTCCTTATAGTGTCGTCTATAGATTGTTCGTCTATATTATCAAGGCCGCGTTTCGCTGCTTTCTCAATAGCATGATACATTATATTAAGCATAGAGCGCACGTTGCGGAAATCTGAGAACTCGTCATAGATAACCCTGATTTTTGCAGCCAGGTCACGTTCATGCTCGTCAGTAAAGCTCCTGTTTACAGCATGATACCTGATATATTCGAGTACTATATCTATTATCTCCTCAAGTGTATTTGAGCCTGCAATGTCTATTTTGTAATTTGCCTTTTCCAACCTGTCAAAAACTGAGATTGATGTCCTGCGTATCTCATCATAGGATGCAGGGGTAAATATAAGCATGAGCACTGTTGCAGGTAAATGTGCGTTGATTACCGCCTTGATAAGTTCGACTGACTCTTTATCAGAATCGAACTCGTCTATTTGGAACAGCGTTATCTTGTGCAAGAACTTGAAGTTTAGTCTGGTGAGAGCTGTCAAGCTTGCTATTATGTCTTCAAGGCTTGCAACATTTTGCGCACTGGCCCTGAAATTACCTTCAATTAAAAGTTTTAATATTGTGATTTCTATCGACGAGAATTCATTGGAAAGAATATCATCAATTGCAGCATAGTTTGGCACAATTTCATATCGCAAGAGCTCAGCCGCCTTGTCTGCCAAACTCTTGCCTTTTATGAAGTCAATAAAGCTATAGTTAAAAATCCTTTTTGCAATTGGCTCATTCTGCTCAGCTCTCTGAAGTAAGTAATCGATAACAGTCTTTCTCAGTGTTGCAACATACTGATCTGTAAATCCCGCAAGCATTGCGCCATAGATACTGTGCATACTGCGGGGCGATATCTGTGATAGGTCGCTATACGAGACAATCGCACTGTCTGACACTTCTTTGACTCCCTTGGTGTGAAGAGCCAAGTGTGTTTTACCGGAACCTACATCTTGTATCATAGTAACGAGTCTAAAGTCCTTATCTATGGCAGTCCCAAGACTTATCTTAGAACGAAGATCTGAAATACAGGACACCATGGCAGCCTTGGCCTCCTTGTGCCTCTTGCCGCCCAAAATTAAGGCATCACTAAGCGTCGGAGTAGGACTGCTAGGATAGGGATTGCGGTCTAGCTCATAGGGATACAAACGTCAGATACACCTCACAAATCCATGCAACAGACCTCTGACCATCACGCCTTCCAGACCACCTGTAGAAAGCTCATATTTGTCCTGATGCATACTAATCAACTCGCCTACGAGTCGATAGAACTCGTCTGAGGAAATGTTGCAGCTGGCACAGATCTTGTTGCGTATGTTAGCTAATTCAATCCATCCTATTGAGGATCCTGAGTCGGCCAACGCGACATCAAATTCATCTTTAAAATCATGAAGGCTCATAGTCCCCATTTGTACCTGGGTTATAGGAACATCAAGAGTGATCCTTTGTTGTGCAAGCCATGACTCCTGCTCGTTCTTCATCTCTAAGAGAATGTTTTCAAGGTTTGAAATGTTGTTTGCAAGTGTCTCAACAGTCCGTTCTAGATCTTTACTTGAGCTGCTGACTGACTCATCCACTGATTTGATCATCTCATAAGTTAGCTTGAACCTAGAGTCTGAGTTGAGAAGATTCTGGATATAGTGATTTTTGTGGAAGCAAAAATATGCGTTGGCTCGCTTGTCAACTAAAATGTCACCCTTCCTTATTAGATTCTCTATCGGAGTATCAATGTCTCCAAATTCCCTTCTGAGGTCGGTCTTTTTTATCCCGGCCGGCCCAGACGAGAGGATTCTGTTCACAAGTTTTTCCTCTGCGGACATGAGGTAGAAGCTCTAAATTGTAATATAAACCACAATGTAATTTTTAAAAGCATATTTAGTAAAGAAATTTATACACAATATGACAATCGAAAGGATTATTATTACCTTATACGACTCTCTCACGGGATGATGATAAATCTATCTGCATTATGATGAAAGCACTAGGGTATCTGACCTCAAACAGTCTTGTACTGAATAATTGCTGTCTTTGTTTTGATTTTTCTCAGGGTTGCAAATATGACTATTACGGCAGTTACCCACAGTCCCGCTAATATAATATTGCTGAGACTGATGTATGTGTATGGGATTATCTCTAGAAGGTTTGTTCTGATGACTCCTGCCGACATATGCATATCTCTTATTGCTATGTTGTAGCCCTCGCTGACGGGATCCATCGATGAGGCGATATTCGCTCGAACCACTATGCTATCAAGGTTGGCTTGGATTAGGCCAAAGTCAGTCTTAGAGGTTGGAAAGAGCCAGACGGGGTTCCCGTCTGCGGGTATCAATTCTTGCGTTAGCTTGATGTATTCTGCTAGCTGCTCAGGTGTCTGGGCAGTTTCTGCACGTGCAACAAAGCCAATGGCCTTGTCAAGGAGATACATTGTGTTCTGATATCCAAAATATGCAATGCTTGCACCCATCGTCAGAAACGCAAGCATACCCGCAAGCACCAGCTTCTGCTGAAAGGCTCTTGTAGTCCTCCTTCCAGCATCCCTGTTAGCAGTACCACCTTTAGAAATACTCATACTCGCCGATCCAGCGTCAGCGGTGCGCCCACGTGCTGTTATTGTAGGTGCATAGTCTCGATCTGCAGTTTGCTTTTTCTTCCTGAAAGATGAGTGCACAATGCTAAGAAATGCGACATAAATGAGTCCGATTGTTGGGATTGCTATCATAGGAGCGTACAGCGAATTTCCTGTAAGTATTGAAATGAAAACCGCCATGCATCCGTAAATCGCAAAGAAGATTTCCAAAAGTGTAGTCTTAGTGAAAGGCAATACGTACTCCTTATTTTTCCAGTTGTCATTGTTGTTGACAATTCCAAATTTAGGCGTGCGCAAGAACTCGTTCTTTCTGCCAAAAACTGCATCAAATACGGCGACAGTATTGTTGACTGATAATCCCGTTGAGTAGAACATTAGGAAGAAAAATTGCTGCGCCTTTTCTCGCCATTTTTCGGCGCCCCATGTCTTGTTAATAATAATGAGATAGCCGCCTGGCCCCATTATAACATACATAAATATTGAGATCAGAGGGGCCCAAGATACTGTATAGAGTTCATAGTCCATAGCAAGAAGCATTGGAAATATTAGAAACTGCGCAAGGAACAAAGGGTTTATAATATGCCTTGTAAGTTGTATGAAGGCTTGTGTCTTTGTTTCAATTGGGATGTTACGACGTAGCATTACGTCACTCAGCAGCTTAAGTGCAACCTGTATCGAACCCTTCGCCCATCGAAACTGCTGTCGCTTTGCAGCATTCATTTGAACCGGCAGCTCAGCGTCGACAACAACATCTTCTAGAAAGAGACACCTCCAGCCCTTCATCTGAACCCTGTAGCTTAGGTCAAGATCTTCCACAAGGGTACCAGTATGCCAGCCACCTGCCTCGTTGATGCATGACGTTCTCCAGATACCGGCTGTGCCATTGAAGTTCATATAGAGGTGACTAAGGCTTTTGGCCTTTTGCTCAATCAGAAAGTGCAGATCTAGCAATACTGCCTGTGCCTCCGTAAGCGTAGAGTAGTTCTCATTTACGTGACCCCACTTGCACTGCACAAGACCAAGCTTGGGGTCTGCGTAGAAGTGTCCAATAGCACGCTTTATGAACCATGTCGGTGGGATAAAGTCAGCATCAAATATGGCAACAAATTCTCCTTTGGCATATTTTATGCCTTCTTTGAGAGCGCCTGCCTTGTACCCTATTCGATCTTTTCGCCGCACGTGAACTATATCAAATCCTTTAAAGCTATACTCCTCGACAATCGATCTTATCAAATCGACTGTGTCATCATCCGAATCGTCCAAGACTTGGATCTGCAACTTATCTTTTGGGTAATCCATCTGGCAGACAGCGTCTATCAGACGCTTTACAACATATTTTTCGTTGTACATCGGTAGCTGTATTGTGACTACTGGAAGGGCGGTTGGAAGATCTACTCTTTGGCGCCTTTTCCTTTCATGTCGAATGTTGTTGCGAGAGTGATATGCAAGATAGTAGAAGTTAAGCGTGTATACCATCAAGATCCAACCAATGGCTAGGAAAATGACGTAAAGAAACGCTCCTAGTCCATACATGGTGTCGGCTCTTTGAAGAGATAACTCCCTGTATATTTATAGATACTTGCACAAGAAACCTAACCCTTTTGAAATATCTTTACTGCCTGAGGCGGACAAACATTTTCACATGCCATACAGAAAATACAGTCCTTTTCTCTTATCATGAAAGCCTTTTTGTCAGATGCTGGATGGCCAG
>Ga0081538_10002191_pt1 | contig 19376 bp, 16 predicted proteins | sample TabmetS5T2R1_FD_71022 | JGI IMG/M metagenome (GOLD analysis project Ga0081538, IMG submission 71022) | Tabebuia heterophylla rhizosphere microbial communities from the University of Puerto Rico - S5T2R1 | ecosystem: Host-associated > Plants > Roots > Rhizosphere ... | reverse complement strand
AGACGAAAGAGCCGCCGCGGGACCTGCCGCGCGGCACGATCCTGGCCATGTTCACGCTCGTCGGCTTCTCGGCGATCGCGTTCTTCTTCGGCGGCGGCGTGAGCGCCGAGGGGATCAGAGCGTCAGGGAACCCGATTCCCGACGCGTGGGCGATCGACCACGGCGAGGACTGGTTCTTCTACCTCGTGAGCGTCGTCGGGATCATGGGCCTGATCGCGAGCTTCCACTCGATCCTCTTCGCCTACTCGCGGATCATCTTCGCCCTCTCCAGAGCCGGGTACATCCCGCGCTTCCTCTCCATCTGCGGCGGGCGCAAGACGCCGATCATCGCCCTGGTCGCGCCGGCCGTCCTCGCGTGGCTGATGGCCTTCATCTACAGCCGGATCGACGAGGTGACCGCGATCCCGAACCTGACGCAGATCTCGGTCTTCGGGGCGCTGGTGACGTACGTGTTGATGATGGCGTCGTTCATCGTCCTGCGTCGCCGTGCGGCGGGCCTGGCGCGGCCGTACCGCGCGCCCGGCGGCGTCGTGACGGCGGCCGTCGCGCTGATCCTCGCCGTCCTGGCGATGTCGGCAGGGTTCTTCTACACGGCGGCGGCGCAGTGGACGATCATCGCCACGATCGGGGCGATCCTCCTCGGCCTCGTGTACTTCGCGCTCTACAGCCGGCACCGGCTCGTGGCCGAGGCACCTGAGGAGGAGTTCGCCGTGATGGAAGCGGCCGAGGCCGAGCTGGAGGAGGCGCCGGTGCCTCGCCCGGCTCCGGGCTCCTAGGAGGGAAAGGGAGATGACTGACTCGACAACCGCGGGTGTGAACGCCCGCGTCAAGGGCATGCTCACCCTCGACGAGCTCCGCGAGGAGGTCGAGGCGGGCGAGATCGACACCGTCCTCACAGCCTTTACGGACATGCAGGGACGGCTCGAGGGCAAGCGTGTGAACGGCGAGTACTTCCTCGACGACACGGCCTCGCACGGGATCGAGGGCTGCAACTACCTGCTCGCGCTCGACATGGAGATGGACCCCGTGCCGGGCTACGAGATGGCGAACTGGGAGCGAGGCTACGGCGACTTCCACCTCGTCCCCGACTTCGACTCGCTCCGCCGGATCCCCTGGCTCGATCGCACGGCGCTCGTGCTCTGTGACGTCCTCTGGGAGGACGGCTCGCCAGTCGTTGCCTCCCCGAGGCAGGTTCTCAAGCGGCAGGTCGAGCGGGCACTCGAGCACGGCTACCTGCCCATGTTCGGCTCCGAGCTCGAGTTCTACCTCCTCAAGGAGAGCTACGCGGAGGCGCACGACCGCCACTACCGCGGGCTCACGCCCTCGATTCCCTACATCCTCGACTACCACATCCTCGCGACGACGTTCGACGAGGACGTGATCGGCGACGTCCGCCGCAGCATGGCGGGAGCGGGCATCCCGGTCGAGTTCACAAAGGGAGAGGCCTGGCCGGGCCAGCACGAGCTCAACTTCCGCTTCGGGGACGCGGTGACGACCGCCGACCGCCACACCGTCTACAAGAACGGCGTCAAGGAGATCGCGCAACGGCACGGGAAGTCGGTCACGTTCATGGCGAAGCCCGATCACTCCTGGATCGGGAGCTCCTGCCACATCCACACGAGCCTCTGGGACACGGAGGGCTCCAAGAGCCTCTTCCCGGAGGAGAACGGCCACGAGGGGAGCGACGTCTTCAAGCAGTTCCTCGGCGGACTCATCGCCCACATGAACGAGCTCATGGTCTTCATCGCACCGAACATCAACTCGTACAAGCGCTACGCGAGCGAGAGCTGGGCGCCGACGACCCTCGCCTGGAGCCGCGACAACCGGACCTGCGGCTTCCGCATCGTCGGGCACGGCGACGGCTTCCGCATCGAGTCCCGCATCCCGGGCGCGGACACGAATCCCTACCTCGCCTTCGCGGCGATGATCGCGGCCGGGCTGGAAGGCCTCGAGAACGAGCTGGAGCCGCCGGCCATGTGTGTGGGGAACGCGTACGCAATCGAGAGCCTGCCGCGGGTCCCCTCGACCCTCCGCGACGCGATCGATGCCCTGGACGAAAGCGCGATGGCGCGCTCCGCTTTCGGCGATGAGGTCGTCGACCACTACCTGAACTACGCGCGCACGGAGCAGCGCCTCTTCGACGAGGCGGTCACCTGCTACGAGAGGGAGCGGCTGTACGAACGGGGCTAGAGCGTCTTTGGCGCTAGCCTGAGGGCGATGCGCCCGATCGTCGGGATCACGACGTACGCGGAGGACGCGCGCTGGGGCGTCTGGGACCTGCCGGCGGCGCTTATCCCGCTCGCCTACGTGCGCGCGATCGAAGACGCCGGAGGACGGGCGCTGCTCGTCCCGCCCAGCACGGAGGGACTCGAGGAGACGCTGGACGCCCTCGACGGGCTGCTGTTCTCGGGGGGCGCCGACCTCGACCCCGCTTCCTACGGCGCCGAGGCGCATCCGGAGACGAACGGCGTCCGGCCCGAGCGGGACCGCGCCGAGCTGGCGCTGCTCGAGGGTGCGCTCGCCCGCGACATGCCCGTGCTCGCCGTGTGTCGAGGGAGCCAGGTGCTCAACATCGCGCGCGGCGGCGATCTCGTCCAGCACCTCCCCGAGGTCGTGGGGCACCAAGGCCACAAGCAAGTCCCGGGCGTCTTTGCCGACCACGACGTGGACGTCCTCCCCGAGAGCAAGCTGCGTGAGGTGATCGGCGAGCGTGCGCCGGTCAAGAGCCACCACCATCAGGGGTACGGGCGCCTCGGCGAGGGCCTGCGCGAAGCCGCGCGCGCCGAGGACGGGACGGTCGAGGCGATCGAAGACCCGTCGCGGCGCTTCGCCGTCGGGGTCCTCTGGCACCCCGAAGAGGGCGAAGACGCCGCGCTCTTCGCGGCGCTCGTCGGGGAGGCGAAGCGCTACCGGGAGATGCGGTCGTGACGACCGTGCTCAGAAGCCGTTTCAAAATGACGCCTCCCCGCCGGGGTGTGCTGGGCGAGTGCGAGGCAAGGACGCAGGGCGCGCTCGTAGCCGGAGGCTACGGGCGCAACCGAGGACGCCGCATCGCGCCGTCCAGCGCGGCCCGGCGGAACAGGGCTTCGTTTTGATACGGGTTCTTAACCCGGCGACCGAGGAGCCGATCGCTGAGCTGCCGGAGCTGACCGCCGAGGACGCCGACGCGGCGGTGGCACATGCGAAAACCGCCTTTCCCGCGTGGCGGGCCGTCGCTCCGGCCGACCGTGCGAGGCTGCTAAGGCGCGTGGCCGCCCTCGTCGAGGAGCACGGCGAGGAGCTAGCCCGGATCGAGTCGCAGAACGTCGGCAAGCCGATCGCAGGGGCCAGGGCCGAGGTCGGGATGGTCGCAGAGGTCTTCCACTTCTACGCGGGCGCCGTGGACAAGCACCACGGCGAGACGATCCCGGTGGCCGGCGGCGTCGACGTGACGTTCCGCGAGCCGCTCGGCATCGTCGGGCTGATCGTGCCCTGGAACTTCCCTCTCAACATCGCCAGCTGGAAGCTCGGCCCTGCGCTCGCCTGCGGCAACACCGTCGTCCTCAAGCCCGCCGAGCTGACCCCGCTCTCGGCGCTACGTCTCGCCGACCTGGTTCTCGAGGCGGGGATCCCCCATGGAGTCGTCAACGTCGTCGCCGGCAAGGGCTCCGTGGTCGGGCAGCGGCTCGTCGAGCACCCGGACGTGGCGAAGATCGGCTTCACGGGCTCGACCGAGGTCGGCCGCGGCGTGATGCAGGCCGCCGCGGGGACGATCAAGCGCGTCACGCTGGAGCTCGGCGGCAAGTCCGCGAACGTAATCTTCGCGGACGCCGACCTCGAGAAGGCCGCAGCGGCCGCGCCGTACGCCGTCTTCGACAACGCAGGCCAGGATTGCTGCGCCCGCTCGCGCATCTTCGTCGAGCGTTCGGTCTACGACCGCTTCCTGGAGCTGCTCGTCGCGTCGACGCGCGGCGTGAAGGTCGGTGACCCCTCAGCGGAGGAGACGGAAATGGGGCCGCTGATCTCCGCCGCCCACCGGGAGACGGTGGCGTCCTTCGTGGACGGCGACGTCGCTTTCCGCGGAGAGGCGCCCGACGGCCCCGGCTTCTGGTTTCCGTGCACGCTCGTCGAGGCCACGAACGACGACCGGATCGCGCGTGAGGAGGTCTTCGGCCCCGTTGCCGCCGTCATCCCGTTCGACGGTGAGGAGGAGGCGCTGCGCCTCGCCAACGACACGCCGTACGGCCTGTCGGGCTCGATCTGGACGCAGGACGGCGCCCGGGCCCTCCGTATGGCCCGCGGGATCGACTCCGGCGTCCTCTCGGTGAACTCCAACAGCTCGGTCCGCGTCTCGACGCCGTTCGGCGGCTTCAAGCAGTCCGGCTTCGGCCGTGAGCTCGGCCTGCACGGCCTCGAGGGCTACTCCGAGGTCAAGAACGTCTTCATCTCAACCGAGTAGGGCCCGAGCAGGGCGCGGAGGGCAGCGCCCTGCTCGAAGGGTGCGATCTACTGTGAGCGGCTCATCCTCTTCTCACGAGCTTGCGAGCCGGCGACGGTAGCTCAGGGCGGAGGCCATCCCACCCGCGAGCAGAACGTTTCCAGCGGCAGCCGCGCCGTCGACGGGATGGTGAAAGCCCTGCAAATCGTGCGGGATACTGATCGCGTCGGAGCGGGTACGTACTCTTGAACGCGATGCGTCGCGTAGCTCTCATTCTTCTGCTCGTCGCGTTCGTCGCCGCTTGCGCGGAGTCGGGCAACGAGGACGGCGAGGACCAGGAAGCAGCGCCGGTTGCCGCGCAGGCGTTCGCCCAGCGGTTCGACGAGGCGTCGGGGATGCCGCCGCTCGAGACGGCGGGCTCCGATCCGTCCTGGGAGCAGCTCGGGCTGGGTCTCGACCTCTCGCCGGCGGAACAGAAGCGCTACGGCACGTTCACGATCTACGTCGTCGACCCCGGGAATCTCGAGGCGGTGTCCTCCCTGCTCGCCGACAAGGACACGGGCAAGCCGCTCGAGCCTGACGCGGACGGCATCTACTGGGACTACGACGAGCTGGCAAAATCCCAGGTCGCCCAGAAGCGCTACGGGCCGAACGTCGTCCTGGCCTGGTGGAACGAGAAGCGCAAGCCGGGCACGGACGAGCGCTGGGAGCAGCTCGACCAGCTCGTCCAGCAGGCCGTGGCCGGGTAAGCTCGGGCCGCCATGGGGCGGCTCGAAGGAAAGGTCGTCGTCATCACCGGCGCAGGCGGCGGCATCGGCCGCGAGGCCGCGCTCCTCTTCTCGGACGAAGGCGCGAGCGTGTGCGTGGCGGACATGAGCCGCGAGGCCGGCGAGCAGACGGCCTCGGAGGCACGCGAGGCCTTCTTTCAGGAGGTTGACGTCGCCGACCCCGCGAGCGTCGAGGCCATGTACGCGGCGGCAGCCGAGCGCTACGGCGGCATCGACGTCCTCTACAACAACGCGGGGATCATGCCGGCGGACGACGCGTCCATCCTCGACACGGAGATCGACGCCTGGCAGCGGGTGCAGGACGTGAACACGAAAGGCGTCTACCTCTGCTGCAAGTACGGGATCCCCCACCTCCTCGAGCGCGGAGGCGGCTCGGTCATCAACGTCGCCTCCTTCGTGGCGCTCATGGGCGCCGCCACGTCGCAGATCTCCTACACCGCGTCCAAGGGCGCCGTGCTCTCGTTGAGTCGGGAGCTCGCAGTCGAGTTCGCCAGGCGCGGAGTGCGGGTGAACGCCCTCTGTCCCGGCCCGGTCGAGACTCCCCTCCTCATGCGGCTCTTCGCCGAGACCCCGGGAGCGCTGGAGCGCCGGCTTCAGCACTTGCCCATGGGCCGGCTCGCGCAGGCAAAGGAGATCGCTCAGGGCGCCCTCTTCCTGGCGAGCGACGAGTCTTCCTACGTGACCGGGGCGACGTTCCTCGTCGACGGCGGCCTGACGGCCGCCTACGTGACCGCCGAATAGAACTCGTTTCGGGATGGTGCTTCGCCGTCGGGGTGCGGTGGTCGTTCCGAGACAAGGACGCAGGGAGCGTCCATACCCACAGCGGTATGGGCGCGACCGAGGACGCCGCTCTCGGGGCGAGCAGCGCGGCCCGGCGGCACAAGGCTTCATCTTGAGACGAGTTCTTTGCTCGTGCGCTTGACGGCGCGAGAGCGGCGTCGTAGCGTGGCGCGATCCCCCGAGACGTGGCCCCGTGCCGTCCCGCGCTTCTCGCACGAAACCCGAGATCCTCTCGTCCCGCATTTCGCGGGAGGCCGCCGGCTGGCTCTGTGCGACCAAAGCGGACCCGAAAGGGCTCTACCGGCCTGGGCGTGCCCCCAACCAGAAGCAGTTCTCGTGGATCAACCCGCGGCCGCTCTGGGAATCCCGGAACGACAAGATCGCGAGATGGATCGGCGACTCGACCGACGACGAGCGCAAGCGCTGGGTAGAGGCGCAGCGGCGCAAGGGCATCGACCCCGGTCTCCCGATCAAGCGCTACGCGGAGAAGGACGAGGTCTCCTTCATGGTCCTGGGCGATCCCGGCGAGGGCGACGACTCCCAGTACCAGGTGCTCCGCCCGCTCAGGGCTAAGTCGAAGGACACGGACTTCACCTTCATCGTCAGCGACGTCATCTACCCCGCGGGCGACGTGCTCGACTACCACGACAAGTTCTACTGGCCGTACCGCGGGCTCCCCGGGCCGATCTACGCGATCCCGGGGAACCACGACTGGTACGACGGGCTGCACGGCTTCATGACGCTCCTCTGCGGCGCCGACCCCGACCTGCGGCCGCCGGTGCACGCGAGCAAGAGCCGCTGGAAGCGGGCGTTCCTCGATCTCACGTGGCGCGAGCCGTCGGAGGCGCTGCAGGAGGAGATCAAGGAGATGCAGCAGCACCGACCGGAGCATTCCGGGCAGCCCGCCTCCTACTTCGCGATCGAGCTGAAGGAGCTCGTGCTCGTGGGCCTCGACACCGGCATCCAGGCGGGGATCGACGACGAGCAGGGCGAGTGGCTCCGCAGGATCTCGGCGCTCCCGAAGGACAAGATCCTCCTGACGGGCAAGCCGATGGTCGTCGACGCGGGCAGGAAGACCTGTCCGATCGCCGGCTCGAATGAGACCGTGAACGCGATCGTCGAGGACGCCGCCAACCGGTACATCGCCGTAATCGGCGGGGACATCCACAACTTCCAGCGCTACCCGGTGCGACAGGCGGACGGGCGCGTCGTCCAGCACATCGTCAGCGGCGCGGCGGGCGCGTACACGAAGGCGACACACAAGATCCCGAAGGCGACCCTCGAGAGCTGCGGCTGCGACGAGGACGACTTCCGCTGCTATCCGCGCCGGGGCGACTCGCTGGCCGCATACTCGATCCTGCTCGACCGCAAGCTCCCGGTGAACGTGGCCATCCCGTACGAGCTCGCCCCCGCGGTGATGGCCATGCGGCTCGACAACGTCGACCCGAAGCGCGACGCCGACCGGGGCCAGCAGGTGCCGAAGGACGTCTGGCGCAAGGCCGGCATCGTCTTTCCGTTCTCCGAGGCCGGGATCATGGGCCCGCTCAACAAGAACTTCTCGGAGTTCCTCGACTGGAACGACCCCGACCCACCGCTCTTCAAGAGCTTCCTCAAGGTCGAGACGCGACCGGGCGAGATCGAGATCCGCTGCTTCGCCGCAACGGGCTGCGAGGAGCACGCGGACAACCCACCGCTCGAGGACCACATCAAGGGCACGCGAGGAGAGGACGGAATCTGGACGTGGGACGTACTCCTTGACTAAGGGCGACGCAACGCCGTGGCCGGCGATCTTCCAGCCGCTCGAGTTCCGGAACCTCGAGGTCAAGAACCGGCTCTTCCGCTCCAGCATCTCCGGACGCTTCGACAACTACGACGGGTCCGGGACCGAGACGCGGATGCACTGGGACGTCAAGTTCGCCCGCGGCGGGATCGGCGCCATCATCTCGTCGAACACGCCCGTGCACCCGCGCGGGGGAATCGTGCCGAACTACTCGCACCTCGACTCGGACGCCAGGGTGCCCTTCTACACCGAGCTGGGGAAGCGCGTGCGCGACGCCGGAGCGAAGTACATCGTGCAGCTCGCCTTCTCCGGACGGCAGCGCGACATCCCGAGCATCCTCTACGACAAGGGCCTCTCCTCGACGGACAAGCCGGATCCGATCCACGGCTTCCGATGCGAGCGGATGACGAAGGCCCAGATCGACGAGATCGTGGGCGCGTTCGCCCAGGCTGCGCGGCGTGCGCGCGAGGCCGAGCTGGACGGGATCGAGGTGCACGGCTGCAACGGCTACCTGATCACCCAGTTCCTCTCACCCGCCATCAACGACCGCGAGGACGAGTACGGCGGCTCGCTCGAGAACCGTGCTCGTTTTCCGCTCGAGGTCGTCCGCGCCATCCGGAAGGAGATCGGGGACGACTTCCACCTGCAGTTCAAGATCAGCGCGATCGACGACGGCAAGGCGCTGTTTCCCTGGGCGGAGGAGGGTACGACCCTCGAGGAGTCGATCCAGGTTTGCAGGTGGCTGATCGAGGCCGGCGTCGACGGGCTCCACATCTCCGCCGGCTACGTCTTCCCCCACCCACGTAACCCGGCGGGGACGTTCCCGATCACGGATGTCATCCGCTCCTTCGACACGATGCTCTCGAGCGGCGAGAACACCTTCCGCAATTACTTGATGTTCCGGACTCCGCCGCTCAACAAGGCCTTCGCCTGGGCCTGGGAGCGCCGGGTCCGGGAGCTCGGCGTCGAGGGGATCAACCTCGAGCTGGCACGCGCGATCAAGCAGGTCGTCGACGTGCCCGTCCTGTGCGCCGGTGGCTTCCAGACAGCCTCGGTGATCGCCCGGGCGATCGAGGACGGATCGGTCGACGGCGTCACGATCGGCCGCCCGCTGATCGCAAACCCAGACCTGCCGAACCTGCTCGCAGGAGGCCTCGACCGGGCGCCCCAGCCCTGCACCTACTGCAACAAGTGCCTCATCAACTTCATCGAGACCCCGCTCGGCTGCTACGAGGAGAAGCGTTACCGCTCACGCGACGAGATGATCCGGCACATCATGTCGGTCTACGAGGGGGCGCCACTCCCGGCCGAGGTCACGTAAGTGGCCGTCGCCGGGGCCGGCGCCATCTTCGAGCAGCTTCGCTTCCGCAATCTCGAGGTCAAGAACCGGATCTTCCGCTCGAGCATCGGCGGCCGCCTTGACGAGTACGACGGCGGCGGGACGCAGACGCGGATCAACTGGGAGCTGAAGTTCGCCCGCGGGGGCGTCGGTGCGATCCTCTCCTCGTGGACCGGGGTCGACGAGCGCGGCAAGATCGTCCCCGAGTTCGCAGCGATCGAGACCGACGAGCGCGTCCCCTTCTGGCGCGAGCTGGGGAAGCGGGTGCACGAGCACGACTGTCGCTACATCCTGCAGCTCGCCCACGCCGGCCGGCAGCGGGACGTGCCCACGATCGCCTTCGGCAGGGGGCTCTCCTCGACGCCCAAGCCCGATCCGCTGCACGGGTTCGAGGCCGAGCGCGCGACCCGGGCCGAGCTCCAGGAGATCAAGCGCTCGTTCGCGGCGGGCGCTAGGCGGGCCCGCGAAGCCGGGCTCGACGGTGTCGAGATCCACGGCGCCAACGGCTACCTCTTCACGCAGTTCCTCTCCTCCGCGATCAACGACCGCGAGGACGAGTACGGCGGCCCGCTCCCGGACCGCGCCCGCTTGCTCCTCGAGACGGTCGAGGCGATCCGCGCCGAGGTCGGCGACGACTTCCACCTCCAGGTGAAGATCTCGACGACCGAGCATGCGGACGCGTTCCTGCCGTGGCTCGGGAAGGGGAACACGATCGAGGACTCGGTGCAGGTCTGCCGCTGGCTCGAGCAGGCGGGCGCCGACGCGATCCACGTCTCGACCGGAAGCACGTTTCCGCACCCCGAGAACCCGGCCGGCGAGTTCTCGATCGAGGACATGGTCCGGACCTACGACGTCATGCTCTCGAGCGGGAAGAGCACGTTTCGGAACTACCTTCTGTTCCGGGCCTGGCCGGTGAACCGCGTGATGCAGGCCCGCTGGGAGCGGGATTCCGCCGAGGTCCCGGGGCGCTCCCTGCTCGATGCCCGTGCCGTCAAGCAAGTCGTCGGGATCCCGGTGATCGTCACCGGCGGCTTCCAGCAGGCCTCGCTGATCTCCGCTGCGCTCGAGCGCGGTGACTGCGACGCCGTCTCGATCGCGCGCGGGCTGGTGGCGAACAACGATCTCGTCGAGCTCTTCCGCGCCGGTCACGACCTGCCGCCGAGGCCGTGCACGTACTGCAACAAGTGCCTGTACAACGTTCTCGAGCACCCGATCGGCTGCTACGACGAGCGACGTTTCGCGTCCCGGGAGGAGATGATCGCGGAGATCATGTCGGTCTACACGCCCGTTCGATGAGCGAGGCGACCCAGCACGGGATCTCGACCTACCTGCCGGAGAAGACGCGCAGCGGCACCGCGTTCTGCATGTCGGGCGGCGGCTACCGCGCGGCGCTCTTCCACCTCGGCACGCTGCGGCGGCTGAACGAGCTCGGGATCCTCTCCAGGATCGACACGTTCACTTCGGTGTCCGGCGGAAGCATCATCGCGGCGCAACTCGCGACCTTCCTGGCGCGCGCGGAGCGTGAGCCCGGGAACGCGATCGAGGGCTTCGACGCCGGCGTCGCCAAGCCGATGCGGGCGTTCGCCGCCAGGGACATCCGGACGGGCGCCGCGCTCGCCCGCCTCCATCCACGCAACTGGTTCGTCCCCGGGGCACAGGGCGAGGCGCTCGCCAAGGCGTATGCCCAGGGTCCCGCGCCGGGGAGGCTCGACGACCTCCCCGATAGGCCCCGCTTCGTCTTCCTGGCCAGCGACATGCGCTTCCGCGACCAGTGGGTCTTCGACACGGGCCTCCGCCGGGTCGGGAGCTCGTCGGCGGGCTTCGGGCCGCTGGGCGACTGGACGCTGGCGCAGGCGGTCGGCGCGTCCTCCTGCGTGCCCGGAGCATTCGGTGTCGTCCACGCGAAACAGGAGCCCTCGGCGCTCACCGGCGGCTCCTACCGCGAGCCCGACCGCGACCGGCTCGTCCGCGAGATCGACCTCTCGGACGGCGGCATGTTCGACAACCTCGGCCTGGAGCCGGTCTGGCGCGATCACGAGACCGTGCTGGTCTCGGACGCCGCACCCTCCTTCAAGCCGGACCCCGACGTCGGCTGGCTCTGGAGCGCGCTTCGGCAGGGCGTCATCCTCCTCGAGCAGGCAACGGAGGTGCGCAAGCGCTGGCTCGTAGCGAACTTCATCGAAGGGACGATGAAGGGCGCCTACTGGGGGATCTCCTCACGGCCGGCCAGCTACGAGCTCGACCCGCCGCCGGACGCCTACTCGTACCCCCTGATCCGGGACTTCATCGCCCCGATCCGCATCGACCTCGACGTCTTCGCGCCGGGCGAGATCGCCGTGCTCGAGAACCACGGCTACCTGATGGCCGAGATCGCTCTCGCCAGGCACGGGAGGCACCTCGTCGAGGGAAAGCGGCCCGAAGCCGCCGTCCCTCACCCCGACTGGCTGGACGAGGTGAAGGCGGCAAACGCCCTGCGCGAGAGCGGCAAGACGCGGATCTTCTTCAGGCCGCGCGTGGACCCTTAGCCCGGCATGATGTTCGTGTTCAGGCGGAACACGTTGTCCGGGTCGTACTCCAACTTGAGCTCGACCAGGCGCTCGTAATTCGGCCCGTACGCGGCGCGCACCGGATCGTCACCGACGTCGTCCTCCGAAAAGTAGTTCAGGTACCTGCGACGCGCGAGATAGGGCTCCATCGCGCCGAAGATGTCCTTCGTCCAGGCGACGTTCTCTTCGGTCGCGGCCGGGTCGGTCCAGACCGAGGTGGCGAGGAAGTTGTAGCCCGGCTCCCGATGGGGCACCGCTGTCGCGTCGACCGGCACCCGAGTCACCTCGCCGTGGAAGTGCTCGAAGAGCGCAGCGGTCATCGGCGACGGGCAGGTCGCGAAGCGGGCGACCAGCTCGTCGATCGCCTCGTCCGAGAGCTCGCTGACGAAGGCCGACTTCCAGTAGTTCAGCGTTCCGGTCGGGAAAGCGTCGTCTAGCAGCGAGTTCATCACCGTGTAAGGGAGCGGTCCGAGCTCGACCATGACCGGGGAGCCGAACTCACGAAGCGGCCGCAGATCCTCCTCGGCCTGCTCGGCCGTGCCCACGTGGCAGGCGACGACGAGAGCGATCTTCGCCCCAGAACCGTCGGGTGCGTAACCCACCCCGCCGAACGTCATGAGCTCGTCCGCAGCCTCAGCCGTGTACCCGCGGTAGAAGCGGAGCACGTCCGGGGCGGCATCGAAGGGATGCGCGACGAGGCCGCCGACGATAGTGGGACCGACCTCGTGGAGGCGGTACTCGAACGACGAGACGACGCCGAAGTTGCCCCCGCCGCCACGCAGCCCCCAGAAGAGATCCGCGTTCTCCTGCTCGCTCGCCGTCAACGTCCGTCCGTCCGCCGTCACGACCCGGGCGGAGAGCAGGTTGTCGGTCGCCAGGCCGTACTTCGGCATGAGCCAACCAAGGCCGCCGCCCAGCGTCAGCCCTGCGATTCCCGTGGTCGAGATCAGGCCGCCGGTAACCGCGAGGCCGTGGAGCTGGGTCTCGCGGTTCAGCTCCCCCCAGCGGACGCCCGGCTGCACGCGCGCTGTCCGGGCTGCGGGATCGACGTAGACGCCCTTCATCCGGGAGAGGTCGATCATCAAACCGCCCTCCGTGAAGCACCGCCCGGCAATGTTGTGCCCGCCGCCGCGGACCGAGATCTCGAGGCCGGCTTTCCGCGCGAATGAGATGGCGTCGGCGATGTCGGCCTCGCCGAGGCATTGCGCAATCATTGCCGGCCGCTTGTCGACGAGGCCGTTGAAGCCGCGCCTCGCCTCGTCGTAGCCGTCGTCACCCGGTCGGAGAAGCTCTCCGGAGAAGGCTTCCAGGCCGGCCAGTTCTTCTTCGGTCACCGCAGACATGTGCCTCCTTGTACAAGTCCGCGGATTCTACGCCTCTGCCTCGGCGACTTCACGTGAAGGGTGGTCGGCGAGGAAGCCGAGGATCGCCTGGTTGAACTCGGCCGCGTTCTCCTCGTGCATCAGATGTGAGGCGCCTGCGATCACGACGTGCTCAGCGTGCGGCAGCAGCTGCTCCAGCCGGTCGATCAATCGGAGTGGGTATGCCGGGCTCCGTTCTCCGCTCACGAGCAAGGTCGGCGCCGCGACCCCGCGCACGTCATCGTCGCGCAACGGTGGGAAACCTGCCCCAAGCACCTGCGCCCGCAGTGCGTTCAGGTTCTCGCGCGCCTGTTGCTTGCGCTCGTCGGAAAGCCGCTCCCACGTGTCCCTGCCGAGCATGCCTTGGGACATTCTCGAGAGCGCGACCTCGCCGTCGCCGTGCCGGAAGGCCTTCTGGGCGGGCGCGTGCGCCTTCACGCCGAAGCCGAGAATCGCAAGCGCGGTCCGCGGCCGCCGAACAAGGAGCCGAAGCAACTCCGAAGGCCGTGGCGGCACGCTCGTAAGAAGCGTCAGAACGGGCGGCTCTCCGAGCACCAGGCTGCGGACGAGCTGGGGATACTGGACGGCCGTCAAGAGGCAGATGAAGGCGCCCCAGGAATGGCCGACGAGATGGGCGGGCTCTGCACCCAGCACGTGCAGGAAGGCGGTCAGGTCCTGCACGTGCGGGAGCATCTGGTCGTCCGCGTGCGGCTCGATGTCTTGGTTGGGGCGTGCGTAGCGGCGGCTGTAGGCGATCGCACGGTAGGAAGCACCGATCGCAGGGAGCTGCTGCTCCCAGGTCCGCAGGTCGCTGGCGCTGCCGTGGACGAAGACAACCGGGTCGCCTTCGCCCTGCTCGCGGTACGCGAGCGGGGCCCCGTTGACGACCGCGGTCCGGAGCCCTTCGAACGAGTCGGTGAGCCGCTCCGGGATGCCCAGATCCCGAGCTCCGATGGCACGCATCCCGTGGGTCGTCATCGCGCCTCCTTCTGGTGCTTACGACTGACCGAGGCTAGGCGCGGCCGGCGGTCGGGACAATCGGGAGTTCTCCCGATACAGGGAGCCCGCGCCCGGTCTCTATAGTTCGGATGGCAACGAACGCCGTGTAGAAAGGGGATGAACGGTGCCGACCGTCGCAGCCCCGACACTTCAGCTGCTCGCATGGATCGCCGAGCGGTCTCGCACCTACCCAGAGACGATCGAGGTGTGGAAGAGCTCCTGCCCGCGACTAACGGTGTGGGAAGACGCGGTCGCCGACGGTCTCGTCCGGGTCGAGCGTGAACGCGTGTTGCTGACGGCCGCGGGCTCCGAGCTGCTGGGAAGACCCCCGACCTGAGCCGTCCATGCGTGGGCGCACTCCGCAGTCACGAGACTCGTGTTGAAAGACGCTCCGGGGGTTCGGAGAGAGCCGACTGGCGGCGGGCACGGCACTCTTCCCAGCGAACAGGTACGCGCAGCAGAGGTGATCGCGGCACTGTGCCTTGGCACCGACCTCGGCATGGGCTTCCCGTTCGAGCACGGGCTGCACAGCACGCTGATCGCGACGCGGCTCGCTGATCGCCTCGGGATCGATCGCGCAACGGCGTTGCAGACGTACTACGCGTGCATGCTGATGTATTCGGGCTGCACCACCGATGCCGAGGTGGCCGCGGAGATCTACGGCGGCTCGCGGACTGAACATCTCGTTCCGGTGACGTTCGGCTCGCGGCGGGAGATGCTCGCCGGGGTCCTGCAAGCGCTTCCGACGCCGGGTAGTGCGACGCCCGCCCGAGCGATCCAGATCGCGCGTCGGCTGCCGAAGGCAACTAGGGAGAGGGATCCTCATCTGGCCGCGATCTGCGAGGTCGCTCAGATGCTCGCCGCGCGGTTCGGACTCCCAGCGCCGGTGCAGGATCTCTTCGTCCATCTCACGGAGCGGTGGGATGGAAAGGGGTGGCTGGGCCGTGCAAAGGGGGAGGGGATTCCGCTGGCCATCCGCATCGTCCACGTCGCTCGGGACGCCGCCTACCAGCGTCTGCTCGGCGGCGAAACCTTCGCCACTCGGGTCGTTCGCGAGCGAGCGGGGCATGCTTTCGATCCCGATGTCGCCGCCTGCCTCGCGGACGGTGCCGGCGAGATCCTCGCGCTCGACCACGAAGAGTCGGCGTGGGACGATGTACTGGCCTGCGAGCCCCATCCGCAGTTGACGCTGGAGGGCGAGGCAATCGATCGTGCGCTGGCCGCGATCGGTGACTTCGCCGATCTCATCTCGCCCTTTCTGTCCGGGCATTCGTCCGGCGTAGCAGAACTCGCGAACGCGGCGGCCGTGCGTTGCCGGATCGATGATCCGGACATCGCCACGATCCGACGCGCCGCGCTCGTCCACGACCTCGGGCGCGTCGCGGTGCACCCTCGGATCTGGCAGAAGCCGGGGCCGCTGAGCGCGGACGAGTGGGAACACGTGAGGCTGCACGCCTACCACACCGAACGAGTCCTCTCGCGCTCGCCCTTCCTGTCCGCCCTGGCGCCCGTCGCGGGCGCCCACCACGAGCGTCTCGATGGCTCTGGCTACCACCGCGGGACAGGCCGGGCAGAGCTCACGCTGCCGGCCCGTGTCCTGGCCGCGGCCGACGCCTACCGCGCGATGATCGAGCGGCGGCCCTACCGCGATCCGCTATCTGCGGAGCAGGCGGCGGGCGAGCTTGCCCGCGAGGCGGGTGCCGGACGACTCGATGCGGATGCCGTGACCGCGGTCGTCGAGGCGGCCGGGCGGCCAGCGCCGCGCCTCGAGCGGTCGGCGGGGCTGACCGCACGAGAGGCCGAGGTCGTCGGCATGCTCGCCCGCGGCCTGCAGACCAAGCAGGTGGCGGCCTCGCTCGGAATCTCGGTCAAGACCGCCGACCATCACATCCAGAACGCCTACCGCAAGATCGGCGTGTCGACGCGTGCGGGAGCGACCCTCTTCGCGATGGAGCACGGGCTGGTGGCACGGCGAGAGCTCCCGACTTCCCGCGAATCCAACCGGAGTTAGTGCCTCGGTCGCCCGGGCTCGAGCGCCTCGAAGCTAGTAGACCTTCTCGCCGCGCTCCATCATCGCCACGAACTTTTCGATCCTGCGCACGCGGGTCTCCGGCTTCTTGGCGTCCTCGACCTGGTAGATGATCGCGAAGCGGTTCGACTTGTTGAGCGTTGCGAAGAACTCGGCAGCCCTTGGGCTCGCGTCCAGCGCCTCGCGGAGATCCTCAGGCACCTCCATGCTCGACGGCGGCGCGTAGGCCGCCTCCCAGCGGCCGTCCGCCCTGGCGAGCTCAACCTGCTCGAGACCCGCCGGCTTCATGCGACCCTGCTTCGTCAGCTGCTCGACCTTGTCGCGGTTCGCGCGCGACCATTTGCTCCTGGCGCGCCGCGGCGTGAACTTCTGCAGGTAGAACCGCTCGTCGAGCGAGTTGACGAGGCTGTCGATCCACCCGTAGCAGAGAGCGGCCTCGACAGCCTCCGCGTAGACGACCGATTCGACGCCGGAGCCCTTCTTGGCGAACTTGATCCAGACTCCGTCCGAGCGCGCGTGCTCGGCGTCGAGCCAGGCCTCCCACTCCGCCTGCGAAGCGAAGGCGAAGATCGGTCTACCGTCCTTCCCCTGCTCGCGGCCCACGGCGTCAGTATGCGAGATCCCGTCGGTAGCCGCTCGAGGCGGCCTCCTGCTGATAAACAGGCAGCGTGCAGATTCGCGCGGACGTCACGGGACTGCCCGTCACACGACCGGACGACGTCGAGACGACCGCCCGGAGCGCGGCGATGCTGGCGGCCGCCGGCATTGGTCTCGACGACGACGTGCCGTCGGCGGCACGGGCCATGGCGAGCCCGCGCTCGGATCCCCTCCTCCCGCGCGCCGAGTGCCGTGAAGTCTACGACGCGCTCTACCGGCGCCACCGGGCGCTCTACGCAGCGCTACGGCCGTTGTTCACCTGACGTCGCTACTAGACCGCCCGCTCGTACCGCTCGCGCTCCCAGTCGGAGACAGCCTCGCGCCAGGCCCGGAGCTCCCACTCGCGGGAGGTGGCGAAGTAGTCGCTGAAGCGCTCGCCGAGGCCGCCTCGAAGGACTTCGTCGGCTCGGAAGGCTGCGAGCGCGCTCTCGAGCGATCCCGGCAGTGGCGGGAGGTCGTCACGCGCGTAGGCGTCGCCGACCACGGGTGCCGGAGGCTCGGCGCTGCGGCGCAGCCCATCGGTCGCCGAGACGACCAGCCCGGCCAGCGCAAGATATGGATTCGCGTCCGCTCCCGGCCGCCTGCACTCGATCCGACAACGCTCCGGCTTGGCAGCGGCGATCACCCGGAGCGCGGCCGAGCGGTTCTCGACGCCCCAGCTCGCGTTGACGGGCGCGAACCAGCCTGGCACGAGGCGCTTGTAGGAGTTGACCGTGGGGTTCAGCAGGAGCGACGCGCCGGCAAGGTGGTCCAGGATCCCGGCCACGGCCGCCGTGCAGGCTGCCGGAAGATCGCCCCCGGCATGCTGGGCCGCGAAGGAGTTCGCGCTGTCCTGCCAGCACGAGATGTGCACGTGGCCGCTCGAGCCCTCCTCGCCGGGAACGGTCTTGGCCAGGAAGCTGGCGCGAAGGCCGAGCGTCTCGGCTACGCCCTTGAGCGCGAGCTTGACGTACGCGGCGTCGTCCGCAGCGCGAACGCCGTCCTGCGGCGCGAGGTTCAGCTCGAGCAGGCCGGGCCCGGCCTCGGTGTGGATGGCGGACAGCTCGACACCGAGCGCCTCGAGCGCCGGTGCAAGCGCCGAGACCAGCTCGTGGTAGCGACCCGCTTCCACGACCGAGTAGCTGATGCCGCTGGAGACCGGGCGGTCGCTCGCGTCCCAGATCCTCACCTCGTACTCGATCGCAGCCCGCGCCGTGTAGCCTAGGTCGGCGAGACCGGCAAGGGCGCGCACGAGCGTCTCGCGGGAAGAGAGTTCGCAGGCGCTCCCGTCGCTCCACGCCGGCGTGGCGAGGCAGACGTGCCAGCCGGGCCTCCAGGTCAGCTCGCGCTGGGTCTCGAGCTCCGGCCGGACGACGAGGTCGCCGGCACCCGAGCGGATCCCGAACTCCTCATACGTGTCGATGGGCGCGTCGACGGGATCGAGCCCGAGCAGCAGGTCGGTCATGACCGTACCTTCCTCGGCCGCCGCCTCGAAGGCCTGCCTGCTCAGAGCCTTGCCCCGCAGGTAACCGTTCATGTCCGGCATCGCCAGGAGCACGTACTCCATCGAGCTCATCCGGAGAGCGTGCTCTTGATCCGCTGCTCGACGTCCGCGAGCGTCCCGGCAACGCGAGCGCACATTTCCGCGAGCTCCTCGTCGGTCGCTGTATACGCGGGCGCGAGGAGGGTCGCATCTCCCGCGAACCCGTCGGCGGTCGAGTGCGAGGAGGTGACGAGGAGGCCGTTGGCAAGTGCAGTCGTATCGACGAGTGCGGCGGCGTTCAGCTCGTCCGGCAGGAACGACTCGCGGTCGCGCGGGTCGACGAGATCGACACCGAGGAGGAAGCCACGTCCCCGCACCTCTCCGACGATCTCGATTCCCGCGAGCGCATCGCCGAGCTCGTCTCGCAGGCTCGGCCCGCGCTCGGCCACGTGCTCCACGAGGCCGTCTTCCACGAGCCGCTCGAGCACGGCGAGCCCGACGGCGCAGGACTGGGGCGCACCGTCCCACGTGTGGCCGTGCTCGAACTCCCGAGAGCCGGCAGCCACGGCGTCGTAGACGTGCTCCCGGCAGAGCACGCCCGCGAGCGGGGCGTAACCGGCCCCGAATCCCTTCCCGAACGTGACGATGTCGGGCTCGAGCGGGAGCCGGTCGGCGGCAAACCATGTCCCCGTCCGGCCGGCGCCCGTGACGACCTCGTCGAAGCAAACGAGGAAGCCGTAACGCTCGCGCCGCTCGGCAAGGCCTTCCCAGAAGCTGTCGGGAGGCGAGTAACCCGGCAGCGCCGCGCCGCCGAACGGCTCGCAGAAGAAAGCGGCGATCGTTTCGGCGCCTGCCTCTTCCACAACGCGGTCGAGCTCGGCCAGGGCTCGTTTGCCCGTCTCGTCACTCGGCGGAATGTGGAGGCTCTCCGCCAGGTAGGGATCGTAGGGGTGTCGGAGCCCTTGCCGTCCCACGAGAGCGAGCGTTCCGAACGTCGCCCCGTGGTAGGCCTGCGCGGGAGAGACGATCCGCCAACGGGCCGTCTCACCCCGCTGGACGTGGTAGCTCCGCGCCAAACGGAGCGCGGCCTCGTTCGCTTCGGACCCGCCCGAGACGAAGCGGACGCGGTCCATCTCGGGCGCGGTCACCTCGAGCAGCCGGCGGGCCAGCCGCTCCTGCGGCTCCTTCGTGGAGGGGGGGTAGTAGAAGTACGAGAGC
>Ga0081538_10002190_pt1 | contig 19382 bp, 20 predicted proteins | sample TabmetS5T2R1_FD_71022 | JGI IMG/M metagenome (GOLD analysis project Ga0081538, IMG submission 71022) | Tabebuia heterophylla rhizosphere microbial communities from the University of Puerto Rico - S5T2R1 | ecosystem: Host-associated > Plants > Roots > Rhizosphere ... | reverse complement strand
TGCCGACTAGGGCCAGCCGCTGCGGTATCTCGGAACGGGTCGCGTTCTTGATGTCCAAGGTCCGCGATTGACCGTAACGCGCGAACCGGCCTAGGCTTTTTGCCATGGAAGGCGATGGCCGAGACTCCACAGTGCCGGCGACGAGCCCCACGGATGAGCCGGATCGGGGCAGGTTCGGCCAATTCCAGAACCTGATCGATCGCACGCGGAAGCACCACGCCTACACCCTGATCGGCTACGTGATCCGGCGCTTCAGCCGCGATTCCTGCCCATCGGTTGCCTCGTCGCTGAGCTATACCTCGCTGCTCGCGCTGGTGCCGATGATGGCGATCGGCCTCGCCATGTTCGCGGCGTTCCCGGCCTTCAGCGGCATGCGCGACACCTTGCTGCGCAGCCTGATCGCGAACGCCGCGCCCAGCCTGGCGGTGATGGTGGAGGAGCATCTGCAAACCTTCATCCGCAACGCCGGCCAGACGACCGGCGTCGGCATCCTCGGCCTCGCGGTGACGGCGCTCCTGCTCATCAATACCATCCAGACCGCGTTCGACCGCATCTGGGGCGGCGGGCGCGGGTTCAAGATCCAGCGCTTCCCAGTCTATTGGGCGCTCATCACATTGGGTCCGATCCTGTTCGGCATCGCCTTTTCGGTGTCCGGATATGCCTTCGCGCTCGCTCAGTCGTCGACCTACATGTCGGGTGCGGTGCGGTTCTACTCCTGGATTGCGCCGTTCCTGCTGGAGGCGACCGGCTTCCTGCTGTTCTATCGCCTGATGCCGACGCGGCCGGTGCGCTGGATGGATGCGGCGTGCGGCGCAGTCATTGCAGCGCTGCTGTTCGAGCTGCTGAAGCGCGCCTTTGGCTACTATCTCGGTTTCCTCGGCAGCTATCAGACGCTCTATGGCGCGCTGGCGACGCTGCCGATCTTTCTCATCTGGATGTATCTCGGCTGGCTGGTAGTCCTGATCGGCGCGGAGATCACCGCCTCGCTGCCGGAGTGGCGCTCCGGCCGGCGCGATCCCGATGAGCGGCCGCGGCGCGGCGATATGCTGGGGCTGGCGCTCGGGGCGCTCGCCAGCCTGCGCAAGATCCAGAGCACGTCGAGCGGCGGGGAGAAGCTGGACTATCTCAGCCGCGAGCTGGGCGCGGAGATCGGCAAGCTCACCTACGTCATGGACATGCTGCGCGGTGCGCGCTTCGTGGTGCGGAGCGACAACCGCCGCTGGGTGCTGGCGCGCGACCTCAGCGAGGTCACGCTCAACGAGCTGGTCAGCGCGCTCAACATCAGCCTGGCCGACGTCCAAGACGTTCCGCGGCAGACCAAGGAGGTCATGACCGACCTCGCCGCCGCCGAGCGCGGCCTGCTCGATCGGACGGTCGAGGACACCCTCAAATCCCACGGATTGCGCTGAATTGGCGCTGTCGCCGGATTTTCCCTGGACCCCTCGGGCGCCTGCGATATAACGGGCGCGACCAGCCTTTAGGGAGCTAGGCATGAGTGCGATCGTCGACGTGCACGCGCGGCAAATCCTCGACAGCCGCGGCAACCCGACCGTGGAAGTGGAGATCACGCTGGAAAGCGGCGCCAGCGGCCGCGCCGCCGTGCCCTCCGGCGCCTCCACCGGCGCGCACGAAGCGGTCGAGCTGCGCGACGGCGACAAGAAGCGCTATCTCGGCAAGGGCGTGCTCAACGCGGTCGAGGCGGTCAACGGCGAGATCCAGGACGCGATCGGCGGCCTCGACGGCGCCGACCAGGTGCGCGTCGACCAGATCATGATCGAGCTCGACGGCACGCGCAACAAGGCGCGCCTCGGCGCGAATGCGATCCTGGGCGTGAGCCTCGCGGTGGCAAAGGCCGCGGCGGCGGAGGCCGGGCTGCCGCTTTATCGCTATGTCGGCGGCGCGCAGGCGCGCGTCCTGCCGGTCCCGATGATGAACATCATCAACGGCGGCGCCCATGCCGACAATCCGATCGACTTCCAGGAATTCATGATCATGCCGGTCGCGGCGGAGAGCTGCGCCGAGGCGATCCGCTGGGGCGCCGAGTGCTTCCATGCGCTGAAGGCGCAGCTGAAGGCCGCCGGCCACAACACCAACGTCGGCGACGAGGGCGGTTTCGCGCCCAACCTCAAGAGCGCCGAGGATGCGCTCGACTTCATCATGAAGGCGATCGAGAAGGCCGGCTTCAAGCCGGGCGAGCAGGTGGCGCTGGCGCTCGATACCGCCTCGACCGAGTTCTACAAGAACGGCCAATACAACATGGAGGGCGAGGGCAAGGTGCTGGATAGCGCCGGCATGGTCGCGCTCTATTCCAAGCTGGTGTCGTCCTATCCGATCCTCTCGATCGAGGACGGCATGGCGGAAGACGATTGGGACGGCTGGAAGGCGCTGACCCGCGCCATCGGCGACCGTGTGCAGTTGGTCGGCGACGACCTGTTCGTCACCAATCCCGAACGCCTGGCGACCGGCATCGAGCGCGGCATCGCCAACGCCATCCTGGTCAAGGTCAACCAGATCGGCACCCTGACCGAGACGCTGACCGCCGTGGAGATGGCGCACAAGGCCGGCTACCGCGCCGTCATGTCCCACCGCTCGGGCGAGACCGAGGATTCAACCATCGCCGACCTCGCCGTCGCCACCAATTGCGGGCAGATCAAGACCGGCTCGCTGTCGCGCTCCGACCGCATCGCCAAATACAACCAGCTCCTGCGCATCGAGGAGGGGCTGGGCTCTGCCGCGCGCTACGGCGGCCGCGCTGCATTGGCGCGCAAAGGGCGATAGCACGCGCAATTCTGTTGACGAGACGAATCCGAGTGTGATTCCGTCTCGTCATGCAGGTTTCCCGCGAATTCAGTCGGCGACTCAAGTCTTTGGCGGCCCAGCTGCTGGGCGCGTGCGTCGCCGGCTATTTCATCTATCACGCCGTCCAGGGCGATCGCGGCATCCTTGCCTGGCTGCGCGTCAATCAGCAGCTGGAAGCGGCGCAGGTGGAGCTGGCGAAGAGCGCCACCGATCGCGCGGCGCTCGAGCAGCGGGTGGCGCTGCTCAACAACTCCTCGCTCGATCTCGACATGCTGGAAGAGCGCGCGCGCGTCATGCTCAATTTCAGCGATCCGGACGATGTCGTGATCTTCCTGCCAAGCAACAAAGCAACCGGCAGCACGCCGCAAAGATAGCGAATATTCCGCGATTAACCATTTCTAGGTTAATCACAGATTTGCTATTAGAAACAAAAGCTTATCTTCCTTGCTTTTTGCACTTTCGCTAACCATAATCCGCGAAAAGCGGTTCAACCCGCCCAATCGTTCCTAGCGCGCCACACCAGACAGTCAGGGGTTCTACCATGGCGAAACCCGCGCAAAGCCGCGCTGCCAAGGCCGGCGGCGAATCCTCGCCCCAAGATATCCTTAAATACTATCGCGACATGCTGCTGATCCGCCGCTTCGAAGAGAAAGCGGGCCAGCTCTACGGCATGGGCCTGATCGGCGGTTTCTGCCACCTCTATATCGGCCAGGAGGCCGTGGTGGTGGGCATGCAGGCCGCGGCCGAGCAGGGCGACACCGTCATCACCTCCTACCGCGATCACGGCCACATGCTGGCCACCGGCATGGACGCCAAGGGCGTGATGGCCGAGCTGACCGGGCGCAAGGGCGGCTACTCCAAGGGCAAGGGCGGCTCGATGCACATGTTCAGCCGCGAGAAGGGCTTCTACGGCGGCCACGGCATCGTCGGCGGCCAGGTCCCGCTCGGCACCGGCCTCGGCTTCGCGCACAAATACCGCGAGGATGGCAAGGTGAACATGTGCTACCTCGGCGACGGCGCGATCAACCAGGGCCAGGTCTACGAGAGCTTCAACATGGCGGCGCTGTGGAAGCTGCCCGTGGTCTATGTGATCGAGAACAACAAATACGCCATGGGCACCAGCATCGAGCGCTCGTCCGCCGGCACCGAGCTTTTCAAGCGCGGCAGCGCCTACGGCATTCCCGGCGAGCGGGTTGACGGCATGGACGTGATGGCGGTGCGCAAGGCGGGCGCCGCCGCTCTGGCGCACGCACGCAGCGGGAAGGGGCCGTACATCCTGGAGATGATGACCTATCGCTACCGCGGTCACTCGATGTCCGACCCGGCGAAATACCGCAGCAAGGAAGAAGTCGCGAAGATGCGGCAGGAACACGATCCGATCGACCGGCTGCGCGAATACATCCTCACCAACAAGGTCGCAGACGAGGCGAAGCTCAAAGACTTCGACCGCGAGATCAAGGAGATCGTCGGCGCCGCCACCGAATTCGCCCAGCAGTCGCCGGAGCCCGATCCGTCGGAGCTGTGGACCGACGTCCTGGTCGAAGCGTGAGCAAGGGAGGCGAACATGGCCGTTGAAGTTCTGATGCCCGCTCTGTCTCCCACCATGACGGAAGGCAAGCTCGCCAAGTGGAGCAAGTCGGTCGGCGATGCGGTGAAGCCCGGCGACATCCTGGCTGAGATCGAGACCGACAAGGCGACGATGGAAGTCGAAGCCGTCGAAGAGGGCGTGCTCGACCAGATCCTGGTGCCCGCCGGCACCGAAGGCGTCGCCGTCAACACGCCGATCGCCATGCTCTTGGCCGAGGGCGAAGACGCCTCCGCCATCGATGGCGGCCAGGGCGCACCGCAAGCCCAGGTCCGCCGGGAAACGCCCGCCGAGCGGCCGGGGCAGCCGCAGAAGGGTGCGGAATCCGCACCGGCCGCACAACCGGCGGCGAAAGAGACGCGCGCGCCGGCGCAGGCCAAATCGGCCGCCGCAGCGCCGCCGAAGCCGGCGGCGCTGCCCGAGCCCGACGTGCCGGAAGGCACCGAGATGGTCACCATGACGGTGCGCGAGGCGCTGCGCGATGCCATGGCCGAGGAGATGCGTCGCGATCGGGATGTCTTCGTCATTGGCGAGGAGGTCGCGGAATATCAGGGCGCCTACAAGGTCACGCAGGGCCTGCTGCAAGAGTTCGGCAAGGAGCGAGTCATCGACACGCCGATCACCGAGCATGGCTTTGCCGGGCTGGGCATCGGTGCCGCCATGGCAGGCCTCAAGCCGATCGTGGAGTTCATGACGTGGAACTTCGCCATGCAGGCGATGGATCAACTCATCAACTCGGCGGCCAAGACACTCTACATGTCGGGCGGACAGATGACCTGCTCGGTCGTGTTCCGCGGGCCGAACGGCGCTGCCGCCCGCGTCGCCGCCCAGCACAGCCAGGACTTTTCCGCCTGGTACAGCCATATCCCGGGACTGACGGTGATCGCGCCCTACACGGCCGCCGATGCCAAGGGCCTGCTCAAAGCGGCGATCCGCAATCCCAACCCGGTCATCTTCCTGGAGAACGAGATCCTGTACGGCCAGACGTTCCCGCTGCCGCGGCTCGACGATTTCGTGCTGCCGATTGGCCGCGCCAAGCTCGCGCGCCCGGGCCGGGATGTCACCATCGTGGCCTGGTCGATCGGCATGACCTATGCGCTCAAGGGCGCCGAGGAGCTGGCGAAGGAAGGGATCGAGGCCGAGGTGATCGATCTGCGCACCCTGCGGCCGATGGATATGGGCGCAATCGTCGAGTCGGTGAAGAAGACCGGCCGCCTGGTGACGGTCGAGGAGGGATGGGCGCAGAGCGGCGTCGGTGCTGAGATCGCGGCGCGGATCATGGAGCAGGCGTTCGATTATCTCGACGCGCCGGTCGCGCGCGTCTCCGGCAAGGACGTGCCGATGCCTTATGCGGCGAACCTGGAGAAACTCGCGTTGCCGTCGGTTGCCGAGGTGGTCGAGGCGGCGAAAGCGGTGTGCTACCGATGAGCAATCTGCCCGTTGTAACAGTTGTCAGGAAAGGCAGTTTCTAAGGCGCATCATGGATCCCGAACAAAAATTCCCGGTGTTCGATGCGTTGCACATTCCGCCGGCGGCGCTGGAGCAGGGGGGCGTCGAGGTCTTACGCGCGGTCATCATCGATGGCGGGCTGCACGTGTCGCTGCGCCGCGCGTTCGACGATCCGGAAGCCTGGGGCATGCTGATCGCCGACGTCGCGCGGCACATCGCCCGCATCTACGCGACCGAGAAGAACATGGGGGAGGAGGAAACGCTGGCGCGCGTGCGCGCCATCTTCGAGGCCGAGATGGACGCGCCGAGCGATCCCGGCTCCACCAGCGCGCTGGGCTAGCCCATGCCGATCAACATCCTGATGCCGGCGCTGTCGCCCACCATGGAGAAGGGCAACCTGGCGAAGTGGCTGAAGCGGGAGGGTGACAAGGTCGCGCCCGGCGACGTGATCGCCGAGATCGAGACCGACAAGGCGACCATGGAGGTCGAGGCGGTCGACGAAGGCGTGCTGGCGAAAATCGTGGTTCCGGAGGGCACCGCCGACGTGCCGGTGAACCAGCTCATTGCCGTGCTGGCGGGGGAGGGCGAGGACGTGAACGCCGCGGCCTCCGCGGCCGGAAAGGCCGCGCCGGCGGCGAAACCCACGGCAGCGGCCCCCTCGCCCCAGCCCTCACCCCAACGGGGGGAGGAAGCTCCGCCTGCGCCTGCGGCTCAGCCGAGTCCTCTTGCGCAGCCGCAAACTCCGATCACCTCTCCCCAGCGTGGAGAGGTCGCTGCGCGTAGCACGGCGGGTGAGGGGGCTCGCACCAACGGCCATGGACGCGTGTTTGCCTCGCCGCTGGCGCGCCGGCTCGCCAAGGAGGCCGGACTCGACATCGCGCGCGTGCAGGGCTCGGGCCCGCATGGCCGCGTGATTGCCCGCGACATTGCGCCGGCGCGGGAAGGCAAGGGCCTTACTGCCGCGGCGCCGGCCGCTGCGGCAGCCCCGGTCGCCGCTCCGCTGCCGGTGCAGGCGCCCTCGGACGACAAGATCCGTGCACTGTTCGCGCCGGACTCGTTCGAGGTCGTGCCGCACGACAACATGCGAAAGATCATCGCGCAGCGCCTGCAACAGGCGAAGCAGACGATCCCGCATTTCTATCTCACGCTCGATTGCGACATCGGCAAGCTCGTCGCGGCGCGCGAGGAGATCAACGCTGCCGCGCCCAAGGACAAGGACGGGAAGCCGGCGTGGAAGCTTTCCGTCAACGACTTCGTCATCAAGGCGCTGGGCCTGGCGCTGCAGCGCGTGCCCGAGGCGAACGTCACTTGGACCGAATCGGCGATGCTCAAGCACAAGGTTTCCGACGTGGCAGTGGCGGTGGCGATCCCCGGCGGGCTGATCACGCCGGTGGTGCGCCGCGCCGAGACGAAGTCGCTCTCGGCCATTTCCAACGAGATGAAGGATCTCGCCGCGCGCGCGCGGGCGCGCAAACTCAAGCCCGAGGAATATCAGGGCGGTTCGACCGCGGTGTCGAACCTCGGCATGTACGGCATCAAGGACTTCGCCGCGGTGATTAATCCGCCGCAGGCGACCATTCTGGCGGTCGGCACCGGCGAGGAGCGGGCGGTGGTGCGCAACGGCACGGTCGAGGTCGCCACGCTGATGACGGTGACGCTCTCCACCGATCACCGCGCGGTCGACGGTGCGCTCGGCTCCGAGCTCCTCGGCGCGTTCAAGCGGCTGATCGAGAATCCGGTGATGATGGTGGTGTGATCCGCCAATGAGTGAACGCGAAAGCACGGTCCGCGCAGCGCTCGTCATCCGTTTTTCGATGCTCATCGCGGCGCTGTCGCTGGTCGACGATTGCGTGAAATCGGCCAAGGCGGCGTCATGAGAAACCTCAACACCCAGGAGCGTACCTCGCTGCTCGCCTTCCTGTCGATTTTCCTGGCGATACTGTCGGTCTGCGCCGCGCTGTACCAGAACTACATCCAGACCAAGTACGTTGATGCCATTCAGCGCAACGTTTCGCGCGCCGAATACAACCGCGCGTGCCGCGACCTCATCGAAGCCTATTTCCAGGTCAAGCTCAGGGTCGGTCTGCTGTTGTCCGAGCGCACGGGCTCGGCCGGCGCGATGCCGGAAATGTTCGAGATCGAGGCTGCCAATTCGGTCAGCCGCATCGGCGCGTTCGGCACCCATCTGGCCAATTTTCAGGACGAAGACATCCGCTATCGCTACACCCAGCTCACCTCCGAGCTGCAGCGCATCGTTCTCTCCGCGCGCGAGGCCGCCGAGCGCGACCTGAACAAGCTGTTCGCCAAGGCCGACGAGCTGTTCGCCGGGCTCAACGATGACTGTGTGAAGACGGCCAAGGCCGCACCCTTGTGATCGCCGGTGGTGAGCCACCGGTAACGCGAAGAGAGTTTGCGATGGCTGACACCTCCTTCGACGTCCTCATCATCGGCTCCGGGCCGGGCGGTTATGTCACGGCGATCCGGGCGGCCCAGCTCGGGTTCAAGACGGCGATCGTCGAGCGCGAATATCTCGGCGGCATCTGCCTCAACTGGGGCTGCATCCCGACCAAGGCGTTGCTGCGCTCGGCCGAGATTTTCCACTATCTGCAGCACGCCAAGGATTATGGCCTGGCAGTCGACAAGGTCGGCTACGAGCCGAAGGCCGTGGTCGAGCGCTCGCGCAAGGTGGCCGGGCGGCTGAGCACCGGCGTCGGATTCCTGATGAAGAAGAACAAGGTGCAGGTGATCTGGGGCGAGGCTGCGATCGAGGCGCCCGGCAAGGTCGCCGTGCAGGCGGCCAAGAGCGAGGCGCCCAAAGGCGCTCTCGGCCCTGGTTCCTATCAGGCTAAGCACATCATCATTGCGACCGGCGCGCGGCCGCGCGTGTTGCCCGGCATCGAGCCGGACGGCAACCTGATCTGGACCTACTTCGAGGCCATGGTGCCGGACCGCGTGCCAAAATCGCTCCTCGTCATCGGCTCGGGCGCGATCGGCATTGAGTTCGCCTCGTTCTTCCGCACGCTCGGGTCCGACGTGACGGTCGTCGAGCTGCTGCCGCAGATCCTTCCGGCCGAGGACCCCGAGATCGCTGCGCTCGCCCGCAAACAATTCGAGAAGCAGGGGATGAAGATCTTCACCGGCGCCAAGGTGACCAGGCTCGACAAGAAGAAAGATTCCGTTGCGGCGACCTACGAAGACGCCAAGGGGAATAAGCAGGCGGCCGAGTTCGAGCGCGTGATCTCGGCGGTCGGGGTCACCGGCAACATCGACAATCTCGGCCTGGAAAAGCTCGGCGTGAAGACCGAGGGCGGCACGGTTGTGATCGACGGCTACTGCCGCACCAATGTGCCCGGCATCTACGCCATCGGCGACGTCGCCGGCCCGCCCATGCTGGCGCACAAGGCCGAGCACGAGGGCGTGGTCTGCGTCGAGGCGATCAAGGGCCTGAAACCGCATCCGATGGACAAAAACCTGATCCCCGGCTGCACCTATTGCGCGCCGCAGATCGCGTCGGTGGGCCTCACCGAGGCACTGGCCAAGGAGAAACATGAGATCCGCGTCGGCCGCTTCCCGTTCATTGGCAACGGCAAGGCGATCGCGCTCGGCGAGGACCAGGGCCTGGTCAAGGTCGTGTTCGACAAGAAGACCGGCCAGCTCCTCGGCGCCCATATGGTGGGCGCGGAGGTCACCGAGCTGATCCAGGGCTACGTGGTGGCGATGAATCTGGAGACGACCGAAGAGGAGCTGATGCACACGATCTTCCCGCATCCGACACTGTCGGAAATGATGAAGGAAGCCGTGCTCGACGCCTACGGGCGGGTGCTGAATATCTAACCAAGGGAGGGCGCCATGCACGACCACATCTACAAGATCATCGAGCTTGTCGGTTCGTCCGAGAGCAGCATCGAGGATGCGATCAACAATGCTATTGGCCGCGCCGGCGAGACGCTGCGCAACCTGCGCTGGTTCGAGGTGGTGCAGACGCGCGGCCAGATCGAGGACGGCAAGGTGCATTACTATCAGGTCATGCTCAAGGTCGGCTTCACGATGGAAGAGGCCGATTGATAGCCCGTAGCCGGATTGCTGAGCTTCATCCGGCTTACAGAGAAATCGATTGCAGGGGGAGATCGTCATGGAAGCCGACGAAGCCGCCGAGATGATGGACAGGGAGAAGGAGGAAAGCCGGTTCAGGAAGCGCGCGGCGGTGACGATCGCCTTCTTCGCGATGCTGCTCGCGATTACCGGCCTCGGCGGGCAGAACGCCACCAAGGAGGCGCTGAACAGCAACATCCAGGCGTCCAACTACTTCAACTTCTTCCAGGCCAAGAACATGCGGCAGACCGCTTTCATCCTCGCTGCCGACGAGTTCGAGCTCGCCTGGACCAACGATCCGCAGCTGTCCGAGGATGCCAAGGCGGCACTGCGGCGCAAGCTTGAGGATTACCACAAGACCATCGCGCGCTACGAATCCGAGCCTGAGACGGGAGAAGGAAAGAAGGAGTTGATCGTCAAGGCGCGGGAGGAGGAGCAGAAGCGCGACCACGCGCTGAAGCAGGACCCGTATTTCGATTACGCCGAGGCGCTCTTGCAGATCGCGATCGTGCTGATCTCGATCGCGATCGTCGCCGAGCAGGTCTGGCTGTCCTATGTCGGCGGTGTGGTGGGACTGCTCGGCGCCCTGCTGATGCTCAACGGCTATCTGTTGCTCGTCGAAATCCCGCTATTGAGCTAGTTTGCGCGACCGTAGAGTTCGCGGGGGAGGGGGATTGCATGAGATTGTCGCGTCGAGCGATCCTGCTTGCGCCGGTCATGCTGGCGCCGGTGCCGGCGTGGGTGGCCCCGGCCAAGCCGGCGCCAGGGACGCCGCTGTGGGAGGGCGCGCGCTACACGCGCGAGGACAAGGCGCGGGCGATCCGGCGCGGGCTCGACTTCATCTACAAGACCGCGCAGGAACCCACCAATTACGCCGAATATGGCAGCGACTATCTCTGGTGCTTCTACACGATCGCCGCAACCACCTCCGATCCCGATCTCAAGCGCCGCGCCGGCAAGATGGCGCGTGAGCGCGCGCGCGAATGGCGCCGCATCCATCCAGGCGTGCCGGATGACGCCGACGCCGAGGACATTGCCGATCTGGTGTTCGGCGCGCTCGCGGCCGACGAGGTCGGCTCGCGCAGCGACCGGATGAAGCGCGATCTCGCGCGGGCGGCGCGCCGCTTCGGCCCACGCGATTTCCTCAAGTTCGATCCGGCGACCGAGCCGATCCCGAGCGATGTGCCGGAAGCGTGCCACTGGTGCCGGACCAACCACACCGCGGGCAGCGTGCGCTGCCGCAAGTGCACGTCCGAGCTCGGCCCGCGCATGGACGTCTACGACGTGCTCACCGATGCGGTGATTGCCGCCTATTCGGGCGAACGCTACGGCGTGCTGCTCGGCGGGCGGCTGGCCGACGTGCTGCAATGGGTGCCGCGCATGCGTCCTTACCCCAAGTTCGAGGCGGCGACGCGCGAGCAGTACGAGGCGGTCGCCTATGCGATCACCCATATCGTCTATGCGCTCAACGATTACACGTTCTCCCGGCTCAGGCCGGAATGGCTGCCGCAGGAATACGAGTTCCTGCTCGCTCACCTCGAACAGAACATCGCCACTAACGATGCCGAGACCATGGGCGAGTTCCTCGACACGCTGATGTCGTTCGGGCTCACCACCGCGCATCCGCTGCTCCGCACCGGGATCGAATACCTGCTGTCGGTACAGAACCCGGACGGGAGCTGGGGCGACGTTGCCGACCAGGATATCTACAAGCGCTATCACCCGACGTGGACGGCGGTGAACGGGCTCATGGACTACGCCTTTCCCAAAGGGGAGAGGCCGAGCTTCCCCGATGCGCTGCGCGCCATACGGGGCGCGTCCGGGTAGCCCGCCCTTCCTGTGGCGAACGGCCTTGCGGCACGCGATGGCGCCTCGTAAGTAAGCATCGGGGCGTTTCAGCCCTTTGGAGCCGCCATGGTCGTCGTTCTCGACACCATTCGTCCGCGCCATCCCGAGAAAGCGAACCGGCCGGACACACCGGTGCTGCGCAAGCCGGACTGGATCCGCGTCAAGGCGCCGACCTCGCCCGGCTATGCCGAGACGAGCCGCATCGTGCGCGAGCACAAGCTCCATACGGTGTGCGTCGAGGCGAGCTGCCCCAACATCGGCGAATGCTGGGAGCAGAAGCACGCTACCTTCATGATCATGGGCGACACGTGCACGCGCGCCTGCGCCTTCTGCAACGTGAAGACCGGCCTCCCGCGCCCGCTCGACAGCCAAGAGCCCGCACGCGTGGCTGACGCGGTAGCACGGCTCGGCCTCTCGCATGTCGTCGTCACGTCGGTCGACCGCGACGATCTCGACGACGGCGGCGCTCGTCACTTCGCCGAGGTGATCCGCGCGATCCGCGCTCGCATGTCAGCAACGACGATCGAGGTGCTGACGCCGGATTTCCTGCGCAAGGACGGCGCGGTCGAGATTGTGGTGGAGGCGCGGCCGGACGTGTTCAACCACAATCTGGAGACCGTGCCCTCGCGCTATCTCACGGTGCGGCCGGGCGCGCGCTATTTCGCCTCGCTGCGCCTGCTGCAGCGGGCCAAAGAGCTCGATCCGCGCATGTTCACCAAGTCCGGCGTGATGGTGGGCCTCGGCGAGGAGCGCAACGAGGTGCTGCAGCTGATGGACGATCTGCGCACCGCCGACGTCGATTTCCTCACAGTCGGCCAATACCTGCAGCCGTCCCGCAAGCATCACCCGGTGGCGCGCTTCGTGACGCCCGAGGAGTTCAAGGCCTACGCGACGATCGCTTACGCCAAGGGTTTCTCGATGGTGTCGTCGAGCCCGCTCACGCGCTCGTCGCATCACGCCGGCGACGATTTCAGGCGGCTGCGCGCCGCGCGGAAGGTGCAGAGCTGACGGATGCCCTCGTTCCGCACGAAGCGGCGCGTGCGCCACGCGGCGGCCGAAATGTTCGACCTCGTGGCCGATATGGAGCGCTACCCGGAGTTCGTGCCGCTGTGCCAGCGCATGCGGGTGCGCGGCCGCACCCACCGGGCCGAGGGCGTCGAGGTCGCAGTTGCCGCCATGACCGTCGCCTACAAGATGATCTCCGAGACCTTCACCAGCCGGGTGACGCTGAACAGGCCCGAGCTCACGATCAAGGTCGAGCACATCCACGGGCCGTTCAGCATTCTCGACAATCGCTGGAGCTTCCGTCCGGTGACCGAGGACAGTTGCGATATTGAGTTCTTCATCGCCTACGAGTTCAAGAGCCGCATGCTGGGCTTGCTGATGGGCGCCATGTTCGAGGTCGCATTCCGCAAGTTCGAACACGCCTTCGAGCGGCGCGCCGACGTGATCTATGGCAGGCCGGGCGTCGTCAAGGCATGATCACGGGCGCGCCAGTTCCTCCAACAGCGCGAGCGCTTCCAACACCGACCGCCGCCGCACCTCGTGCCGGCCGACGTCGCCGAATCGTTTCTCCCGAACGATCGACTTTCCGCCCTGCGATGTGACGGCAAAGTGCACGAGGCCGATCGGCTTGGCGGCCGACCCACCGCTCGGGCCGGCAATACCGGTCACGGCCACGGCCAGATCGGCTCGCGAGCGGGCCAGCGCTCCCTGCGCCATGGCGGCAGCCGTTTCCCGGCTCACCGCGCCATGTTCGGCCAGAACAGCGGTGGAAACGCCGAGCAGGTCGTGCTTGGCCGCGTCCGAATAGGTGACGAACCCGCGCTCGACCACGTCCGACGAGCCGGCGATCTCGGTCAGCGCGGCCGCCACCAGGCCGCCGGTGCAGGATTCGGCTGTCGCGATCTTGAGCGAGCGCGCGCGGCAGGCCTCGAGCACCCGCGCGGCGGCGGCTGTGAGCTCGCTGTCGGTCATGCGCTGCTCCACGGCAGCCGGATCGTTGCCGTCGCCATGGCGACCAGGCCCTCGCGGCGGCCGGTGAAGCCGAGCGTCTCGCTGGTGGTTGCCTTCACGGCAACGCGCTCGACCGCAATGCCGGCGATCTCGGCGATGCGCGCGCGCATGGCATCGCGGTGAGGCCCGATGCGCGGCGCCTCGCACACGATGGTCACGTCGAGATGGGCGATGAGGCCGCCGCGGGCGCGCACGCGATCGCAGGCAAAGCCGAGGAAGCGGTCGGACGAGACGCCGCGCCATTGCGGGTCGCTGGGCGGAAAATGCCAGCCGATATCGCCGTCGGCCAGCGCGCCGAGCACCGCGTCGGTCAGCGCATGGAGCGCCACGTCGGCGTCGGAATGCCCGATGACGCCGCCAGTATGGGGAACGCGCACGCCGCCCAGCATGACGTGATCGCCCTCGCCGAAGGCGTGGACGTCGAAGCCCGAGCCGGTGCGGACATCGAGCAGGCGCTCGGCTTCGGCGCGGGCGACATCGTCGGCCGTGGTGAGCTTCACGTTGGCGCGCTCGCCCGCGAAAACGGCAACCGCCATGCCGGCCCATTCGGCGAGCGCGGCATCGTCGGTGAAGTCGTCGCGGCCGGCGGCGGCGGCCCGACGGTGCGCATCGAGCAGGGGCGGGAAGGCAAAGGCCTGGGGCGTCTGCACCGTGACCAGGCGCGAACGGTCGAGGGTAGCGGCCACCCGCCCGGTGTCGTCGACCTGCTTGACGGTGTCGCTCACCGGCATGGCCGGAACGGCGGCGGCGCTTTCAGCGGCCGCCGCAATGGCACGCGCCACCAGGGCGGGCGATGCGAACGGCCGGGCGGCATCGTGGACCAGGATGATGCCGGGGTTCAGCGGTGCCACCGCTTCGAGCCCGGACCGCACCGAACCCTGCCGCGTCTCGCGACCCGAGACCGGCGGCAGTACGTCTAGGCCGGCGCTCGCGGCCGCGAACAGGTCGGCATCGTCGCTGTGGATAACCGGCTGGACTGCATCGACCTGGGCGTGGCCGGCGAACAGGGCAAGGCTCGACCGGATCACGGGTACGCCAGCTATCATCCTGTATTGCTTGGGGATTTCTCTGCCGGCGCGGGCCCCGCGACCGCCCGCCACGACGACTGCCACCACCCGTGCGGCCATCATTGCGCCTCGAACGTTCAACCCTGATCAGGGCTTATCGCCTCGGCCGGCCGGAGAAAACGTAAATCACAGCCGTTGTGGTTTTTTTGCACTGCAGCACTTGCGTGGCCGCAGGAATTGGCTAAACTCTAAGCAATGTTCGGATCGCCTAAATTGTGTGCAACGGCCGCGCGCGGCGAGCGGATTGCGCCGTTTCCCCGGGTTCCGCTTGCCATCGGCGGCATTCCACTGTCGAACCGGGTGATCCTGGCACCCATGTCCGGGATTACCGACGCCCCGTTCCGCCGGCTCGTGTCCCGCCTCGGCGCCGGGTTGGTGGTATCCGAGATGACCGCCAGCGAGGCGCTGGTCGCGGGCCAGCGCGAGGCCCGGCTGCGGGGACTCGCCGATGCCTATGGAGCATTGGCGTGGAGGGCGGCGGTATGAACCGGGCCGAGCTGATCATGCTGCCGAGCGGTGCTGCCGATGCGGTTCTCAACGCGCTGCCGCTGCCGGTAATCGTGGTGGCGGCCGACGGGAAGGTCAGCGACGCCAACGTGGCGGCGGAAAGTTTCTTCGAAGTGTCGGCGCCGCTGCTGCGCCGCCATGCCCTGGCCGAGCTCGTCCCATTCGGCAGCCCGCTTCTGTCCCTGGTCGACCAAGTGCGCAGCCGTGGCGCCGCGGTCAACGAGTACAAGGTCGATCTCGGCACGCCGCGCAATCCCGGCGACCGGCTGGTCGATCTTTACGTCGCTCCGCTGCCGGAGCGCGAGGGCCATGTCGTGGTCATGCTGCAGGAGCGCACCATCGCCGACAAGATGGACCGGCAGCTCACCCATCGCGGCGCCGCGCGCTCGGTGATTGCGCTTGCCGCCATGCTGGCGCACGAGATCAAGAACCCGCTGTCAGGCATTCGCGGCGCCGCGCAACTGCTCGAGCAATCGGCGGGCGACGACGACCGCACCCTCACGCGGCTGATCTGCGATGAGGCGGACCGCATCGTGAAGCTGGTCGATCGCATGGAGGTGTTCGCCGACGAGCGGCCGGTGGACCGCGAGCCGGTCAACATTCACGTGGTGCTCGATCACGTGAAGCGGCTCGCCGGCAGCGGTTTTGCGCGCCACGTAAGGTTCGTCGAGGAGTACGATCCGTCGCTGCCGCCGGTGCTCGCCAACCGCGACCAGCTGATCCAGGTGTTTCTCAATCTCGTCAAGAACGCGGCCGAAGCGATCGGCGAGACGGCCGACGGCGAAATCCATCTCACCACGGCGTTCCGGCCGGGCGTCCGCCTGACGCTGCCGGGCGCCAAGACGCGCGTGTCGCTGCCGCTCGAATTCTGCATCAAGGACAACGGGCCGGGCGTGCCCGAAGACCTGATGCCGCATCTGTTCGATCCGTTCGTGACGACCAAGCCGAGCGGGAGCGGCTTGGGCCTCGCGCTCGTCGCCAAGATCGTCGGCGACCACGGCGGCGTGATCGAATGCGAGAGCCAAGCCCGGCGCACGATCTTTCGCGTGCTGATGCCCAAATATTCCGGCGACGGCCGTCTGCCGTCCGGCGCCGCCTGAAGAGGTTGCCAATGCCCGCAGGAAGTATCCTCGTCGCCGACGACGATGCAGCAATCCGCACCGTGCTCAATCAGGCGCTGTCGCGGGCAGGCTACGAGGTGCGCTCGACCGGCAATGCCGCGACGCTGTGGCGCTGGGTGAGCCAGGGCGACGGCGACCTCGTCATCACCGACGTGGTTATGCCCGACGAGAACGCCTTCGACCTGCTGCCGCGCATCAAGAAGGTGCGGCCCGACCTGCCGATCATCGTGATGAGCGCGCAGAACACGTTCATGACGGCGATCCGCGCCTCGGAGCGCGGTGCCTACGAATATCTGCCCAAGCCGTTCGACCTCAAGGAGCTGATCGCCATCGTCGGCCGTGCCCTGGCCGAACCGAAGGAGCGCGCCCGGCCCGCCGTGGCGGCCGAGGACTTCGAAGGCATTCCGCTGGTCGGCCGCTCGCCCGCCATGCAGGAAATCTATCGCCTGCTCGCCCGCCTGATGCAGACCGACCTCACCGTCATGATCAGCGGCGAATCGGGCACCGGCAAGGAGCTGGTGGCGCGCGCTCTGCGCGACTACGGCAAGCGCCGCAGCGGGCCCTTCATCGCCATCAACATGGCGGCGATCCCGCGCGACCTCATCGAGTCGGAATTGTTCGGCCACGAGAAGGGCGCCTTTACCGGCGCCAACACGCGCAGCGCGGGGCGCTTCGAGCAGGCCGAAGGCGGCACGCTGTTCCTCGACGAGATTGGCGACATGCCGATGGAGGCACAGACCCGGCTCCTGCGCGTGCTGCAGCAGGGCGAGTATACGACGGTGGGCGGCCGTACCCCGATCAAGGCCGACGTGCGCATCATTGCGGCGACCAACAAGGACCTGCGCCTGTTGATCCAGCAGGGCCTGTTCCGCGAGGATCTGTTCTTCCGCCTCAACGTCGTGCCGCTCCGCCTGCCGCCGCTGCGCGAGCGCACCGAGGACATTCCCGATCTCATCCGCCATTTCTTCACCCAGGCCGAACGCGAAGGCCTGCCGCCCAAGCAGATCGACGTGGCGGCGATCGACCTCAGGCACAGACGACCATGCAGTGGAACGCAAATCATCTGCGGATCATGCAAGCGCTCAGCTGACCTCGATACCGTCTGTCGAAGTGGCGCGGACGGTTGCGCGCCGTCCGCGATCGACGTCAACCAGTCCGTCGTCCTTGAGTAGCTGGACGGCTCGGCGGGCAGTCGATCGGCTGACTTGGTAGCGAGCGGAGAGCTCGCTGATGGTTGGCAGCTGTTCTCCTGCCTTCAGCAGGCCACATCGGATGCCGCCCAAAAGGTCTCTGGCTATCTCCGCGTACGGCCCGGCCGGCTCCGCTCCAGCGATTAAGACGCTGTCGCCTGGCTCCGACGTGCCGTCGATGGTGCGGGGCGGCATTCGGCCAGATAGAGCCGCGGCTGCGCGCTGGTCGGCCTCGGATAGCCAGGCAGCGTACACGCGCAGAGTTGTGGCCCCGCCGCCACCGTGACCAAGCCGACCGGCGACCGTGCGGACGTCGACGCCGGCGTTGATCAGCTCAGTCGCCGAGTAGTGGCGGAGTTTGTGGAGGGTCGTGCCGATCTTCAGCCGCTTGGCCATCCGGTCGTATCGATGGCTGATCGCGCCGGGGTCCATGAATCTGCTCCCATCGGCCTCGGGTGAGAACACGTAGGCCGTGCGAGGCAATGCAACGTCCACCGCTGCACCCTGCTCCTGGCAGCGAGCAAGGTGCTCTCGAATCACTGAGACCGTTTCGTCGTCCAGGACGATTCGGCGATGCTGGTGGGTCTTGGTGTCCTTCTCCACCCAGCTACGGTCTTCGCCGACTCCGATCGCGCGGTGGAGGTGTACGACCTTGGTTTCAAGGTCGATGTCCTCCCAGTGCAGCGCGCACATCTCGCCGCGGCGGGCTCCTGTCGTTGTGGTCACCCAGACGAACGCGCCCCATGCTGGGTCGCGTCTGGCCGCGGCCGCGATAAGCGCGGCGGCTTCCTCAACCGTTGGCGGCTGCGGCTTGGCCGGAAGGTAATCGGGGCGTCGAGCCCGGTCAGCTGGATTGACGGCAATCCAGCCCCACCGAACCGCGCTTCCAAACGCCCCGCTCAGCATCCAGTGGATCTGCCGAATCGACGACCTCGAGAGAGAGGTGCAGACGTGCGGCTTGCATATACGACGGCAATACCCACACCTAGGGTTGGCTGGGTCGCAGGCCAATTTCGGGTGCGGATCGCACTGATGCGACTGAGTAGTCCGGTGCTGTACGTACTGCCTTCCATCGCAATGCTCGCGGCAGCGGCGGAGCTCCGCGTAGAGAGACTCAAGGATCTCAGCATCGACCCGGCTTACTTTGATTGAACCAAGCAGCGGGGCGACGTGTTTGCTGACGTTGCTTCTGTAGCTGGCCTTGGTGTGGGGCGCGATGTCGGCCACGGCGAGGTACTTGTCGAGCAACTGGACGACTGTGGCGGATGTCCGGGGATGCCGCTTCTCGTCGACCTGATTGAGCAGTCGAGTCAGCGCTCTCTCGGCCTCTGTCTGTGATTTCGGCCCCGCTCGGATGGTTTCTTTGAGATATGTCCGCCGCTTCGTCAGCGGGTCGCGGCCGGCGTAGACGGATACTCGCAACGAGCCCGAGGGCAGCTCCTCGATACGCCCTCGGGCCCTGTTTCGACGTCGTGCAGTGGCCCCCACGGGAGCTGACAATACATGTCTCGCACCACGAGCGGCACCACGGGCGGGAGCTAGCGAGACAAGCATCAGCGTTTGCGCTGGTCAGAGGGAGCCGACGCCCGGATTCGAACCGGGAACCTTCCGATTACAAGTCGGATGCGCTGCCAATTGCGCCACGCCGGCGGGACTGCGACGCCATAGTAGTCGCCGCCGACGTCAGCACCGGGTCTGCATCCGTACG
>Ga0081538_10002189_pt1 | contig 19385 bp, 19 predicted proteins | sample TabmetS5T2R1_FD_71022 | JGI IMG/M metagenome (GOLD analysis project Ga0081538, IMG submission 71022) | Tabebuia heterophylla rhizosphere microbial communities from the University of Puerto Rico - S5T2R1 | ecosystem: Host-associated > Plants > Roots > Rhizosphere ... | reverse complement strand
CCTCGACGCCGAGGCCGTCGTGGCTCGTGAAGCCGTGCACGGGCGGGAGCACGCCCTCGACCGCCGCTTCGCCGGCGATGGCCCGCGCGATCGGGTGCTCGGAGGCGTCCTCGAGCGCGCCGACGAGGCGCAACGCGTCGGCCGCGGTCACGCCGCCTGCCGTCACGACGTCGACCAGGCTCATGCGGCCTGTGGTGACCGTGCCGGTCTTGTCGAGCACGATCGTGTCGACCCGGCGCGTCGACTCGAGGATCTCCGGGCCCTTGATCAGGAGCCCGAGCTGCGCCCCGCGGCCGGTCCCGACGAGCAGCGCGGTCGGGGTGGCGAGCCCGAGCGCGCACGGGCAGGCGATGATCAGGACCGCGACGGCGGAGGTGAACGCGAAGCTCGCGCTCTGTCCGGTGGCCAGCCAGAAGCCGAGGGTGGCGACGGCGATGCCGAACACGACCGGGACGAAGACGGCGGACACGCGGTCGGCCAGGCGCTGCGCCGGGGCCTTGCCGCTCTGCGCGTCGGTCACCAGCTTCGCGATCTGGGCCAGGGCGGTGTCGGCCCCGACCTTGGTGGCGCGCACGATCAGCCGGCCGCCGGCGTTGATCGTCGCGCCCGCGACGCCGGTGCCGGGACCGACCTCGACCGGGACGGGCTCGCCGGTCAGCATGCTCATGTCGATCGCGGAGTGGCCCGCCTCGACGACGCCGTCGGTGGCGACCTTCTCGCCCGGCCGGACGACGAAGCGGTCGCCGGGCTGGAGCTCGCCGATCGGCACGCGCCGCTCGGCGCCGTCGCCGTCGAGCACCGAGACGTCCTTGGCGCCGAGCTCGAGCAGCGCCTGCAGCGCCGCCCCGGCGTGCCGCTTGGCACGCGCCTCGAAGTAGCGGCCGGCAAGGATGAAGGTGGTGACGATCGCCGCCGTCTCGAGGTAGATCTCGCTCGCCCCGCCACCCGAGGACGGGATGAGCTCGAACTCCATGCGCATGCCGTTGATCCCGGCGTCGCCGAGGAACAGCGCGTAGAGGGACCACAGCCAGGCGGCGAGCGTGCCGACGCTGATCAGCGTGTCCATCGTCGCCGTCGCGTGCTTGAGATTGGTCCAGGCGGCACGATGGAACGGCCAGCCGCCCCACAGCACGACCGGCGTCGCGAGCTGCAGCGACAGCCACTGCCAGTTGTCGAACTGCAGCGCCGGGATCATCGCGATCACGAGCACCGGCAGCGACAGCGCCGCGCTGAGCAGGAGCCGCAGCCGCAGGGCGGCGGTCGGGTCGTCCTCGGCGGGCTCGGGCTCGTCGGCCGGGAGCGCCGCGGCGTAGCCCGCGGCCTCCACGGCCTCGACGAGCCGCTCGACCTCGACGACCGGCTCGTACTCGACGGTCGCGCGCTCGGTGGCGTAGTTCACGCTGGCCACGACGCCGTCGAGCTTGTTGAGCCGGCGCTCGACGCGGACGGCGCACGACGCGCAGGTCATGCCCTCGATGGGGAGCTCGATGACGCTCATGCGACGTCGTAGCCCGCGTCGTCGATCGCCTCGCGCACAGCCGCGTCGTCGAAGCCGGGACCGATGACGGTCACGTGCTTGGCCTCGAGGTCGACGTCGACGAGCGCGACGCCGTCGACCTTGCCGACCGCGCCGGAGATCGCCACGCGGCAGTGGTCGCAGGAGACGCCGGGAACGGAGTAGGTGGTCTGCACGGTGAGTCCTCTCAGGAGACGGTCTGGGTGAAGGCGGCCGTGTGGACGCGGCCGCCGGTCTGGAACTGCAGGAACAGGCGGTGCGCGCCGGACTCGTCGAGCTCGACGTCGAAGGTGATGGCGCCGGCGGCGCGGTCCTCGCCGGCGGGGTGGACGTGCGAGTACGCGAGGTCGGGCGCCCGCAGCGCGACGAGGTGGCCGTACGCGCCGAGGTAGGGCTCGAGGTCGCGGACGGGCCGGCCGTCGCGGGTGACGCGGAACGTGAGCTGCGCCTCCTCGCCGGCCTCAAGCTCGGCGGGGCGCTGGAGCTCGACGTCGTAGCCGTCGACCGAGGCGGTCAGCGCCGGCGCCGGCAGCGGCCGGTCGGTCGCGCGGCCCGGCGCCTCGAGCGTGGTGCCGACGACGTACTTGCGCCCGTCGATCACGAAGTCCGCGATCGCGCGGTATGCGCCGGCGCGCGGCGTGGCGACGTCGACCGAGAACGTGCCGTCGTCGCCCAGCGTCGGGTGCAGGTGCTGGTAGCCGGTGAAGTCGGTGCGGACCACGATCAGGTGCAGGAGCTGGTCCTGCTCGCGCTCGAAGTCGCGGACGGGGTCGCCGTCGCAGTCGACGATGCGGAAGCGCCACGTCTGCGTGCCGCCGGCCTCGAAGCGGGTCGGCTGCGGCTCCAGCTCGACGCCGGCGAGGTCGGGGCGCAGGCCGTCGGCGCCGGGGAGGGCCTCGACCATCGGCGCGCCGCCCTCGTCCCTCATCGCCTCGCCCTCGGTGCCGGTCGCCTCGGCGGCGACCTTCAGGCAGTCCTGGAACGGCGGCTTGGCGTCGGTGGACGCGCCCAGGGCGGCCGCGCCGCCGCCGAGGAGGGCGAGCGCAGCGGCGAAGGCGGCGAGGCGCGAGGTGGTCGAAGCGAACATGCCCGCAGCCTGGCCGCGATCACCCTGACCGACATCCGGGGGGCACCCGTAGATCGCACCCTGATCCGACCCCTACCCTCCCTCCCGGTCATGCCGTTCGTGGGCCGCACATCGGAGCTCGCCGCCTTCGACGAGGCGCTCGACACGCTCGACCGGGGCGCGCCGCGCGCGGTCGAGGTCCTGGGCCCGGCCGGGATCGGGAAGAGCCGCCTGCTGGCGGAGCTCGCCGCGCGCGCCGACGTGCGCGAGCACCTCGTGCTGGCCGGCTCCGGCGCCGAGCTCGAGCAGGACCTCCCGTTCTGGGTCTTCGTCGACGCGCTCGACCAGTACGTGGAGGGGCTCGATCCGCGGCGGCTGGAGCGGCTCGACCCGGCGGTCCGCGCCGAGCTGGGCCGCGTCCTGCCGTCGCTGGCCGGCTCCGCGGCGGCGCCCGCGGACGCGCTGCACGAGCGGTACCGCACGCACCGGGCCGTGAGCGAGCTGCTCGAGCAGCTCGCGGCGACGCGGCCGCTGGTCCTCCTGCTCGACGACGTCCACTGGGCCGACCCGGCCTCGATCGACCTGCTCGTCGCGCTGCTGCACCGGCCGCCGGCCGCCGCCGTGCTCCTCGCGGTCGCCGCGCGGCCGCGGCAGCTCGCGCCGCGGCTCGCCACCGCGCTCGAGCGCGCGCACCGCCAGGGCTCGCTCGCCCGGCTCGAGCTCGGCGGGCTCACCCGCGTCGAGGCGCGCGAGCTGGTGGGCACGGGTGCCGACGCCCTCTACGACGAGAGCGGCGGCAACCCGTTCTACCTCGAGCAGCTCGCCCGCGCACCTGGCGCGGTCGACGCCCGTGGTGTGGCCACCGAGGAGGGCGTGCCGCCGATGGTGGTGGCCGCGCTGACCGAGGAGCTGGCGCTGCTCTCCGAGCCGGTGCGCCGGGCGCTCGACGGCGCGGCGGTCGCCGGCGACCCGTTCGAGATCGACCTCGCCGCCGCCGCGTCGGGCCTGGCCGAGCCGGAGGTGCTCGACGCGGTCGACGAGCTCGCGCGGCTCGATCTCGTGCGCGCCACCGACATGCCGCGGCGCTTCCGCTTCCGCCACCCGATCGTGCGCCGGACCGTCTACCAGGCCACGCCCGCCGGCTGGCGGATCGGGGCGCACGAGCGAGCGGCGGCCGCGCTGGCGGCCCGCGGCGCGAGCGCGACCGCGCTGGCCCACCATGTCGAGCGCTCGGGCCGGCACGGGGACGAGGCGGCGATCGCCGTCCTGCGCGAGGCCGCACAGGACTCGGCGCTGCGCGCGCCCGCCACCGCCGCCCACTGGTTCGCGGCCGCGCTCCGGCTGCTGCCCGCCGGGGCGCCGGACTCCGAGCGCGTCGAGCTGCGGCTGCGGCAGGCGCTGGCACTCACCGCCACCGGCCAGTTCTCGGCGGGGCACGAGGCGCTGCTCGAGGCGCTCGGCACCGTGCCGGCGGAGGAGCCGGCGCTGCGCACCGAGCTCGCCGCCACCTGCGCGCGCGTCGAGCACCTGCTCGGCCTGCACGAGCAGGCGCACGACCGTCTGCTGCGGGCGCTCGACGAGCTTCCCGGGGACGGGAGCGCCGAGGCCGTCTCGCTGATGATCGAGCTCACCATGGACGGGCTGCACCGCATGAACTACGACGAGATGCGCGGCTGGGGCGAGCGCGCCGCGGCGGCGGCGCGGCGGCTCGACGACTCCGCGCTGCTGGCCGCCGCGCTGGCGGCGTCGACGCGCGGCGCCGCGGTGCCGGGAGCGAGCGTGGAGGCCGGGGCGCTGGCGGCCGAGACCGCCGCGCTGATCGACGGCATGGAGGACGCGGTGCTGGCGCGGCGGCTCGACGCGCTCACCCACCTGGCCGGCGCCGAGCTCTACCTGCACCGGTTCGCGGACGCCCACGCCCACGCCGAGCGGGCGCTCGCGGTCGGCCGGGCCACCGGACAGGGCCAGCAGTTCCCGCTCGTGTTCCCGATCCTCGGCATCACCTGGTTCTTCATGGGCGACCCGGCCGCCGCGGTCGAGCCGCTCGAGGGCGCGGTCGAGGCCGCACGGGTGAGCGGCAACGCCCAGACGCTGGCCTGGAGCCTCTACACGCGCTCGCGGATCGCGATGGCGCTCGGCGACCTGCCGCTGGCCCTGACCGCCGCCCAGGAGGCCGTCGACCTCGTCGACGACGGCCGCCCGAGCCACCAGCTCAGCCACGCCGCCTGGGCGCTCGCCGAGGCCGAGCTCGAGATCGGCAAGCCCGAGCGGGCCGTCGAGCTGCTCGAGCGGTCGGCCGGCGGGCCGGACATGCCGCTCGTGGCCGAGAGCTTCCGGGCGTACTGCCTCGAGCTGCTCGCCCGCGCGCGGCTCGCGCTCGGGCAGCGCGAGCCGGCCGAGCGCGCCGCCGCCGCGGCGCGCGAGAGCGCCGGCGCCGTGGGGCTGCCGCTCGCCGGCGCCTGGGCGGACCGGGCCGGCGCCGCGCTGGCGCTGGACGCCGGCGACGGGGCGGACGCCGCCGAGCTCGCGCTGCGCGCGGTCGCGATCGCGGACGAGGCGGGGACGCCGCTCGAGGCGGCCCTGGCCCGCACGCTGGCCGGCCGGGCGCTCGCCCTGGCCGGCGACCGCGAGCGGGCGCGCGAGGTGCTCGAGCGGGCGGCCGCCGCGCTGCAGGACCTCGGCGCCATCCGCCACCGGGACGCGGCCGAGCGCGAGCTGCGGCGGATCGGCCACCGCATCCACCGCCGCTCGCAGCCCGCGGCCGCCGCCGACGGCACCGGGATCGCGGCGCTCACGTCACGCGAGCTCGAGATCGCCCGGCTGATCGTCGATCGCCGCACCAACCGCCAGATCGCCGAGGAGCTCTTCCTCAGTCCCAAGACGGTCGAGACCCACATCCGCAACATCTTCGGCAAGCTCGGCGCAGACTCGCGCGTCGAGGTCGCGCGGATCGTCGAGCAGGCCGACCGGCTGGCCGCGACCTAGACGGGCCGGGCGCCCGTGTGGCGCTCGCTGCGCCCGCGGCCGGCCACCGCGCGCCAGATGAGCAGCACGATCATGGTGCCGATGATGGCGCCGATGATCCCGCCGAGGTCGAACTTGTCGTCGTCGCCGATCCCGAGCAGCGCGGTGAACAGGAAGTAGCCCACGAGCGCGCCGATGATGCCGAACGCGACGGTCTGGACGAACCCCATCGGGTCGCGTCCGGGGAGCAGCAGCCGCCCCAGGTAGCCGGCGATGATCCCGATGACGATCGCGGCGATGATTTCTCCAAGCATGGCGCGGCTCTACCCATGGGATCGGGGCTCCACGCGCCGCAGGTTCGAATACGACCCTCGCCGATTGCGGTCTTGGGCGCGCCGGGTAGGCCGCCGCGATGACCGCACCGCGCGCTCCCGGCTTCGTCATGGGCCTCGGCCTGGGCGGGCTGCTGGACGGCGTCGTGCTGCATCAGATCCTGCAGTGGCACCACATGATCACGGGCGAGCGGTCTCCGGGCACGGTCGCGGGCCTGGAGGCGAACACGCTCGCCGACGGGTTCTTCCACCTCGCCACCTGGTTCCTGATCGCGGCGGCGACCTACCTCACCGTCCGCGCCTGGCAGCAGGGCCGGCTGGCGCCGCCGTGGCGCGTCCACGTCGGGATGCTGCTCGCGGGCTGGGGGACGTTCAACGTCGTCGAAGGGCTGATCGACCACCAGCTCCTCGGTATCCATCACGTGCGCGACGATCTCGGGGCCCCGCTCGGCTGGGACCTGGCGTTCATCGCGCTGGGCGTCGTGCTCGTGGTCGGAGGCGTGGCCCTCGCGCGGGCCGCCCCGGCGCTCACGCGGGCGCCCGCTCCACGTAGCGCTTGAGGTCGCGCAGGGCGCGGCGCATGACCGCGTCGGCGATCGCTGAGCGCAGCGGGCCCGGCACGAAGCGGCCGGGGTCGATCCGCAGGTCGAGCTCGGCGTGGGTGCCGCCGTGCGCCGGCCGGAAGCGCCATTCGCCGCAGAAGTCGCGGAAGTCGCCGCCGAGGTACTCGCTGGCCACGCGGTGCGGCTCCTCGTAGACCTGCTTGAGCCGGTAGCGGACGGTCTTGAAGCGGGCGTCGACCTCGTACTCGACGACCGAGCCGCGGCCCTCCGCGTCGCGCTCGAGCACTCGCACGTCGCGCACGGCGCCCTGCCACTCGGGCAGGCGCTCGAAGTCGATCAGCGCGTCGAAGCACACCTGCGGGCTGGCGTCGATCTCCGCCGTCCGGCAGTCGCCGTAGCTGGGCACGTCAGATCGGCTTGCGCTCGAGCCGGTGCACGGCGGGGCCCTGCAGCACGCTCCCGTCGGGCGCGAAGCGCGAGCCGTGGCACGGGCAGTCCCAGCTGCGCTCGGCGGCGTTGAAGTTGACCTGGCAGCCGAGATGCGTGCAGGTCGCCGAGACCGCGACCAGCGTGCCGTCGTCGTCGCGGTAGCCGGCCACCTTCTCGCCGCGATGGCGGACGATGTCGCCCTCCCCCGGCTCGAGGTCGTCGATCGGGCGCCGCCCCGGCTTGGTCAGCCGGTCGCCGACGAGGTGAAGCCCCGCCTCGGCGTTCTCCTTCACGAGCCGCACCGCGGCGGCGCGCGGCTTGAGGCGGTTCGGGTCGAACAGCGAGGCCCACGCGTTCTCGCGGCCGAGCAGCCGGTCGCTCATGATCATGGCCGCCGCCGTGCCCGCGGTCATCCCCCACTTCGCGAACCCGGTCGCCATCAGCACGCGATCGTTGCGCGGCGTGAGCGGGCCGACGTAGGGGACGCCGTCGACGGTGATGCCGTCCTGGGCCGACCAGCGGTAGTCGACCGACCGCACGTCCCAGTGCTCGCGCGCGAACGCCTCCAGCCGCCGGTAGCGCTCGGTCGTGTCGCCGCCGGTGCCGGTCTTGTGACCCTCGCCGCCCACCAGCAGCAGCTCGCCGCCGTCGACGGGGATGCCGCGGACCGAGCGGGTCGGCGAGCCGGCGCTGATGAACATGCCATCCGGCGGCGTGCCGTCGATCCGGCAGGCGATCGCGTACGAGCGCTCGGGGTGCACGCGCGCGAAGGCCAGCGAGCGGTCCAGGAACGGGTAGTGCGTGGCGACCACGACCTGGTCGGCGATGACGCTCCCGCCGGGCGTCTTGACCACGCACTGCTCGTCGGTGTCGACCTCCACCGCCCGCGTGCATTCGAAGATCCGGCAGTCGAGGCCGCGGGCGAGGGCCACGAGGTACTTGCGCACATGGAACTCGGCCTGGTTGTCGAACCGCACGGCGCCCTCGGTCTCGTAGGGCAGCGGCGTGCGGTCGGTGAACCAGGCGCTCAAGCCGGCGTCGCTCGCCGCCTCGACCTCCCGCTCGGCCTTGGCGCGCTCGCCGCGCGAGGTCGCGTACGCATAGGACGGGCGGCGGCGGAAGTCGCAGTCGATGCCGTCGCGCCGCACGCGGTCGGCGATCCACTCGAGTGCGGTCTCGTTGGCCTGTGCGTACGTGCGGGCGCCGTCGGCGCCGAAGCGCGCACGCAGCCGCGCGTAGATCAGGCCGTGCTGGGAGCTGACCTTGGCGGTCGTGTGGCCGGTCACGCCGCGGGCGAGCCGGTCGGCCTCCAGCAGCACGACGCGCGCGCCGCCCTCGGCGAGCAGCAGCGCGGTGGTGATGCCGACGATCCCGCCGCCGATCACCGCCACGTCGGCCCGCACGTCGCCGTCGAGCTCCGGGTACGGCTCGAGCTCGGGACCGGTCTCGATCCAGACGGATCCGCTCATGCCGCGCGCCGCATCGCCAGCTCCTCGAGGCGCATGAGCGACTCCGCGTTGCGGCCCTTGGTGGAGAGGTGCACGAGCGGGTTGAGGCGCATGACCGCGAACGGGCCGTCGGGGTCCTCGGTGATCCGGACCGTCGTCCCGCCGTCGTGCGGCTCGAGCTCCAGCTGGACGGTCGCCGTGCCGAGCGGCCGGCCCTTGGCGCGCAGGCGCAGCAGCTCCGGCGCGCGCGCCTCGAGCGAAACGGTGTGGTCGCTGACCTCGATCGGACCGACCCCGATCGTGTGGTGGAAGCGCGTGCCGGGCGCCGGCCAGTCCGGGTCGGCGTCGCGGATCGCCTTCGATCCGACCACCCAGTAGCCGTACGCGCCGGGATCGGCCAGCGCCTCCCAGACCGCCTCGGGCGGGACCGGCATGAACCGCTCGTTGGTCGCCACGGCCCGAAGCTACCCGTGGCCGCTCGGCCGAAACGGGTAGGGCCGGGCGCATGGGAGCGGACTTCGACGCGGTGGCGATCGGCGCCGGCCACAACGCGCTGGTGGCGGCGAACCTGCTCGCCGAGCGCGGCTGGAGCGTGCTCGTGCTCGAGGCCGAGCCCGACCCGGGCGGCGCCGTGCGCAGCGGCGAGATCACCGAGCCCGGCTTCACGAGCGACCGCTTCTCCTCGTTCTACCCGCTCGCGGCCGCGTCGCCGGTCATCGGCTCGCTCGAGCTCGAGCGGCACGGGCTGCGGTGGCGGCGCTCGCCGCTCGCGGTGGCGCATCCGCAGCCCGACGGCACGTGCGCGGCGATCTCCCAGGACCTCGACGAGACCGCGGCTTCGCTCGAGCGCTTCGCGCCCGGCGACGGGGCGGCGTGGCGCGACCTGTACGCCGACTGGCTGCGCGCAGGCGGGCCGTTCATGGACGCGCTGCTGCACCCGTTCCCGCCGCTGCGCGGCGCCGCGCGGCTGGCGACGACGCTCGGGCCCGGCGGGCTGCTGCGCTTCCTGCGCTTCGCGCTGCTCCCGGTGCGGCGGCTGGGCGAGGAGCGCTTCCGCGGCGACGGCGGCCCGTGGCTGCTGGCCGGCAACGCGCTGCACGCGGACTTCGCGCCGGAGTCGGCGGGCAGCGGGCTGTTCGGGTGGGTGCTGTGCGGGCTCGCCCAGCAGCACGGCTTCCCAACGGTGGAGGGCGGTGCCGGGCGGCTCACCGCCGCGCTGGTCGACCGCCTGCGGGCGCACGGCGGGCGGCTCGAGTGCGGCACGCGCGTCGACCGCGTCCTCGTCCGGCGCGGCACCGCGGTCGGCGTGCGCACGGCCGACGGTCGCGAGATCACGGCGGGCCGCGCCGTGCTGGCCGGCACGATCGCTCCGACGCTGTACCGCGACCTGGTCGGCGAGGAGCACCTCCCGCGCTCGCTGGTCGACGACCTGCGCGCGTTCCAGCGCGACAGCGCGACCGTGAAGGTCGACTGGTCGCTCGACGGCCCGATCCCGTGGACGGCGGCCGACGCCCGCCGGGCCGCGACCGTCCACGTGGCCGACGGGCTCGACGACCTGACCCGCACGAGCGCCCAGCTCGCGCGCGGCCTCGTCCCGGACCGGCCGTACCTGGTCATGGGCCAGTACTCGATGGCCGACGAGACGCGCCAGCCGCCCGGCAAGGAGACGGCGTGGGCCTACACGCACGTGCCCCAGCGCGTGAAGGGGGACGCCGGCGGCGAGCTCGGCGGCGACTGGGACGAGCGCGACGCGGAGCGGTTCGCGGCGCGGGTGGAGGCCCAGGTCGAGCGCCGCGCCCCGGGCTTCCGCGCCCTGATCCGCGCGCGGCACATCGCGACGCCGCGCACGCTCGAGGCGGCGAACTCCAACCTCCTCGGCGGCGGCGTCAACCAGGGCACGGCGCAGATCCACCAGCAGCTCGTCTTCCGGCCCACGCCCGGCCTGGGCCGTGCCGAGACGCCGATCGGCCGGCTGTTCCTGGCCGGCGCGTCGGCGCACCCGGGCGGCGGCGTCCACGGAGCGCCGGGCGCCAACGCCGCCCGGGCCGCGGTGCGACCGACCCGGCTGCTGAGCATCGCCCGCCGCCGGTTCGGGTAGAGCATCGGTATGTCGGTACGCGAGAAGTACGGCCTGCCGCGGCGGAGCGGCGTCTGGCTGCGCGCCGCGATCGCCATCGTCGGCGGCGCGATCCTGCTCACGCTGCTCTGGCTCCTGATGCCGCACACGGCGGTCGGCGTCGCGCTCGACGCCATCCTCACCCTCGTGATCGTCTTCGGCGCCGTGTTCTGGGCGCTCAGCGGCCGCGACACCGAGGAGTCCGAGCCCGGGCCGGTGGACGCCGGCGGCGGGCTCGAGCACGGCGCGGGCCGCTGGACCGAGCCGCCCTCGACGCAGTCGCACTGACCGGGCCCGGCGCCACGGGCGGGTAGGCACACCCCGCGCGCGCGACGTGCGCGCCCCCTTGCCAGGCCGCGCCCCGTCGAAGAGCATCTCGTCATGACCGAACCGGCCGTTCGCCATCTCGTGCTGGGCGTTGCCGATCGCGCAGCCGCGGTGGTCGTGGGGATCACCCGCGTGGCGCTCGTCCCGGCGCGACCGCTCGCCGCCCTCCCGCCCCTGCGAGGCTTCGCCTCGGCCCGCGTTCTCTCGCTCGCCGCCTCCGGCGCCGTCGTCGAACGCCGCCTGCTCGACGCCGCCCGCCGTGCCGTCGACTCGCGCGCCGTCGACGAGCTGGCCGACCGGCTCGCGGCCAGCGAGCGCGCGGCCGCGCTCACCGCGCGCGTGCTCGCCGGTCCGCTGACCGATCGCATCGCCGCGATCGTGGTCGAGCACGCGCTGACCAGCGTTCAGACCGAGGAGCTGGTGTCGCGCACGCTCGAGCGGCCCGAGCTCGAGCGCCTGATCGTCGTCGCCCTCGACAGCCCCGCCACCGACCGCATCGTCCGCCGCGTCCTCGCCTCGCCCGGCGTCGAGCTGGCGGTCACGCGCGTGCTCGAGAGCGAGCTGCTCGACACCGCCACCGCCCGCTTCCTCGAGAGCGACGAGATCGAGCGCGTGATCGAGCGGATCGCGCACGGGCCGGAGCTGCGCGCCGCCGTCGCGGCCCAGTCCGCCGGCCTCGCCGACCTGGTCGCCGACGAGGTCCGCGACCGCAGCCGCAGCGCCGACGACACCGCGGAGCGCCTCGCCCGCTCGCTCGTGCCGCGGCGCTGGCGCCACGGCGGGCCGGCCGGCGCGGCGGGCACGTGAGCCCGGCGCCTTATGCGGGCCTCGTCACCCGCGCGGTGGCGTTCGTCATCGACGCGCTGATCATCAACGCGGTCAGCGTCATCCTCGTCGCCTGCGGAGCGCTCGTGCTCTCCGTGCTCTTCCCGGAAGGCAAGGACTTCGGGCTGTCCGGAGTGCTCGCCGGGCTCGGCACCCTGTGGTTGACCGGCATCGTGTACTTCCTCGCCTTCTGGACGCTCACGGGGCAGACGATCGGCATGCGGATCATGCGCCTGCGCGTGGTCGACCGCGCCGAGGGGCGTCCCCGGCTGGGCCGCTCGGTCGTCCGGCTGATCGGCATGTGGCTGGCCGCGATCCCGTTCATGGCCGGCTACGTGATGATCCTCTTCGACCGCCGCCGCCAGGGCCTCCACGACAAGCTCGCGCGGACCTTCGTCCGCTACGCCGCCTAGACGCGCGCGGGCTCGGCCGCCGCGGCGCGCAGCGGCTGGAAGCTCTGATGGTCGAGCCCGCCGCCGTGGCGGACGGTCACCGCCGTCGACTGCTCGATCTCCCGCCAGATGCCGGGCAGGTCGGAGAACGGCTCCGAGACGATCAGGCGATCCCCGGCGGTCAGGCGCGCGAAGCGGGCGTTGTCGGGATACAGGCGGCGGATGGTGTCCGTGTCCTCGGTGGCGAACAGCGTCCGCGCTCTGCCCTCCGTGGCGTAGCGGACGGCCCACAGCGTCTCGCCGTCGGTCACGCCGAAGGTCCCCTGCACCATCGGCGCGACCCCGCGCTGCACCGCCGTCGCCTCGATCACCCCCACCGTGCGCTCGAGCGCCGGGATCGGGTCCTGCTCGAGCCCGTACGTCAGCGCCAGCGCGAACACGACCTCCGTGTCCGTCGACCCCTGCACGTCGGGGAACAGGTGCGGGTCGATCGCGAGCATGAGGTCGCGCCGGATGGCATGGAAGTCGCCGACGTACCCGTTGTGCGCGAAGAGCCGGCGGCCGCGCCGGAACGGATGGCAGTTGGTCTGCTGCACGGGCGAGCCGATCGCCGCCCGGACATGGGCCAGGAAGAGCGGCGACTCGACGTGGGCGGCCAGCTCGCGCAGGTTGGCGTCGGCCCAGGCCGGGGCGACGCTGCGGTACACGCCGGGCCCCTCGCCGGCGCCGTACCAGCCGAGCCCGAAGCCGTCGCCGTTGGTCGGCTCGGCCCCCATCCGCGCGTGCAGGCTCTGGTCAACGATCCCGTGCTGGGTCTTGAACAGCAGCTCCTCGATCAGGACCGGCTGTCCGAGCCAAGCCATCCAGCGGCACATGGTCTGCTCCTTCCAGGCGTGGCCCGCCGTTGCAGGCCGCACGCCAGTCGCGCAGGAGCCGGTGCACGGCCTCGGCGCCGATCAGCGGCTCGGCAGGCGGGTCGAGATGTCGCGGGTACAGGATGAACGGCTCTGTCTGGGGGCCGCCGAGGCCGCCGTGGAACGAGATCAGCTCCTCGAACGCGCAGCCCTCCTCGATCACGGGGTCGTAGAAGCTGTTGACCACGAGGTCGGGCACGTGCGGGAACCCGTCGGTGCGGCGCAGGTGGCGCGCGGCGTTGGGCGAGAACCCGGCCAGCGGGTCCTCGCCGGTGACCACGCCGTCGGCCAGCCGGTGCACGCCGCGGGCGCCGATCGCCACGGCGCCGTCCTCGGCCGAGCGCACCATCACGAACGCGATGTGCGGGTGCTCGGCGAGTGCCGGGACGAGCTTCGGATGGCGCTCGTTGATCTCCTCCAGCGTCATCCGGTGCGGGCGCTCGCGCAGGTAGACGAGGCCGAGGTTGCCGGATCCCAGCACCACGACCTCGCCCTCGGTGACCGGCTTCTCGGCGTCGTGCTCGGTCCGTCCGGTGGCCTCGTCCATCGCCCGGCCGACGCCGCCGGCGTTCTCGTCGCCGGCGTCGACGGCATCGACGCGGCCGCCCGACAGCGACCGCTGGACGAGGTCGTCGAGGCCGTAGCCGTTTCGCTGGCGGAAGGTCGCGCCCTGGGTCTGGCCGTGGTCGGAGAGCACGACGATCTCGTACGGCCGCGGCGCGTAGCGGCGCGAGCGCTCGATCAGCCCGAAGCGCTGGTCGAGCTTGCGCAGCGCCTCGAGCGTGTCCGGCCGCTCGAGGCCCGAGTGGTGGGCCACCTCGTCGTAGCTGGCGAAGGTCGCGTAGACGGCGGGCGCGCCGCGGAACATGTCCTGCAGGACCGAGAAGACGACGAGGTCGCGGACGAACACGCACATGCCGGCGCGCAGCAGCGGATACGTCCCGCCCCGGTGGCCGCGCGGCTGCACGTCGCGCCGCCGCTGGCGCGCGGCCGCGATGAGCTCGAGCACGATCTCCCAGAGCACGAGCACGAACGTCCGGGTCACGTTCGAGCCGTTGGCCAGGAACGCGCGATAGCCCGGGTTGGCGCTCTTCTCGTCGGCCACCCGGCTGGCCGTCAGGAGGGCGAAGTCGGCTTCGCCCGACAGCAGGTTCCCGCGGCTGGTACCGCCGTTCGTGAGCAGGCCGGCGCCGGTCGCGCGGTCGCGCTCGATCGCCGCGCAGTCGTCCGGGTTCGAGCACGTGAAGACCTGGCCCGACGCCTTCTCGATCCAGCGGAACGCCGGGATGTCGTCGTTGTCGCCCAGCAGGATCCCAGCCTGGCTCGCGCCGGTCTGCGACGACAGGTCGGGCTCCCATCCGAGCAGCCGGTGCCCGCCGCTCGCCAGCCAGCGGGCCATGTTCGGCGCGCTGCCCGACTGGATCGCGCGGCGCAGCACGGGCAGCGCCAGGCCGTCGATCTCGAGGAAGAGGATGCCGGGCGCGTCACTCGCCTCGGGCCTCCCGGCCCGCCGCGCCACGCGGCGCGCGACCCGCAGCGCGTAGCCGTCGTCGTCGTCGATGCCCACGACGGCGCCCACCGCGGTGCTGACCGCCGCGGCGATCAGCGAGACCGCGAGCGCGTCGACGAAGCCCTCGACCTCGAGCTGGTCCGGTGCGACGTCGGCGGCCACGAGCAGCATTGCCGCGTCGAGCGCGAGCACGAGCAGGAAGCCGATGACGACGGTGAATGGAAGCCGCAGCGCGGCCACCACCGGCGGCAGCAGCGCGTTCAGCACCGCGACGATCGCCGCCACGATCACGGCACCGCCGAAGCTGTGGATGTGCGCGCCCGGGACGATCCCGGCGGCGAGCAGCAGCGCCAGGGCCGACAGCACCCACGCCGCGAGCAGGCGGACAGGGTGCAGCCGGGGGAGCTCGGGCTGCCACGCAGATGTCACAGAGTCGACTGTCTCGTCCGCGCGCGGGCTTGGCAACCCGGCGTGCCTGCCTTCCGGCGGTGAGGCGTGCATCCCCTTGGCGGTCAGCCCGCCGGTGCCTCGGCGAGGTAGATCAGCGCCGCCTTGACGCGGCGGCTGACGTCCTGCGCCTCGGTGAGGTCGAGCTTGAGGAAGATCGCGTTGATGTGCTTCTCGACCGCCCGCTTGGTGAGCACGAGCTCGTCGGCGATCGCCTGGTTGCTGTGGCCGCGCGCGACGAACGCGAGGATCTCCAGCTCCCGGCGCGTCAGCTCGGCGAGCGGTGAGCGCTCCGCTCGCCGGCGCGCGTCGATCAGGCCTTCGACGACCTTCGCGTCGATCATCGAGCCGCCCTGCGCGACGGTCTCGATCGCCGAGACGAGCTGCGCCTGGTGGCGGACCCGCTCCTTGAGCAGGTACGCGCGCCCGTCGGAGCCGTCGTCGAGCAGGGCCAGCCCGTACTGCGGATCGGAGTACTGGCTGAGCACGACGACGCCGATCCCCGGATGCGTGCGCTTGAGCTCGGCGGCGACCTGGAGGCCCTCGTCGGTCTCCGAGGGCGGCATGCGGATGTCGGTGACGACGACGTCCGGCGCGTCGGTCTCGATGACGCGCCGGAGTGAGTCGAGGTCGTCGCAGGCGGCGACAACCTCGACGCCGGCGGCGTCGAGCACGTGGGTCAGCGCTTCGCGAACGAGGTAGCTGTCGTCGGCGACTGCGACGCGAATCGCCCGCACCGCGGGCTCTGGGGCCATGCGCGAACTATCGACGCCCGCGGCGAGGCCGTCAACCGAGCGAGAATGCTCGTGCAGGCACGGCATCGATCGGGTGGAGCGTCTCCTTGCTCCGCGGCTGCATGAGCGGCACGGTCTCAGCATGCCCACAGTGCTGACGGTCGACGATCAGCCGGTGTTCCTGCGCGCCGCCCACGACCTCATCGCGGCGACTCCCGGGTTCCAGGAGGTCGGTCAGGCGACCTCGGGCTCCGAGGCCCTGGAGCTCGCCTCGGCCCTGGACCCCGACCTCGTGCTGCTCGACGTGCGCATGCCGGACATGGACGGCCTCGAGACGGCGCGCCGCCTCCACGCCGCGCGGCCTGATGCCGTGGTCGTGCTGATCTCGACGGGCGACGTGCCCGAGCTCGCCTCGACGACCGCGCCCGGCGTCGCCGCACACCTGCGCAAGCAGACGCTCTCGCCGCGCACCCTGCGCAGCGTCTGGGAGGAGCACGGCTCAGGCGCGTGACACGGGGACGCGGCCGCGGACGTCGGTTCCCACGCCCGGAGTCGAGCTGACCGTGACCTCGCCGCCGACCGCCGCCAGCCGGTCCTGCATGTTGGTGATCCCGGCGCCCGCCCGGAGCGCGTCGGTTCCGGCTCCGTCGTCGCGGACGCTGAAGCGCAGCTCGCCGAGCGGGCCGGCGCCCACGCGCACCACCACGCGCCGGGCGCCGGTGGCGTGCTTGAGCGCGTTCTGGAGCGCCTCGAGCACGCAGAAGTAGATCGCGCTCTCCACCTCCGGCTCGTAGCGGCCGAGGCGCCTGACCTCCAGGTCGACGGGGATCGTCGACCGTGCGGCGACCGAGCGCAGCGCGTCGGTGAGGCCGCGGTCGGCCAGCAGCGGCGGGTACACGCCGTGCGCGAGCGAGCGCAGGTCCTCGAGCGCATCGTCGAGCTCGCGCTCGAGCTCGCGCAGGCGGGCGGCGCCACGCTCGGGGTCCTGGCGGACGACGTCCTCCGCCAGCTCGAGCTCGATGCGCAGGGCGACGAGCCGCTGCTGGGCGCCGTCGTGGAGGTCGCGCTCGATCCGGCGGCGCTCGCTGGCCGCGCTCGACGCGATCCGCGCCCGCGAGCGGCTGAGCTCGCGGATCGACGCCTCGGCCTGGGCGGCGAGCCGCTGGTTGTCGAGGACGACCGCCGCCATCGCGGCGCCCGCCTCGACGAGCTCGGGACGGCTCTCGAGCCCTTCGTCGTGGACGACGGCGGCCACCAGCTCACCGTGGTTGCGGACGTCGGTCACCTTGCGCCCGCTCCCGGCGAGCGGGAGCGACACGGGCTCGCCGCGCGAGTCGACCCACCCGTCGCCGCCGCCGGCGGGGAAGGCGATCTCGATGCTGGGGTCCTTGAAGGCGTCGGCGAACGCCTGCCGGAGCATGACCGGATCGGGCAGGTCGCGCAGACACGCGGCGAGACTCTGCAGGGCGCGCTCTGCGTACAGGCGCCACCGGAGCAGGCCGAGGAAGAAGGCGAAGGCGATCGCCGGCACGGCGAGCGCCAGCAACCAGGCGGCGATCTCGAGCGGCCAGGCCGTCGACTCGACCTGCCGCGCGACGATCGCCACGCCGAGCAGGGCCGCGCGGGCGATGGCCACGACGAGGACGGGCATCAACATGCGACGGTTGAGCGGCGTCGCGCCCAGCAGGCGATTCCGCAGGCGAGCGACCACGGCGATCATCACGGCGAGCACGAGCAGCACGCCGACCGGCCGCAGGAAGCCGTCGACGATCGCGGGCTCGCTGTCGAGGGCGAAGAACGCGTTCGCCGGGCAGCCGTCGAGGCAGCTCGTATACGGGCTCGGCACCTCGAAGTCGGCGGCGAGGAGCAACCGCGGCAGGTACATCACGAGCACGACGGCGGCCATCGCGAGGACGAGGAGGCGGTCCCGGCGGCCGGGGAGCCGGCCGGTCGGGAACGACAGGAAGAGATAGACGAGCAGGACCTCGATCACCCAGCCGGCGAGACGGCCCACGGTGTAGAGCCACGCGTCGCTCGACTCGGCGAGCGTCGAGACCCACCACGCCGCGCCCGCGGCGATGAGGACGAGGCCGAAGCGCTCCCCCGGTCGCGTGTACCAGGTGTGCAGTCCGACGGCGAGCGGTGCGCCGACCACGAGCGCACGGGCCAGGGCCACGAGACCCTGGTCGCCGGTGCCGTCCGACAGCGCGATCGCGACCGAGATCGCGACGGCGGCGACCGAGGCGGCCGCCGCCACGACGAGCGTCATTCGCCGCCGGCCACGTGCCGTGGAAGGTCCGTCGGCGAGCGCGACCGCGGCCCCCATGTCCGAACTCTAACCGGACCGGGACCGTCGGTGTGAGAGTCAGACCTACCCGAGCGCGCGCGTCTTGAGCTGCTCGAACTCGGCCTGGTTGATCGCGCCGCTGTCGAGCAGCTGCTTGGCCTTACTGATCTCGTCGGCGGCTCCGCCGCCGCCGCTCCCTGCCACGTCGCGGACGTAGCTGTCGAACGACGCCCGGCTCTCGCGCATCTCCGCGGCCCGGCGCTCGGCCATCTCCTTGCCCTGCGTGATCAGGTAGACGAACACGCCGAGGTAGGGGAGCACGACGACGAACAGCGTCCACGCCGCCTTGCCCCAGCCGGAGATGTCATGCCGCCGGAAGAGGTCGATCAGCACGGTGACCAGGATCCAGATCCAGATCACCCAGAAGAAGAAGACCAACATCGTCCAGAAGACGTCCAGGAAGGGATAATCGGCCGCGAACACCACTGGGAAGCTCCTCTCATCGGTTCGATGTGCCGCGTGCCTAGCGTCCACGAGCGGCCGGGCGGCGCCAAGGGTGCGGGCATGCGAACCGCGGTGGTGCTTGCGCCGACCACGTGCGAGGCTGGCGCGCATGACCGGCGACGGTGTCACGTGGGTGGGTCACGCGACGGCGCTGATCGAGGTCGACGGCACGCGGCTGCTGACCGACCCGGTGCTCGTCTCGCGCATCGGCTACATCCGCCGCATCGCGCCGCCCGCGCCCGACGGCCTGCGGCCGGACGCCGTCCTCGTCTCGCACGCCCACCACGACCATCTCGATCTGCGCTCGCTGCGCCGGCTGCCGGGCGACGTGCCGGTGGTCGCGCCGGCCGGCTCGGCGCAGGTGGTCCGGCGCTGGATGAAGCGCGAGGTCATCGAGGTCGCGCCCGGGGACCGCACGCGGGTCGGCGCGGTGGAGGTCCTGGCCACCCCGGCCGAGCACGACGGCCGCCGCCTGCCGATGGGGTCGCCGCTGCCGGCGGTCGGCTACGTGGTGCTGGGCAGCGCGCGGGTCGCGTTCTTCGGCGACACCGATCTCTTCGAGGGCATGCGCGAGCTCGCGCCGGACCTCGACGTGGCGCTGCTCCCGATCTGGGGCTGGGGATCACGGGTCGGGCCGGGGCACCTCGACCCCGAGCGGGCCGCGCGCGCCGCCGCCCTCATGCGCCCGCGGATCGCGGTGCCCGTCCACTGGGGCACGCTCGCCGGGCCGCGCGTCTGGTGGCGCGCGGACCCGGAGGCCCCGGCGCGCAGGTTCGCCGAGCTGGTCGGCGTCCTCGCGCCGGGCGTCAGCGTGCGGACCCTCGCGCCGGGCGAGCGGCTCGGGCTCTAGCTGCCGAGGATCTTGGCCTTCTGGGCCGCGAACTCCTGGTCGGTGAGGATGCCCTGCTCGTGCAGGGCACCGAGCTGCTTGAGCTGCTCGATCGGGTCGGCCGCGGGCGCCGCAGGCGGGGGCGGCGGGGGGGGGGCCTCCTCATAGCCCCCGCCCCCCGG
>Ga0081538_10002188_pt1 | contig 19392 bp, 13 predicted proteins | sample TabmetS5T2R1_FD_71022 | JGI IMG/M metagenome (GOLD analysis project Ga0081538, IMG submission 71022) | Tabebuia heterophylla rhizosphere microbial communities from the University of Puerto Rico - S5T2R1 | ecosystem: Host-associated > Plants > Roots > Rhizosphere ... | reverse complement strand
CCAACACTTGCCCGGATGTCAGGTGGAAATCTATGATTATATAGAGACGTGTATTGGGCATTGGTACAATCTAACCTTCACCTCCCTCTACTTCGGCAGTGTCCGCTGGGCGCCATGCCTCTATCGGTGGTTTTACCGGGCGACGAGCGCGGTCTCGCCGCATTCACCCGTGCAGCGTTTCATCAACAGCCTTGGCAAGCGACGATTTGCAGCCATCTTGCAAACGCAACGCCCTGACCTCGTAGTCTGTACGTATTGCTTACCGGCGGGGGGCATGTCTGAACTCAGACGCGAGGGGCGCACTGACGTGCCGTGTGTCACTGTGGTCACCGATCATGCGGTTCACAGCCAGTGGATACATCCTGGGATCGATCTGTATCTCGTTTCCAGTGAGCAGGTGCGTGAAGGCATGGTGGCCCATGGGTTGTCGCCCGACCGTGTCCTTGCCACAGGGATCCCCGTCGCTCCTGCCTTTGGAACATCCCCGCCGCCACAGCTCCTGCGTCGCCAATATGGCCTGGACCCCTCGTTATCGACCATTCTGGTGATGGTAGGGGCGCACAATCTCCTGCGGGGGGCACTCGACGTGTATCGCCACATCGTCGAACTTCCCCGACCAGCCCAGCTGTTGTTTGTCTGCGGTAAGGACGAACGATTACGGCGAGTCATCGAGCAGCTGGCACAAAGCGCGGCCAAGCCCGTTCGCGTGTTCGGCTATGTCAATGACATCCCCGCTTTGATGGCCATGAGCGACCTGATGATCTCCAAAGCCGGAGGGGTGACCACCTCCGAAGCGCTGGCCGCAGAGCTTCCCATGGTGCTGATCAATCCCATCCCTGGTCAGGAGGAAGAGAACACCGCCTTTCTGCAAGCTGTCGGCGCGGCGATCGTTGCCCCACGGCCTGCCGCCTTACCTTTCCTGATCGCCGACCTCCTGGATCATCCGGAGCGTTTGGCGCGTTTGCGAGAAGGGGCACGACGGGTGAAGCGACCGGATGCCGTGGCGCATGCCGCCGAGGCGATTCTGTCGCTCGCACCGGTACCGGTGCTCTGAGGAAGAGAGGAGTGGTGCGATGACGGTACGACGCGGTCCGGCAGAACATCGCGCCGTGGCGCTGACCTTTGACGACGGCCCCGATCCTGTCTTCACACCACGTGTCCTCGACATCCTGGCGCAGTTTGGGGTTCGAGGCACGTTTTTCGTCATCGGCAAGCGGGCGGAGCAACATCCGGAGATCATTCGCGCTATCGCCGACACCGGTCATGAAGTCGGCAATCACACCTACACGCATCGGCCCCTCTGGCTGCTCTCTCCCCGCCGGACGCGAGAGGAGATCGATCGCTGTGCGTCCGTGCTGACCGCTATCCTCGGAAAGCCACCGCGGTATTTCCGGCCGCCTTGGGGACAATCGAATCCGGCGGCGGTGCGACATAGCGCCCGCGTCCAGCAGCAACGGATCCGCTGGTCGCTGCGCGGCGAAGGCTGGTTGCCCCTCGCCGCACCCGAGATGATCGTGCGCATAGTGGCGCGACGGCTGCATCCGGGGGCCATTATCGACCTGCACGACGGTGGGGGATTCGCACGCACACCAGCACGCCTGGTCGCAGCGCTGCCAGATCTGTTGAGGCTGATCCAGGAGCGTGGCTATCGCTGCCTGACGCTCAGTGAGCTGCTGCCCGAGGGCCCGGCCGCCGCTTCTGACACAACTCTGAGTGACCGCGCATGGGCCTGCTACGAATGGGCCTGGAATACGTGGTTTGGGGTTAAAAGGTTTGACCGGGCTACTCTGTTGACGCTTGGACCAGCGATTCACTATGGACCGGACCTGATCCTCCGGGACGGGACAATCGTTCATCCGGGTGCGCAGGTTGGCGAGCTGCACCTCGATCGCGTTCAGGTGATGCGCCTGCACCGCACAGTGCCCCAGTACCGGGTGGGATTCGTCCTGCGGCGCGAGCTCGAAGATGGCCTGCGACGGCTTGCCCAGAGGGTGATCGAGCACCAACCCTATCGTCAGCTGGCGGCGTTCCGGAGCACCACTTTATTCTGGCAGGAAGCGACACGCTTGGGTTTTGAGGTCTGCGTGCATGACATCGGGTGGCATCATCGCGTGTTAAGTTGGTATCAACGACTGCTGCTGGTCCGCGATCACCCACTGGGCCGTCATCGACTCCGGGGAAGGCGCTGGGAGGCACGCACCATCTGGCTTTCCCGTCAGGAGCTGCTGCGCCGCTATGCTGAGCAGCGGCGATAGGCAGCTGGACGTTGCCGGTGCCCAGCATGTGGAGTCAACCGCTCATCGAGAGTGCATGTCAAGGTAGCGAAAGATCGACCACTTGCGGTCGTAATATTCCAGGGCACTGAGATTCTCGACCCAATCGCCAGAATTCATATAGATGACCTCGGTCGCGTGCGCGGCGAAACGTTTGATCTCAGGCTGATGGATGTGACCACACACGATATGGCTATAGCCCTTGCCGACTGCTGTTTCGGCCGCCGCCCGTTCGAAATCACTCATGTATTTGACCGCGAGCTTTACGCTGCTTTTAACGTGCTGAGCTAGGGAGATGCGCTCTCGGCCCAGCGCCACGAGCAGGTCATTGACCACGCCGTTGAGCAGGATCAAGAGGTTGTACCAGAAGCTCCCGAGCTTGGATAACCACTTGGCGTGTAAGACCACGAGGTCAAAGACATCGCCGTGGATAAACCAGACTTTGTGGTTGTCGATCTCAAGTGCAAGGTCACTACATAGATGGAAATTCCCCAGGCCAACGCTTGGCAATTTGCGAAGCCCCTCGTCATGATTGCCGATGACGTAATACACCATTGTACCTGAGATGGCTAGTTCCAGGATCCTTTTGATGACCAACGTATGAGCCTGCCTCCAAGTCCATTTTTTCCCTGCCCAGAAATCGATAATATCCCCATTCAAAATCAAAATCTTTGGGTGGATGCTGTTGAGATATTCTAGTAGCTCTTTGGCATGACAATCATAGGTTCCCAAATGTGTGTCCGAAACGACGGCAACATCAATAGGCCGACCGTTTCGTGCAAGCAGTGGTGTTTCGCCTTCCAATAGACGCATTTGCTTCCTCCTGGAAGATGATCACTCACTTCAAGTGTCAGATGTGTGCTTCATACTATTCAATAGAAGACGCAGCGTGCAGAGTCAAGCACAGGTATATGGCAGGCATGTAATTTCTATGTTAATTCAGGGAAGGCTTCGAATCGAGGATGTGGGAATTTAGCGACGTTAGCCAGTGATTAGCCGGAGATTGCTGAACGGGTACGGCTAGCTCATGATCACGATCGCGCGTCCGACGATTTCCCCACGACTCAGCAGAGCATAGGCATCGTCCGCTTGCTCGAGGCGATAGCGTCGGGAAATTGCACGAGAGGGGCTCGCAAGGCCATGTGCCGCCAACCCCAGCACGTCGGGCATGTCCGTGCGGACGCGGCTGCCGTATGAGCCCATGAGTTGAATGCCGCGGCGGACCAGGCGCGTGATCTCGATGCCGGCGGTGGTCGTGCCCGGGGCGATGCCAACAACGACCACACGCCCACCGTCACGGGTCATCGTGAAGGCATTCACCACCGTTTCCGGCCGCCCCAAGGCTTCGATGGCGACGTCCACGCCGCGGCCGCCGGTGATGGTCAAGACCTCTGCCACGGGGTCACCCTGGGCTGCATTCACCGCATCGGTGGCCCCGAGTTCTTTCGCCGCCGCTAGCTTATCATCGCGGATGTCGACCGCGATGATCTGGCTCGCGCCAAAGGCCCTGGCGAGTTGGATGAGGTTGGAGCCGACTCCCCCGGTGCCGACGACCGCGACGGATTCGTTCGGCTGCAGCCGGGCCTGGTTCTTCAGGGCCCCGTACGCCGTCATCATCGCACACCCTAGAATGCAGGCGTCTGTGAGCGGCACGTTGGCGGGTGCAAGAAACACATCGGTGGCTGGGACGACGGCATATTCGGCCAATCCCCCCATGCTATACATGGCCAAGGGCGAGTCGTCGGAGCGCCGCAAGCGACTTTCCCCGTCGTAGAGTGTTCCCTTCAGACGATTCATGGCGAAGAACGTCTCGCACAGGTCATCCCGTCCGCGTACACAGTAGTGACAGACGCCGCAGGGCATGATGAAGCTACAGACGACGGCATCTCCCGGTCGAACAGTCTTGACGTCGGCCGGTACCTCAGCCACCACCCCTGAGATCTCGTGGCCCAGGACACACGGCAGCGGAAATACGACCTCACCCTTGATGACGTGCAGATCGGTATGACAGACGCCACAGGCGGCCACTTGCACCAGGACCTCACCTGCTCTGGGCTGCGGTGTGGGAATGTCTTCGAGTTTGAGCTGTCCGCCTACTTCTGCCAGCACAACCGCTTTCATGGACAAGGCTCCCTTCGACTTCTCACCCCGACCTTTCCCCCATCCCTACCTTCCACCACCAAGCACTCACTCTTCCAGGACACCGGCCGCGGTGAGGGCAGCGATCTCCTCCTCGGACATATGGAGGATCTCTTTGCAGACCTCTACCGTGTGCTGGCCAAGGATCGGCGCCGGATGACGGAACTCCCCAGGCGCTTGTGACAGTCTGAACTCCGAGCGCTGCACCGGGTGGCGCCCCACCTCAGGGTGATCCATGAAGACGAAGTGGCCGCGATGCCGCAATTGCGGGTCGTCGAACAGATCCTGGGTGGTCTGCACCACGCCAGCTGGTACGCCCGCCTGCTGGAGGGTCCGCACCAACTCATGGGCCTCCCACCCCTGCGTCCATTGGCTGACTAGGCTGTCCAACTCATCCTCTTCGGCCTTCCGCCCGAGCAGTGTCGCGAAGCGCTCCTCTTGCGTCCAGGAGGGAGCACCCATCGCCCGACACAAGGCCTCCCATTCCGCATCGGTCTGGCAGGCAATCGTACACCAGCGGTCCTCGCCCCGGCAGGGATAGGCCCCATGCGGGGCGGCAGCCGGATGGCGATTTCCCAGGCGCTCGCGTTCCCGCCCGTTGAGGGTGTAATCGAGCAGTACGGGTGCCATGAAATGTAGAGACGCCTCGAGCTGCGACACGTCTAGATGCTGCCCGCGGCCGGTGCGCCGCCGGTAATCCAGGGCGGCGAGGATCGTCGGTACGGCGAAGCGCGGCACCAGGAAGTCGGTATAGGCACCGTAGGGATTGGTCGGCATGCGATCGGGCCAGCCGGTGAGGCCGGTCATCCCGCTCAACGAGGCGAGAACGGCGCCGAAGCCCGGTTGTTGCGAATACGGCCCGCCCCGCCCGAGCATCGAGGTGCTGAAGAGGATGATGTCCGGCCTGACCTGACGCAGATCCTCATACCCTAACCCCCAGTCCTCCAACGTCCCAGGCGTAAAGTTTTCGGTGACGAGGTCGGCCCAAGCCACCAGGCGCTTCACGAATTCGCGTGCCTGTGGATGAGCCATGTTCACGCCCATGCCATATTTGTTGGCGTTGTAGTTGGCGAAATACCCGCTGCGGTTCACGCTTTGCCCCTGGCTGCCGAAGGGCGGAGCGTTGCGGAGCGTCTCGGGGCGCCGCTTGGATTCGATCCGCACTACAGTCGCACCGTATTCCGCGAGATATGCCGTCGTCATCGGCCCCACGGCCACCCAACAGAAATCCAACACGTTCAGCCCTGCCAGCGGACGCATGCATGAACCTCCGTCAGAGATAGCGCTGAGGCTGAGAATTGAGTGGATAACGCCCATGACTCAGCGCTCAGGACTCAACCCTCAGCACTCGCTTAAATGGCCCCAGCTTCGTGGAGTCGTACCAACTCACCCCGCGTCAGGCCGAGGTCGTTGAGGTAGATGTCCGCGTTGTGCTCCCCGACCTTCGGCGCCAGGCAACGCAGCTCAAGGGGGGTGGCGCTCGCCCGCACGAACGGCCCAGGATACGTGATGGTGGTTGCGAGTTCGGGGTGGAAGACCTGCCGAAAATAGCCACGGGCCTGCAGCTGAGTGTTCTGCATGATGTCCCTAGGGGTGGCGACGGGAAAGAGGAGGATCCGTCGCTTCACCGCCCCCTCGAACAGCTCGGCCTTCGAATGGCTCATGAGAAAACGCTCGACAGGCGGCACGACGCGATCGAGCAATTCCTTGGTGATCATACCGTAACCCAGAGTTGTCCAGTCAAGACCGGTCAGCACAGAATCCCCGAGCCCCTCTTCCTCCATCCACCGGATCAGATTGTTCACGCTTCGGCCGGCCCCGGCCCCACCCGACAGCTGAAAATTGACAAACCCATCTTTGCAGGGCCATGTGATCCGCATAAAGGTCGTATCGCCCGTTTGGCGGTATGACCCCTGACGCCGGATCACGGTGTTCTCGATGGCAAAGAGCTGTGGAGCGCTGGCAAGGGTGCGTGCCACCGCTTCCTGACAAGAGACGTCGACGTGCTGTCCTTGGCCGGTCAGCACGCGCTGGGCATGGGCGATCATGGCGCCGGTAGCGCCTGCCGCGGCCCCATGGAGATAGAAGTGTGGGACGCCGACACGTGCCGGTGGGCGGTCGGGGTCGCCGGTGACGTACATGAAGCCGGCCATGCCCATACCGTTGAGGTCTGAAGCACGATAGTGTGCGTAGGGGCCATGCCGGCCGAATGGCGTGACGGAGACGACGATCAGCGCCGGGTTAATCGCCGCGAGTGTGTCATACCCAAGGCCTAGACCTTCCATATGACCCGGCGGCGACGATTCGATGAGGAAGTGGGCTGAGGGCACCAACCTCTTGAGCAGGGCCTGCCCGTCGCGGCTGGCAGGATTCAGCGTGATGCTACGTTTATTCGCGGCGTACGACCACCAAAATAGACTCCGTTCCGGGTGGACCTCGTCTCGATAGAAGGGGCCAACGCGCCGCGCTGAGCTCCCTCCCGGTGGCTCGATCTGAATGACATCTGCACCCAGGTCGGCAAGAATCTTGCCACATAGAATGCCACGCTCATCCGTGAGATCGAGCACCCGGTAAGGACTCAGCATACCGCCATGATCAGCTGGATGCATGCATACCCTCCACGGACGCTGCAATGATCACTTCAGCCTTCCCCGCTATGCGCCCAGGCGCCAGGTTAACCCACCCTCTCCCTCTCAACCGCAGGCCAGCGCCCGGACCTCCTGAGTGCCAGCCGGTAGGGGAAATGCCTGCCAGGTTGCCCCGTCATCGGCTGTCCCGAAGACCTCCCCATCACGGGTACAGCCATACACGCAGGTCGGCTGGCGAGCAGTCAGTCCCACCGCCATCATCGTGCTCTTAGGGGTCAGACCACGATCGACCCGCTCCCAGCTACTGCCCAGATCGCGGCTCCGCCAAAGGGCCCCCTGGGCGCTACGGGCCGCTTGCCCTAGGGAGACGTAGAGCGTCCGCGGGTTGTCCGGGGCGACGCGCAGGTCGCGGCAATAGGTGATCGGGGAAACTTTGCTGAGGTCGATGGGGTCCCACTGCTCGCCACGGTTGTGGCTACGTAGTAATCCGGCACGGACGCTGATGAAGACGGTGTCCGGTTGCGCCGCACTCACCTGGATGCCGTGCAGATCCAGGAGTCCCACGTCGGGCGCTAGACCCTTGTTAATGGCCTGCCAGGTCTCGCCGCCATCGAGGCTGCGGATCACCCCCCCGACTTCCAGGGCGACATAGAGGTGTGCCGGGTGAGCCGGGTCCACCGCCATGGCGATGGTGCGCGTGGGAAAATCCATACGCACGACGTCCGGACCGGGATCGGTCGGCAAACGCCGCCAGTGGTCGCCCCCATCATTGCTGCGGAAGACTGCCCCCGGCGCGGTGCCGCAATAGATCACCCGGGCGTCGGTGGGCTGGAAGGTGAACGACCAGACGACCCGTTCCGGGCCTGGGAAATCTAGACGTTCCCAGGAATCGCCGCCGTCGGTGCTGCGGTATGGGCCGTCCTGAGTGCCCGCAAAAACGATTTCGGGGTGCTGCGGATGCACGGCGATAGCCCGCACCTCGGTCGGCTGCGGTAAGCCACGCGTGAGCGATTCCCACTGCGCGTCGTCAACGGCCTTGCGGAAGAGTCCACCGGTCTCAGCCCCGGCATAGACATGGATGGTCGAACGATCAAAAGCCATGGCTTATCCCCTCTCGATGAGTGATCACACACCTTCAATCCCGCATTGTAGTCTGCTTATACCAAAGGCGGGGAGATTTGCCAAGTCGGGAATTGCGCAAACAAGAGCCTTGGCTTCCTGTTGTGGGGGAGCGTTGGGGGATGGAAGATTGGCACGATCATGATGAGACGTAGGAGAGCGTCAGTGCGTAACAGCCGGCGCAGAGCGGCAGCTTGGCGGGAGGTATGGGCCAGGCAATGATGTCGAATGCCGGACGGCCGATCTAGCCGCTCTGCGGGAGGGGGAGGCGCAAGCCCTTGCGCAGCTCCTTGTCACCGCGCTCACGCACATCCTCGCCGCGCACGATGTAGATCACGTCCTCGGCGATGTTGGTCGCATGGTCGGCGATACGTTCCAGGTTGCGGGAGATCAGAATCAAGTCGAGGGCGCGCGGGATCGTGTTCGGATCACCCATCATGTACGTGAGGAGTTCGCGAAAGATCTGATCTCGCAGACCATCCACTTCGTCATCGCGATCGATGACGTTGCGTGCCAGCTCCGGATCCTGGCGCACGAAGGCATCGAGGCTGTAACGCACCATCTCTTGCACGACGCCGGTCATGCGCGGGATATCGATGAGCGGTTTGACCAGTGGTTGGCTGATGAGAGAGCGCGCCCGCAACGCAATACTCACGGCTTGATCGCCGATGCGCTCGAGGTCGCTGTTGATCTTGATACCGCTCACCAAAAAGCGCAAATCCGAGGCCATCGGTTGCCGCAGGGCAAGCAGCGTGAAACAGCGGTCATCGATTTCGATACACAGGAGGTCCATTTCTTCTTCGTGAGCCAGGACCGCTTGCACCAATGCCACGTCGCGATCCACCAGGGCCTTGACCCCCTTGTGAATCATCGTCTCAGCCAAACTTCCCATGGCCAGCAGACGATTACGGAGAGCATGTAGCTCGGCCTCAAAATGCCGTTCCATATCACCATCCTCCCACCGAATTCCCGGGCTGGGGCATCGCGAAGTCCTGAGCGCCAACATCACGCCGCAGACTGTCCTAGCAACCAACCCGTCCCTGCCCCTCCCCTCGCTTCGCCGTTACCAGTCGTTCACAGCATCGATGAGCTTCCGGAGACGGCCATATCGGGAGCGTATGAAGGGAATGACCAGCCGCCAAAGATCGGGATACTCGTCGCCTTCCCCGAGGAGTGGGCCCTCTTTCTGTGAGAGTGGTCCCCTCAGGATATCGGCGAACACCTCTTCGAGGGCTGGTAAAGCCTGCGGGGGCAATGGCCGCCTGAGCCTGAGGACCAGCTCATCGTCGACATAGCGTGCCGAGTGGTACAGGCGGTAGAACGCGAAGATCTCCTCGACCGCTCGCTCCACGTCGTCAGTGATCAGGAACAGGTCGAGATCCTCAGGGCTGATCAGCCCCTGCGCCAGCAGCTGCACGCGAATGAACTGCTCCCAGTGGAGCCAATACTCGCCCCCTGGCACATCGAGTAGGACGATGGGAATAACCGATGTCTTACCGGTCTGAACGAGCGTGAGCACTTCGAAGGCTTCATCGAAGGTGCCAAAGCCACCGGGGCACAGGCAGACCGCACTCGCTTCCTTCACAAAAAAAAGTTTACGCGTGAAGAAGTACTTAAAATTAATCAGCTTGGGATCCTCGGCGATCCAGGGATTGACCTCCTGTTCGAACGGGAGGCGAATGTTCAAGCCGAAACTGGCCTCGCGACCCGCGCCCTCCTGCGCCGCTCCCATAACGCCACCACCCGCCCCAGTGACGACCATCCAGCCGGCTTTCATCATGCTCTCCGCAAAACCTCGGGCCTGCTGTGAAATGGGGGATGCCGGCGGGGTGCGCGCCGACCCGAACACCGTTACTTTAGGCCTGTCGCGATAGAGGCTGAAGACCTTGAAGGCATACCGGAGCTCTTTCAGCGTGTTGTTAGTGATCTTCAGGTCACCGAGGTCGGCGCCGTCCTCATACATCTTGAGGACGGTGGTCAGGAGTTGCGCATAGAAGGGGCGTCTTTCGCCTGGGATCTGGAGCCCTTCGAGCATTACCTGGATTTGCTGGTTGGACTCCTGCGCCTGCAGTTGATACCGTCGTTCTTGCACCATACACACCGTACGATCAATGGACCGATTTAGCCGAATCGACCCGTGATGTAATCCTCGGTGCGTCGGTCACGCGGGTTCGTGAAGAGATCCTTGGTCACACCAAACTCCACTAACTCGCCGAGGAGCATGAATCCGGTATAGTCTGACACACGGGCCGCTTGTTGCATATTATGCGTCACGATGACAATAGTGTACTCCTGTTTGAGGTCCAGCATCAACTCTTCGATCTTCGCCGTGGCGATGGGGTCGAGCGCTGAGCAGGGCTCGTCCATCAACAGGATTTCAGGCTCAACTGCCAGGGCACGCGCGATGCAGAGGCGCTGCTGCTGCCCGCCCGAGAGCCCCAGGGCGGAGTCCTTCAAACGGTCCGACACCTCATCCCACAGGGCGGCGCCCCGCAGGCTGCGCTCGACGATGGCGTCGAGCTCGTGGCGCTGACGCACGCCGAGGATGCGCGGACCGTAGGCGGCGTTCTCGTAGATCGACTTGGGAAACGGGTTGGACTTCTGGAAGACCATGCCGACTCGCTTCCGTAACTCTGTCACATCCAGCCCAGGATCGTATATATCAATCCCGCCGATGCGGATCTTGCCCTCAATGCGTACGCCGTCCACCAAGTCGTTCATGCGGTTGAAGCAGCGCAGCAGGGTGCTTTTGCCGCAACCGGAGGGGCCGATGTAGGCCGTGATCCGTTGGGCGGGAACCGACATCGAGATATTCTTCAACGCGCGCTTTTCCCCATACCATAGCGACAGGCCCTCAATCGAGACTATGGGTTGGCCCAGGTCCAACGCGGGCTGCATCCGGGGATTCAAGGCTTGGGCCAGACGGATATCCGTGGTCATACCATCCTCCTACACGGCGGACAGGGCATACTTCTTGCGCAGTCGGTTTCGCAACGTAATGGCCGTGAGGTTCAAAACCACCACGATCAGCAGCAACAACATGGCCGTCGTGAAGACCATGGGTCGCGCTGCTTCAACGTTCGGCGATTGGAAGCCGACGTCGTAGATATGGAAGCCGAGATGCATGAACTTCCGTTCCAGATGTAGAAACGGCCAAGTGCCGTCGATGGGCAGGGCCGGCGCCAGTTTGACCACCCCCGTAATCATCAGCGGTGCCACCTCGCCGGCGGCGCGCGCCATCGCCAGGATCAATCCAGTCAAGATCGACGGCATAACACTTGGCAGTACAACCCGCACGGTCGTCTCGAATTTAGTGGCGCCGAGTGCCAGTGAGGCCTCCCGCATCCCCCCCGGAATGGCGGCCAGTCCCTCTTCGGTGGCCACGATGACCACCGGCACCGTCAACAACGCCAGTGTGAGGGAGGCCCAGAGAATTCCGCCGGTGCCGAAGGTCGGCGTGGGCAGGGACTCGGGAAAGAACAGACGATCGATCGTCCCCCCCACAAAGTAGATGAAGAACCCGACGCCGAACACGCCAAACACAATCGATGGCACGCCGGCGAGATTGTTCACCGCAATACGCACGGCGCTGACAAAGGCTCCCTGCTTGGCATATTCACGCAGGTAAAAGGCCGCAATCACCCCCAGAGGGGTGACGGCAATACTCATGATCAGCACCATCATCACGGTGCCGAAAATGGCCGGGAACACTCCCCCCTCGGTGTTGGATTCGCGTGGATCATCGGCGATGAATTCCCAGACTTTTTCCAGATAAAACCCGATTTTGGCAGACACGGTCATGAGGTTAGGACGGTAGGCCCGAACCACCTGCGACAGTGGCACGGTTTTCTCCACGTCACGCGCCGTTGACACCACCACACTGCCGGTCAGGCTGGTACGTAAGGCAGTCAGCGCCGCCGTCTGTTCGGCATACTGCCGCTGCAGGCTTTCCATCTGTTGCTGCAGGCGTTGCACCTCTGGGCTCGCACGGACGCCCTGCAGTTCCAATTTCCTGAGACGTAGTCGGATTTGTTCCTGGGCATAGTTGATCTCGCCGATCTGCTTCGTTTCGATGAATCTAATCTCACTGGAGACGCGCCTCACCTCCGGCAAGTGGGCCTGCAACGCTTCCCACCCCTGCTCCGAGCCTTCAGCCACCACCTGCCCATGATCGCGGACTTCCTTGATGAAGCCGTAAAGATTCCCCCACTCCCGGCGCTCGATCACCACGGCTTGGGGAGGGTCGTCCTGGTGCACGATCTCGGCGTCATCGATCCAGACGAAGTCAGCGCCATACAGATCGCGGTTACCTTGTTTGACTTTGATCCGATACTTCACCGGCGTGCCCACGGGAGCGCCTGGCTGCGGGATCACCTCACGCTCGACGATTTGGCCTAAGACGACGGTGTTGTTGGCCAGGAGCAAGCGCGTGACATCCGTCGGCCAGAAGAAGCCCAGGCCGCTCCAAAGGATCAAGATCACTAAGCCAGCGACCATGATGAGTGAGAAAGCGAGCGCCCCGCCAGTGAGCCATATGAAGGGATCGCCACTCTTCCAAAACGTCTTCATAGGTACCTGTACTTCCTGCGGAGCCGCAACCGCACTACCTCAGCCGCCGTGTTGACCATGAAAGTCATGACGAAGAGGAGAAACGCTGCCAGGAAGAGCACGCGAAAAAGTGTCCCCCCCTCGGGGGCCTCAGGGAGCTCAACGGCGATATTGGCCGACAACGCTCGGAAGCCGTTGAAGATCGACCAGTCCATCACCGGGGTATTCCCGGTGGCCATCAGCACGATCATCGTTTCGCCCACGGCACGGCCGAAGCCGATCATAATGGCGGAGAAGATCCCCGGGCTGGCGGTTGGCAAAATCACCCGGATCGCCGTCTGCCAGGGGGTGGCTCCCAAGGCCAGTGAACCGGCTCGCAGGTGCTGTGGCACATTGGACAGCGAGTCTTCGGCGATGGTGAAGATAATCGGGATGACGGCAAACCCCATGGCGAAGCCCACGACCAGCGAATTGCGCTGATCATAGGTGAGCCCCAGGACACGCAGGAGCCAGCTGCGGTAGTCGCCGCCGAAGACCAGACTTTCGAACAGGCCACCCAAGGAAATCGCCAGCCATCCCCCCAACAGCGCCACGGGCACGAGAAAAAACACCTCTCCTCCCGGTTTGAACCAGAGTCGGCCGCGCGCTGGCAGCATTCTCCACACCAGGAGTGTCAAGAGAATGAGCGCGGGAATGATGATGGGCATGAGGATGAGTCCAGGCACTACCCTCTCAACGGTGGGAGCTAGCCAGAGGCCGGCGATGAATCCGAGGACGACGCTGGGCAACGCCGCCATGATTTCGACGACGGGCTTGACTAACCCCTTCAGCGTCGGGTGCATGAACTGTGAGGTGTAGAGTGCGCTCAACAGTGCGATGGGCACGGCGAAGAGCATGGCATAGAAGGTGCCCTTCAAGGTCCCAAAAATCAGCGGCGTGAGGCTGAACTTAGCCTCGAAGTCGTCGGTGCCACCCGTGGACTGCCACACATACGCCGGCTGCTGATAGCCTTCATACCAAACCTTCCCAAAGAGGCTGTCCAGGGTGATCTCCGGGTGAGGATTGTGCAGGGCCCACTGCGACAGGCGCCCTGCCGCGTCGACGCTGATGAATCCATCGACCTTTGGGGCAAAGGTGATCGCTCTCAGATCTTCGCCCTTGGCCTTCACCGTGAGGAAGGTCTTTCCCGTCGTTCCGTAATTCACGTGCGCGGTGCCGGATGCATCCGCGGTGATGAAGCCCTTATCCCGCTGTGATGCGGAGAAGGCGACCACCGGTCCGCCATGAGGCTGAAAAGTATAGATCTTCTGCAGGGAATCCTTGCCCTGATCATCCCTCAACAGCTGCCAGGAGCTGACGCCGCCCGACGAATCTCCGACGATGAGCGTACGATCGCCGATCAGGAAACCCAGGATGCTGATGCCAGGCCCGCCCGGCCCGGTCGCAGGAACGGGTCCGGCAACTTTGGGGTTATTGGGATCGGCGAGATCAACCCGCACAACCTGGCCGGAGGATGTACCCGCGAAGAGGTTGTCGCCGCGTTCATCGATGATGAGGGCGGTGATCTCGCCCTCCACCGGGAGCGACAGCTGCGACCGTGACTCTTCTTTTCTGGAAGGGCCTATGAGAGCCTTACGTTCCCTGATTGTCACCACGGCCACATCTCGCGCATCGACGGCCGTGGCGATGATCAGGCCGTTCTCCGGCGCCGTGTAGGCCAGCCTCCTGATCGCCCGACCGCCGGCGTCGACCTGGATCGGGGCCGCCATGCCGATATCCGGCTCCACCTTGCGAAATCCGCCAGGGAAGGAGGTGGTGAACTTCACCGTGACTGGGATGACCCGGCCATCGGACAATCCCACCGCAAAAGAACCTTTTCCGAGCGTTGAGGTCACGACCGCCGTCGCGCCGTTAAGCCCCTCAAGCGGCGCAGCCTTCAAGAGCTTAGCCTCGTCGAGCGCGAGAAATTGCACCTGATCCCCAGCAACCACGTAGGCGATTTCACGGTATTCATCCACCCCTACAGCCAGTGGAGCTGAAGGAAGCTTGGCGGACACCCCTCCTGCCGGCCCAATGATCTCGGCTGTCGGCTTCCTGAACAGTGGATACACCCCGGCGACAATCACCAACAGGATAGCGAGGATGGAGGCGATGATGATGACGCCGCCGAGGGTCACCAGGCGACCGACAAGGCGATCGACGAAGAGCCGCCGCCTACCCTTCGACTCCGATATGGTCATTGACGGCGCCGGTGGCATCGGCCTTGCCGATCGAATGACTTCGACTTGATTGGCCATATCAATTGAGTTTTCCGTCGAGCTTGGCCATCTCTTCCTTCGCAATCGAGGCCGGTATCGGGAAGTAGCCATCCTTCACCACGACTTCCTGGCCTTCCTTCGACACCATCAATTTAACAAATTCCTGGGTCAGTGGGTCAAGAGCCTTCCCAGGGGGCTTGTTGATGTATACATAGAGAAACCGGGCGAGGGGGTACGTTCCGGCAAAAGAATTGTCTGCCGTACCCTCGACACATGCGGCGCCCTCCTTCTCGGCGATGGGTACCGCGCGGACGCCAGCCGTCGCATAGCCGATGCCGCTATAGCCAATGCCGTAGCGATCGACGGTCACCCCCTGCACTACCGAGGCTGACCCCGGCTGCTCCTTGACCTCATCCTTATAGTCGCCGTTCTTCAAGGCATGTTCTTTGAAGAAGCCATAGGTGCCCGAGGCGGAATTGCGGCCGTAGAGGCTGATGGGGCGATCAGCCCAGTCACCGGTGAGCCCCAGTTGCCCCCACCTCTTTATATCTTCCTTATACCCGAAACGGCGGGACTTAGAAAAAATGGCGTCAACTTGTTCAAAGGTCAAACATTTGATGGGATTATCCTTATTGACAAACACCGCTAAAGCGTCCACCGAGGTACGAATCGGCGTCGGCTTGTAGCCAAACCTTTTCTCAAATTGATCGATTTCTGTGCCACGCATCGGCCGCGACATGGGCCCGAGTTGGGCCGTGCCTGCGATTAATGCCGGTGGGGCGGTGGTCGACCCCTTGCCTTCGATCTGAATCTTGACGCTGGGGTAGAACTTGGAGAACGTCTCGGCCCAGAGGGTCATCAGGTTGTTCAGCGTATCCGAGCCGACGCTCGACAGATTCCCCGACACCCCGCTGACGGGCTTATAGCTGTCCAATCCAGGGTCGAGCTTGACGCCGTCCTGAGCCATGGCCATCTCAGCAATTACTATGGCTACGGCCAACCACAGAGCTAGAGTCCCTGCCTTGAGACGTGTCATAGGTGCGCTCCTCATATGCAGCGTGACAATGATCCCCAATCGATGGTTCTCCGCCGTAACAAACCTGTTACACCTAGGTATCATGTCGCCTGTCGAACCGTGAGGCCTCCCATTCCCCATTCGAGTTGCATGCAGTCTAACTTCGCCGGGTGACAGGTTGATATCGTCGAGGTTAACTGTCTGTAAATTCATGCACTTCTCACATATACTGGTATGGTGACCGAGGTGGCAGATGTTCTGGCATCGGTGGTGCCGAGTGCGATGAGGTGGGCAGGAAATGATAGCGACTATGGGCCTCGTGACGGCCGAGGGCGCCTTCTCACTTCGAATAATCTTTAGTTTTCAGGATATATCGCATTCGTGAAGGTTGGGTAACGTCTATGTGAATTCCAGGTTAATTTTTTTCACTTTCAGCGTGCACGGTCTGAGATTTCGGCGGCGGCATTTTCACATCATTGCTCGCGCTGGGTTAGCTTAGGCGGCAAGGCTTATGCTTCTCCGCGGATATACAGCTGGCAACCGGCGTGCGAATCGCTTCGATGTGAAAATCGGCAGGTAGCCGGTGATTCTTTCCTACGCTCATCACCGAGGACACAGCTGACGTCCAGGGCCACCTTGGAGGGGAGGAAGTACCCTGGCCTCATCGCCTCGTGCCTAGGATGCGGCTAATAAGGCAGCCCGGGGACTGGATTGCGCCGTCCTAGGCATTACTATTGCTCAGGCCGCAACGAAGCTATAACATAGTGTAATATGGTGTATATCTTGCTGTCCCATAAGCTCGTCCAGACATGACGGCATGAGCCATTTCCATAAGAATGCGCAAACGTGGGGGCTCGATCGCGTACGGGAACGAGACTTTCATTCAACACCCAATGGCTGAGCGGTTCCGGCGCGCGGTTGGTCGGCAGTTGAGGTGAAGGCATCGGGGGAGGGGCGTAGACCCCGTTCCGGGCGCGGCGCGAGCATCAACCCAGCGATTGCTAACAGGTCTTTAGGGCAAAGGCGGTGCGATGATGTTAGCCCAGGACAACCTACTAGCACCCGACGTGCTTAACGATCCATATGCCTACTTCGCCCATCTCAGGGAAACCGACCCAGTCCACTGGAACGAGCGCTGGGGGGGGTGGCTCATCTTGCGTTATGACGACGTCGTGAAAGTCTTCCGCGATCACGAGACTTTCTCGTCGGACCGCATGGCGTCGTTGATGCTGGAGCTCAACCCGCAGGAGCAGGAGCACTTCTCGCTGCTGATCAAGTATTTCTCCAAATGGCTGGTGTTCACCGATCCGCCCTACCATACCCGCGTCCGCTTGTTAATTAACAAGGCCTTCACCCCCACCAGCGTGGAGAAGCTGCGTCCCAGGGCGCGCCAGATCGTCCATGAGTTGCTCGATCAGTTGCGCCTAAAGAGCCGTATGGAGTTCATTCATGATTTCGCCTTCCACCTGCCGGTGATCATCATCTCAGAATATCTGGGCGTGCCCGTCGAAGACCGCGAGCAGGTCAAAGAATGGTCCGACGAGACATCGCGCGTCTTTTTCATCCGGGCCAACGAGCCGGATCGCCGCGAGCGCTCCCAGAAGGGGTTGGAGAGGTTGCTGGCGTACTTCGAGCCGTTGATCGAGGCACGGCGCCAAGAGCCACGAGACGATCTCATCTCGGCCTTGGTCCGGGCAGAAGAGCGGGGTGATTTGTTGTCGCATGAAGAGTTGCTAGCCACTTGTACCGTCCTCCTGTTCGCCGGTCATGAGACCACCACAAACCTGCTGGCGAACGGCCTGCTGGCCTTCATGCAGCACCGCGACCAATGGGATCTGTTGCGCCAACATCCCTCGCTGGTGCGCTCGGCAGCCGAAGAGCTTCTGCGCTATGACGGCCCAGTCAAGGCGACCTTTCGTTGGGCCAAAAAAGACACCGAGCTGGGGGACAAAACCATCCGAGCCGGTGACCGGATGCTGCTGATCCTGGCCGCCGCCAACCGTGACCCAGCCAAGTATACGGACCCCGATCATCTCGATATCACACGCAATCCAAACCCTCATGTGGCACTGGGGCAGGGGATTCACGTCTGCCTTGGGGCCCCGTTAGCACGACTCGAGGCTCAGGAGGCCTTTTTAGCGTTACCGCAACGCTTCCCAGACTTGCACCTGGATAGCGATCCAGCCCGTCTAGAGTACCACCCAACCATCGTCGCGAGGGCACTGAAAGGGCTCCCCGTGTCGTGGTAGCGGGGAAGAAACTATCCTTCGGGGCACGGGACAGGACGAGCGGTCGTCAAACGTCCTGTCCTTGACGATATCTTCTGACTGCACTCCAGCCTTCCACGCTCCCCGGATGGCAGTGGTGTACCCGAGATTCCCCGGCTTGCCAAGGCGGGTGTCGCCCTGAATATTTACCGACAACGTCCGACCATCAAGGCTGTAGGTCGCACCGACCTGTTCCCGATCGTTGCGCAGAAACGCCGCGAAATTCGCGCAATTCCAGCTCGGTCCGTCACCGGTACACTGTGCACGACCCTACTCCCACCGTTCTGTCTGCTGACCGCTGCAGGAGACATTATTTTGACGATGCGCCGCCGCCGATGGTGCCCCCGTCGCTTTTCACCACCGCGATGACACTCGGCCGCGGCGGCGTCGTGCCGTCCGGCCAGGTGCTGACAGGCTCTTCAAGTGTGCCTCCCTCACCGGGGTGCTGGATGGCACAGAAGAGGGTGGTAAAGTCAGAAGCGAATTCGGGGCCACACAGCTCACATCCCACCGGACCGCTGAGGAATTGACGCAGCAATCCCCGCTCGGGCCCAGCCACTGGGACGACATAGATGCCATCGTTCTTTTGGAGGGTGCTGGGCTGACCATCGGTGGCGATCCACAAATTCCCTTCACCGTCAAAGGCGATGTTATCCGGGGAAGAGATAGGGCTCACGAGACTTGGATCGGCGCCGGCGAAGAAGGTGCCGTCGGCGGGGTTGTTCGGGTCTCCGCAGAGGATGAAGATCTCCCAGGTGAAGGTTGTCGCGGTGGCGTCGTCGTTGCTCTCCGTGAGCTCGATGATGTGACCGTGGATGTTGTTCGCCCGCGGATTCGGGGCATCGACTTGGGCCGCCGTGCGTTGGTTGTTGTTGGTCATCACGCAGTAGACCTTGCCGTTCACCGGGTTGGTTTCAATATCCTCGGGACGGTCCATCTTGGTAGCTCCGAGACGATCGGCGGCCCCTCGAGTGTTGATCAGGACCTCGGCCTGGGAGGCGAAGCCGTTGGCGGGAGTCAGGGGCCCTTGGCCGAAGACCAAAGGTCGCCATTCGCCAGTCCCATCGTCATTGAATTTCGCGACGTAGAGCGTGCCGGCATCCAAGAGGCCGAAGTTGGCCTGGCGATGATCCGGATCGAACGAGCCGGTGCTCACAAATTTGTACATATAGTCGAAGCGCTCGT